>Ga0114997_10004444_pt1 | contig 10859 bp, 9 predicted proteins | sample ArcticOcean_MG_C_2_FD_87045 | JGI IMG/M metagenome (GOLD analysis project Ga0114997, IMG submission 87045) | Marine microbial communities from western Arctic Ocean - ArcticOcean_MG_CB4_136 | ecosystem: Environmental > Aquatic > Marine > Oceanic | place: Arctic Ocean: Canada Basin | collected... | reverse complement strand
TCGCATAATCTCGCAACCTCGTTCAGTCTCGTTTGCCTCTTCCCGATGGACGTTGGATCCATCAGCTCTTTTTCCGTGAGTTTGGTGCAAATGTTTTCCAACTGTTTCGACGTCAGACCGATTGTATTGAAGCCGGAACGCACCTCATTCGCGACGTTCGTGCCTTCCTCCTCCGCTTCAGAGAACATCTGAACGAGCTCTTTCAGAGTGAACGTTTCCGGTGGAAGCTCCATTTTATTAGTAGTATTTATATTCTTCTTTACTCCGAAGAACCCTTTGACGGTATCGTACACATTGAAGGAAGTGGAACTAAAAGACAATTCGTTTCCTCTTCTTCTTTTAAAAGAAGAAGATAAAGAAGGGAGAAATTGTTGTCGCTGCTTCCTCCTCCTCATCAACGTCGTCGTCATCGTCTTCATCGTCTCTCACTCTGTCTCTGTCTTCATCCTCGGCGGCGAAAGAAAAAAGTGAAGAAGCAACGACAGAGAGAGAAGACATTTTCCCTCAAAGAAAGAAAGAATTCTAAGAAAGAAAAGATCCCGATGTTGTCGTCGTTTATTCGACAACAACGAAGAAGCGTGGGACGAGAAAGAAGCGCTTTTTTGGGGCTGTCGTGTGTGTTGCGAAACGCTTCTTCTTCGTCTTCTTCTTCTTTTGAACGACGACAACAACAACGTGAACAACACCGATTATTGAATACTACTCTTACGAATAAAAATGATGATTTCTTCTCTCCCGGCAGGAAAAGAATTCAGGTGTACATAGAAACGTACGGGTGTCAAATGAACTCCGCGGACAGCGAAGTCATCGCCGCCGTGTTAACCGCACACGGGTACGAGATCATAGAAGAGAGCAAAGAAAAAATGATTTCTTCTTTTAGTTGTACTCCTCCGGAAGTGATTTTGGTGAACACGTGCGCGATACGAGACAAAGCGGAGGAACGAGTGAAAACAAGATTACGACAGTTTCGTTCTGATACTACGAAGAAGAGTAATAATAGCACTCGAGAGAAGAAGAAGGCAATCATCGGGGTGTTGGGATGCATGGGCGAACGCATCAAGGGTGACTTGTTAAAGAAAGACTCGAAGGGTGTTCGGTTGGCGGACATCGTGGCTGGACCGGACAGTTATCGAGACTTGCCGAGATTGATTGAAAACGCGATAGTATTGAATAATAGTAGTAATAATAGTATTGGTAAGAAAGAGAAGAAGAAGAAGGAAGAGGATGATGACAACGAGGAGAAGAATGAAAAAAGATTCGAGCCGAAGATTACGGAGACGATGAACGTCGAGTTATCGACGACGGAAACGTATTCGGAGATTTTCCCCATGCGAAGAGGTCGAGTGGAAGATATGAGCACGTCCGCGTTCGTAACCATACAAAGAGGCTGCGATAATATGTGCGCATTTTGTATCGTTCCGTTCACGCGCGGGAGAGAGCGTTCGCGGGATTCGGCGTCGATATTAGAGGAAGCGAAGAAAAGATTTTACGAGGAAAATGCGCGCGAGATTGTTTTGCTCGGACAAAACGTAAACAGTTATTCGGATAAAACGCACGCCGCAGCCGCAGAGGAAGAGTCGTCGTCTTCGAACGACACCGCAACAACGACGACGTCGAACGAAGTATACGCCGAAGGATTCAAGAGCGTGTACGTGCCGAGTAGGAATCATGAGTACGATTTCGCTAAATTGTTGAAAGACGTGTGCGCCATCTCGCCGGAATTACGCGTCCGATTTACGTCGCCGCATCCCAAGGATTTTCCGGATAATCTGCTCCAAACGATTTCCGATACACCAAACGCTTCAAAGTTGTTACATATGCCGGCGCAGTCTGGATCGACGTCTGCGCTCGAACGAATGAATCGAGGATACTCGCGCGAAGCGTACATGAATTTAATCGACAAGGCGAAAGCAATCATCCCAGACGTCGCGTTTAGTTCCGATTTCATCTCTGGTTTTTGTGGAGAAACTGAAGAGGAACACAAAGACACCATTTCACTTTTAAAGCGAGTGCAATACGAACAGGCGTTTACGTTCGCGTATTCTTTGCGAGAGAAAACGGCAGCGTCGAAAAAATTAACCGACGACGTGCCCGAAGAAGTAAAACAGAGACGATTAGCAGAAGTCATCGAAACGTTCCGCGAAGCGGCCAAAGAGAAAGCAAAGGGCGAAATCGGGAAGACGCACTTGGTTTTAGTCGAAGGAACGAGTAAACGTGACGATGCAAAAGCAACGGGAAGGGCAGATAACGGGAAACGCGTCGTATTCATGAACAACGAAGAAAGTAAGAAAGGAGAGTACGTAGAGGTGCGGATTCGAGAAGCTGGCGTGAACACTCTGATCGGCGATTTCGTGAAGAAAACAACCGCGAAAGCGTTTTACGATGCGAACGCAGGGAAAGCTTGGTACGCGTAGTAGTAAAATAGATATAATAAATGTAATATTTGTATAACAATTTAGACGGCAATCGCAAATCACACAAAAGCGTTCCCGGATTTATTCTTTTTTTTTCATTTGTTTGGTTTTAAATAGTAGTGTATAAAAGTATAATCCACATCATCATCACCATCATCATCGTAAAATACAACAACGAAAGGTGACGATAGATTGATCAGTAATGAATCTGTTGTTGTTTCTTTACGCCAACTTCAACTTTTTCATGATGTCTTTGCCGTGCGCGGCGTAAACCGCCAAGGCGAGGATGGCGCCCATCATTCGCATGCTTTCTTTGTAGTTTTTGCACGGCGTGATGGCTTTCTCGGTGTACGCCAAGTACATCATGGACAAAATAGCCCCGACGCGAACCTTGGCGAAACCAATTTGCTCGTTCTCAGTTAAGTACATTTGAGCGAAAAGCAAACCGAGGATGAGACCCATCAACATGACGGCGCACCAGTCCAGTTGCGCGTATTCGACGGCGGTTCTCTTCCCTTTCACATTCGATACGGCCGCCAAAAAGTCAGTCGTGATCATTTGAAGGAAAAACGCAAGGCATCCGAGAGTCATGCCGAAGAGACACTTCGCCGTGGTTGTCGCCGGTTTGTACCAAACCGAGCCCGCCGGCAAGCGAGAAGTTGAGCTGACGGACGAAAACAAACCGATGAACACGAAGGAGGCGACGATGCCAGCCGTGTATTCTTTGGCAACCACCGGAATGGCGACGGTTCGAATAGACTGAGTAGAGTGCGCGATTTGCAAAGTCAATCGTTGGCACGCCATGATTAAGCCCACGTTGCAGTATCTCAATCTGGCGCCTTCAGAGCACTTGAAGCAGACGTAAAACGCATCCGCGATGATGGTGCACAAAAATACTCCAGTCCACGACGCTCCAGACGCTTGGACGACGGACGCTTTTTTCAAGCCGTAGAACTTGGCGCCGAAACTTTCGATCGGTAAACCGATTTTGTCGCCCAAAAGCATGACGGCGTAGTATAACCCCATCAAGTTGGAAACGAGGATGACCTGTTTGTTTGTTGTACGTTGAATATGAGTTGAATTGAATGAGAGCACCGGTAATTTATATTTGAATTGTAATTTATTCCAATGGTCGTACGTAGTAATATAATTGTCGAATTTACTCAATTCTACAATTCACTTTCTTTACTTTGAAACAAAGACGACGAAAAGAATAAAACGAAAGAAAATAAATGAACTGCATCTTCGCGTGGCAAAGTGTCTCGAGCGATGTTATTATTATTAGTATTTTTTGTCGTACCTTTTGCGAAGATGTAAGAGAAGCCCACATGTTTACAACAGAATTGAGAATTTGAATGAAGAGATGAATTCACCATTCCACGTGGCAAACTGCCCCCTTTTTTTTTTCAAAAAAACGAATAAAAATGCAAAAGTGATGATGAAAAAGCAGAGTTTTTTGTTTTTCTCGTATTCAAAAATTCTGAGGTAAGTTTTACCACGACTGGTATAGGTATTTGCTGCACGTGCGCACACGACGCAAAAACACACAAATCAAATCAATCGCTAAACAACAAGCTGGCAGCGGTTTCCGCGTTCCCCCCGGTCGCTTCTAAAGCCTGGACGACTCGTTCGCGAGAGAATCCAAGCTGCATTAAATTGGCGACCACGGCTTCCGGAAAGGCGCTTCTTCCTCCTCCTCCTTCTCCTCCACCTCCTCCTAAACCACCGCCGGCGATTGGGGGAGAGACGACGCCGGAAATTCCTGTCGTTGCCGGACGCGACGGTTGTTCGTGCACTCCGCTCACTTCAGCGGCGACGTCATCTAGTGGTGGTGCTACAACTTTGGTGGTGTCGTTCTTATTCTTGTTCTCGTCGGTGGCGTTCATCGTCGCGTCTTGTTGTTTCAGGTTTTCTTGTTCTTGATGTCGCTTCGGAATGTCCGCTTCGCCTAAAAACGGAATCTCCTCACCAGTTGTGCCAATCTTCAGGACGTTCTTCTTCAAATCAATCACGCACTGATGTCTCTTTAACATGTCCAAACCAAAAAGAAACTCCATCGGTTGTTCTTCTAACACGGAAAGAGCACACGCTAAAAACGCACTGCCGACCTTAATTTGCGCTTGAAGCACTCTTCCGACGATTTTCTGCGTCCCCACGCCCATCGCGATACCTTCGAAGCGTTCGTCAATATCCTTTTCTAAGTTACACTGTCTCGCGCAGTCTAAACCCATGACGGACATCTGCGCTCCGCTATCGATGAACACCTTCATTTTGTGTCCGTTCAACTCCATGTTGCAATATAACATAGTCACACGTCCCACAATCAGCTCTGGTGTATCTTCCATCGCTTGCTCGTACATATCGTCGTTCCGCTTTTGTTTTAAAATTCGTTCTATTTCTTTTTGCGCCTCAACGTCGAACGGGTCTCTTTCCAGTCTCGCGTACAACTCCGCTTCTTTCCTCTTCGATTCGCTCATTCGCGTGTTCGCTTTCATCACGTATTCCGTAAACGCCTTCACGTCGTCCTCTGCGAGAATCGTTACCAGCTCTGGAGGTAACGACGAGTCCCCGTATTCCATTTGTCGTTTCAAATCAGCCATCATTTCTCTCGACTGCTTTTCTAGCTCTTCCGGAGTTTGAGGAATGCCTCCTCGCGATGAAGGTTGTTGACCGACTCCACCACCCATACTCATCATCGGTTGTTGTTGTCTTTGCTGCTTCTCCGTGACTAAAATCATATCGTCGTTTTGTAACCCTTTAGATGCGATCGTGCTCGTCTCTGCGTTCGTCTCAACAACGCCGTCTCCAATTAACACTTTCCCGTTGTGCATCAATATTTGTTTCTCTTCGGAAATGTTCAACTCGATGGCAATCATGGCTTGCAAATTCACCAAAGTCGCGTTCGAATCTATCTCTATTTGCGCGATGTTGGATTCGTTCGTTTGATTGCACACGGTTAATCGCATCTTTTTTGAAAAGTTATTGTTGTTGTGTTCAAACTATTCTTATTATTTTTAAGATTGTGTGTTTGTGTGTGTGTACTCTTCTGTGTTCTTCTCTTTCGAGTGATGATTTGTGGAGTGGTCTTGTCGTCTTGTCTGTCAAAAGTTGAAAAGGAATAAGAGTGTCTCGGAACAATCATCAATATACGCACATGAGAGGGTGGTTAAAAATTAAACTACTATAGAAACGACTAGAAACCTACGTATGGTACGTGTACCTGCGCGAAGACAAAACGAGGATTCAAAAGAAATCGATGCCGGTTAACTCGGCGCTTCTTTGCCACAACCACTTGGCGTCTTCTTCGTTTCTCGCGGCGTTTGTCGAGACTTTCTCTTTACAGTTATCGAAATATTTGCCGCGATATTGTTTAGCGGTCGGATCGGAGGCGAGATAGACCGAGGTTTCTGCACCTTGAGCGGGCGTTTTCATCGTTTGGCGTATGATGTTGAAGATGATTTCTTCGTACCATTGCGGTTTTTTATCCATGTCGTAGAGGTATCTTCCCAATTCTGTATCCACCGCCCCGGGATGCAAAGAATTAACCGAGACATAAGTTGCGTCCTTTTCTCGTTCTAATTTCCTCTGCAACTCGTTCGCGAATAAAATATTCGCTAATTTCGACTGCCCGTACGATTTCCAGTTGTTGTAACTCCCCGCTTTCTCGTAAAACAAATCGTTCTTCTCCAGCTTGCCAAATCTGTGCGCTTCGCTCGACACGTTGACTATTCTCGCGTCTCGCTGACTCTCCAAAAGTTTCGGCAACACCATGTTCGTGAGTTTAAAATGCCCGAGATGATTTACGCCAATTTGATATTCAAACCCATCTTTGGTCTTCATCTCTGGCGTGGCCATAACACCCGCGTTGTTGATTAAAACGTCCAAGCAGTTTTCTGAATCCATAAACTTCTTCGCGAACGCTTCGATGGAGTTCTGGTCGTTCAAATCCAACTCCTCGATTTCTATATCTACTAATCCACTCTCACTACCGAGCGTTTGTGCTAAACTCTCTTTCGCTTTTTCCATTTTCTCTCGGTTTCGAACCGCGCAGATGACTTTGTAGTCTTTTTGCAACATCGCGAGCGTCGTTTCGTACCCGATGCCCGTATTAGCGCCGGTTATTATGCACGTTTTTTTCTTCGTCGTTGCATTCTGAATACTTTCGACGTCACCCCCTTTTGCTGACGACGATGATGATGAAGACGCTCTGGTGTTGGTAAAAACAACTTTTACGCTTCTGCTCCTCCTCTGAAGTCGTCCTCCTCGTCGAGTCGTGCTACGAGTAGGAGTAGACGTAGCGCTACTCGTAGCAGAAGCAGCGGCGGTGTTATTCGAAGAGTAACTGATGAGAGTAGGCGTAAACATATCTCCGTTGACGTGTAAAAAGTGTGGATTTCCCTCCCGCACAAAAATTCTTTTCGTATAGGCGAGGAATAATCGTCATCATCATCGTCGTCATGAAAGAAGAAGAAGAAGACAAAGAAGAAGACAAAAAAGAACAAAAAGAGATTTCTTTGTTGCTCTCCAAGTGTCACTCTTTGTTAGAGCGATCGAGAAGGACGGTCGCGGAAGCGCGGATTGGATTTTTTACTCACGGAAACAACTTTGGGAACGAGAAAAACGAGAACAACGAGGACGAGGACGTACACGACGGTCGCGAGAAGAAGAAGAAGAGAGATGCAGCGATGACGGATAGTTTAGAGCGAACAATCGAGGAGTGCGCCGCGACGGTCGCAGAAATTGAGAGGAGAGTTTTAGTATTCGCAAACAACAACAACAACAACAACAACAACAAGAACGAGACCAAAATCGTCCTCGTGTTTAAAGCAGAAACGAGAACAATACAAAGAGAGTTGGAGGAGGTGAGGAAACACTTGACGAGTTTCAAAAGCGGAGACGAGAAAAGAAGAATACCACCGTTAATCCCGGAACCGCAAAAAGACGTGTCGAAAAAAGAGCGAGAGGACATTGTCAGAGAGGCATTGAACGAAGAAAAAGACCAGTTTGTGTATTGGAAGAAGTCGGCGAAGATGTATTTAGAAAAGGCGAAGAAGAAGATGGACTCGGTGGCGACGAAGACCAAGACGGCGGTGAAGAAATTCGCCGCGACGACTGCTGCTGCTACCACGACGACTACTACTAAAAATGAAGAAAGATATAGCGACGCGCAGAGGCAAAGAGAACGGCGAGAAGAGGAGGAGATTCGACGCTTGCGAAGGTACGGGTACGAGAACGCGACGACGAATAATAATACCGGCGAGCATAGCGTGTTCGAAGGAGATTTGGACGAGAAAAACGAAGAAGAAAAAGAAGAAGACGACGACGCGCGGAGGAAAGCGTTGTTCGCTACGATAACACCAACAGTAACGACGATGACATCATCGTTTCCAAACAACAACGACAACAACGACAACAACAACAGAAATACCGACAACACTCGTTACGACATCAACGCCGCTCGAAACTCCACCCTTGCCGCCAACCGTTCCGCCATCGCTTTAGAAGACAGTTTAAAACAAGCCGAACGCGCTGAACAAGCTGGGAGAGACACTTTAGAAAACCTGCGACGCCAACGAGAAACGTTGCAAAGAACCTCGGCGCAGATGCAAAAGGCGAAAGATACCGTGGAAGAGAACAGGAAAATCGTGAAGAAAATGAGTCACTGGAGTCGTTTAGGTTGTTAGAGAGAGATTTAGAGAGATTTAGAGAGAGAGTCGTTTTAATGTACCTAGGTAGTAAAAATAGTTAAGACTTCTTCTATTTGTTTTGGAAAGGCACCCTTTTTTCTCTCTCATCATCGTTAAAAAATCGGTACTACACAAGTTTGACGCTCTTCTTTGTTAAGAGATGGACATCGTGCACAAAATGCGTCTGCACGCGTCCGTGGACCAATTATGCGTGGACGATATCAACGCTTCAAACATTCACGGCATGTTGCAGTTCGCGAGAGAGGATTGCTTTTCGATTAAGAAAGATTTAATCGACGACTGCGCGGAACACGTGACGAGAAGAATCAAACACGATTCTCAAAACGTTCGAGTGAAAGCGTTGAAGCTGGCGTCGATTTTAGCGAGAGAAGGACCGGAGGAGATGAAGTTGTGTCTGAGCAAACGCGCGGCAAAGATACTGCGAGACATCGTCCTCGATAACGGGGAGAACTTTGGTAAGAAAACGTTCGAACACGCGAAGGACACCACGGAGTGTCTGTTCGGCAATCCCTCGACGAAAACGAGTGGGAGCATGATTGGTAGCGAGAGTAGTAGCAGAGGGAGTGATTCCACGAAAATTGTCGGAATATCCGGACAACACTCGGCGCAACACTCGCAACAAGCCTCGCTCACCGGTCTCGAAGTCGCGTCCGGTTTACTTCGCACGGCGGGCGGAACGGCGATGAACGTGGCGGAGAAAATCGGAGCGCAAGTGAACGAAATCGCAAAGGAGAAAGAAAAACATCGAACGAAAGTGGACGAAACGTACGAAAAGTCTGAGATGACCGGTGGATCGTTGGCGGATGCCATGCGAGGAGTTGAAGGAGGAGGAGGAGGAGGAAGAAGTGGAACGACCGCGAGCGGACCGTGGGGGAAACCGGAGGAAGAGGAAGAAATAGCAAAAGTAAGACCAGAAATAAAAGCAGAGCAAACAACGATGACACCAACACCGTTGTCTTCAGATGCTCTAGCGGATTTGCTCGGGATGGCGACGAATTTTAGTAGTAGCGGTAGTGCGCGCCAAGGAGAACAACAATCCGATTCAGAAGTGAAGCGGCGGCAGAAAGCGTCGGAGTGGGTGCTCAAAGGTACCGGTCCTACGAGAGCTATGGTACAATCACCACCGCCACCATCAGCAATGCCAACGTTAATACCGTTGGATGGATCCGAGGAACAAGAACGAGTGGACTTGTTGTGTGGCGTTGCCGGAGTAAAGCTCGTCCCCGACGAAGCCGAACTCGCGCAACTCTTTGAACACATCGACAGGAAAGGATTAGAAGCATCTTTAATCGTGCGAGCGCTGCTTGATAAAATAGCCTTCGGGTACGACGCTGAGTTCATGGAAGCGCAATCTGGATGGAAGTGCGCGAAAAAAGCGCTGGGTTGTGTGTCTAAAGCGTTATCTCGACGAGACTCCGTTTTAGCGCACGCGTTGAAAGAGGATGAAAACGTAAAGTTGACCCTTCGCAAGACGATGGAAATCAAAGGCGTGAAAGATACGGTGAAAAAATCTGCGGGCGAGATTTTGAAGCAATTGGACGAAGTGGACGCCTCGTTCTTCGGAACTAGTAAGACCACCACGGCTCCTCCTCCTTCTTCTTCTTCTTCCTTTCAGTCGGGAGGATTAGACGCTTCGCTGTTCATGGTCGATGCCGCGAGCGATACGAACGACGCGTTCTTTTCGTCCATGGCAGGTACGACGACAGCAGCAGCGACGACGACGACGGCGAGGACAAACTACGACGCGCCAAAAGCTCCAATGACCGGACCAGGTTTACAAGCTTTAGCGGAATTAGACGCGCAGCAGCAGCAGCAGCATAATAAAGATGGGACGAGACAAAAACAAGACGTGACGAAAGCGTTTGCGTCTTTGAAATGGTAAAAATTGTACTTATATAATTACAAATAACTCTCTCCCTCTCTCTCAGTGTAGTGTGGTGTATACGATGCCGCGCTTCTTAATCCTCCTATATCTTCTTTCTATTTATTTCTTCCAAAAGCCTACGCCTGGTACCTCCCGACGATTTTATATTTTGACTTGAACTTTCGCTCCCAATCGTTCAACACCGAGAGCTGTTCTTCGTCCAAATCCGACAAATCCGTATTCTCCACGTCCTCGATTTTCGAAGACATCAGCGCCAACGCTCTCGAGGCGTCTCTCCCCGCAAAATTCGCGTACGGTCCTTCCGGTCCGTAGAAATCTTTCGCCGCGGTCACGTCGTAGACGATATCTTTACAGCACAAATATATCCTCTTTTCCTGAGAATGATTAGTCGTCCATCCCCCCGTATATCTCATCAACTCCTCTCGAGTAACAATCACGTCTGGGATGATGACTAAAGATTCCATCTTATCCTCCAAAGAGTCTCTCGGAGAGATGTGGAGTTGCGATGAGTGTTGTTCTCCACGTCCTCCTCCGTTATTCTCTCCTCCTTCTTGGCTTTGGGCGTTCCCCATTTTGCAAAAGAGAGAGAGAGAGAGAGAGAGAGAGAGAGAGAGAGAGAGAGAGAGAGAGAGAGAGAAGGGAGCAAAAGAGAGCAAAAGGAGGGAGAGTTTTTTTTTGGGTGCGATTATGACGTCTCGTTCCTTCCTTTTTTCTTTTTCTTGTCAGCTTGTTGTTGTTGTTGTTGTTGTTGTTGTTTGTCTTGTGAGCAGGGCGGCCGGCAGAAAAGCGACTCGCGGTGGCGGCGGTGAAGATGGTTAGAGGAGAGAACTTTATACGCAACTTAAAGTAGTC
>Ga0114997_10004443_pt1 | contig 10859 bp, 9 predicted proteins | sample ArcticOcean_MG_C_2_FD_87045 | JGI IMG/M metagenome (GOLD analysis project Ga0114997, IMG submission 87045) | Marine microbial communities from western Arctic Ocean - ArcticOcean_MG_CB4_136 | ecosystem: Environmental > Aquatic > Marine > Oceanic | place: Arctic Ocean: Canada Basin | collected... | reverse complement strand
TTAATTTAATTTTATTTTTTGATAAAAATAATTAAGCATAGAAATTCTATTATCCCAAGTATTTTTTATTGAAAAACTTTTACAATTTTTAATCAACTCATTTCTTTTTTTTTTAGATTTAATTAATTTTAGAATTGCGTTTTTAAAGTTTAATATGTTTTTTTCATGATCAGAATTTGGAATTATTTTAATTCCTCTTTTTTTATTTACCAAATCTTTTGCACCATATAAATCAAAACATATAGTTGGTAACCCTAAAGTCATTGTTTCCATTATTATTGCTGGTGTGTCTTCTTTAATACTAGTAAATAAGTGGATGTCACATCTTTTCATGATTTTAGGTAAATCGTGCTTATCTTTTAAATATCCATAAAAAATACATTTTTTTTCTATTTTTTTTTGTACTGATAATTTTTTCCATTTATTACTCAATTTACCTTTTCCAGTAATATGCAGTTTCCAGTTTATACTTTTAGGTAATTTTGAAAGAGCTTCTAATCCAATATTCAATGATTTCCTGGGAATATGTAATCCTCCCCAAAAAATATTTATTTGATCATTATTTTTTTTGTATTTTTTTATATTAAATATTTTATTTTCATTGGCTACCGGAAAAAATAATTTACTGTTTATTTTAAAATATTTTTTTAAGTTTTTTTGGGTATCGCTATTAGCTGCTAATACAAATTTTCCAGCTTTAACTAACGCTGATTTTGAACGAAAACCAAATTTTATATCTAACATTCTAATTAAATTATAAAATAGGGAGTAAAAAAAAATGTTTAATCCAGAATTAAACATTAGTTTTTTTGAGTAAAATGTCAATCCACCCACAGGACCATAAATAAATGGAATATTTAGTTTCCATAAGTAACCAGGCTCTCTCAAGCCAATCATATTTAATTGATGACATAAATCAATTTTTTTTAAATCTATCTTATCTGTTATTTTAAAAGCTTTTTTTTGCCAAGTTTTATATGACCAATAATATGATGGTGGCCATAATTTTTCTAAAAAGCTATATCTTTTACGTTTAATAAAATGAAATTTAATTTTACTTTTTTTATTATCAAAAAAGTGATCTATATTTTTTTTATTTGAGTATTCTGTTAAAACAGTCAAGTTATGAAATTTGCTTAAGCGATAAATTATATTCCAACCAACTTGGTTTTCAGACCCTAAATATGGATTACAAGCATATGCAGAAATTAAGATATTTAATCTTTTCATTTTGTAAGTCTTTTTCTTAACATTAATTATTTATAATCCTCATAAGTTGCTCTTTTATTTTAGTTTTTGAAAAATTTAAGTGAGTTTGTTTATAAATATTTGATTTATAATTTTCTATTAAAGATTTATTTTCACCTAATTGCATCAAAGCAGAAATACAATCTTTAGGCTCATCAACAATTATTCCTGATTTACCATTTTGAATTAGCTCTTCGGAAGAAAAAGTAAATCTAGTTGTAATAATAGCTAAACCAGCACTCGCAGCTTCTGCTATAACCATTCCATATGGGTCAACTTTTGAAGGAAAAATAAAAATATCATGATCATTAAAAATTTTTTTATGTAAAGAAGAGCCATATGGAACCATATCTATGTAATTAACACCTTTTACGTCAGCTTTTTTATCTTGTGTAACAATTGTTAAATCAAATTTTTGTAATATCATATCTAAATTATCTATTAAGAGTGATCCTCCCTTTCTTTCAAAGTCACCTCCTATAAATAGGACCTTAGGTTTACTTGGGGTAGGTCTAGGAGGTATATTAAAAAGTTCAATATTTAAAGGTGCTGGTACTCTTTCCATTTGAGAACTTTTAACCCCATAACAAGTAGCCAAATTTTCCATAATTTTGTCAGTTCTACATAAAATTTTAGGAATCTTTTTTAAGATATGAGATTGAAACATATGCACCATATCTTTTTTAATTTTATTTTTAAAAATAAAATCTTGAAAAGATCTTGTCCAATCTATCATTAAAATAGAATTTTCAACTTTATAAGCTCCATATCCCCATGTTGCTGGACCAATAGAATTAAAAATAATTTTTTTATTTTTACTAGAATAACTTTTAAGTGTTTTTCTTAAAATGTTAGTTGATAAAATTTTATGGGCAAAAGATCTTTGATCAAAAAAATTATCATGGCCTAAATTATTTTTTTGATTAAAGCTAAAAAAATCCATATTATCAGAAAATAGATATTTTAAATTTTTCTCTAAACTAATATTACCTGCATCAATATGATAAGAAATACACAAAATATCTTTCATGGTCTTATCTTTTTTGTTGTAATGAAATTATTTATTAATATTTTAAAAGTTAGATTTACAAATCTATAAAAAAAATGAAATAACCATAAAGAACCACCGTGTTTTAAACAAACTCTAAACCAAACTTTAGGTGGCAGTGATTTGACATTAAAAATATCTTTTAAATATTTTATTTCACTATTTTTATCTGATCTTTCGCATGTACCTACATGTGTTGGTGTTAATAATATTTTAATATTTTTTTTTCTTGCCCTTAAGGAATAATCTACATCTCCAAAGGCATGAAAAAAATTTTTGTCAAATTTACCTACTTTATCATAAGCCTTATAGGGTATCAAAACTAGGTTTCCATTTATTGTGTCTATTTCCTGAGGACTTCCATTAACGTCGACAACTTTATATTTAAAGGGTCTAAAAAATTTCTTTTCATTAATTGCTCCACCATAAGTCCTTTTTTTAGTATTTGGATCACATATACTTCCAGTAACAATATCATCATCGTTTTTTTTACTAGCAAGAAGTGTAAAAATTGCATCTTCAAATAAAAAAGTATCATCATTAATCCAAAGAAAATAATCGTATTCAATATCATTTTTTAAAGCCGTTTCCCAAGCAAGAAACATGCCTCCACCCCAAAATAAATTACCATTTCCAATTATTAGATTAACGTTTGAAAATTCTTTTTTTATATATTCTTTTGTTCCGTCAGTTGAACCATCATCAACCAAAAAAACTTTTAAATTAATATTTTCTATTTTTTTTTGTTTAAATAACGATTTTAAGCAAGTTTGTGTTTTTTGAATTCTATTGTGACAGGTGATTAGAACTGCAATTTTGATCATGTAAAATATTTTTATTTATTAATATTATTCAAGGGTTTTTTATCAACGAATTTGTTAAAATAGACAATTACCATAACTACAATTAACAAGTTTGTTGAGTACAATACCCCACTAATCTCAATAATTGAATAAAAAATAATAATCAAAAAAATTAAAGATTCATCAACTTTTTTAGAGGTGGAGAAATTCTTGTAAAATTGCACTAGTACCCAAATATAATAACTAAATGTGAAAACAAAACCAGTTTCAATTACCATCTTAATATAAGTATTGTCTATAAGTATAAAAGCATTACCTACGCCATTACCTATGATTGGATAAGAAAAACCTTGTAAAAGAATATTCGTCCAAATATATGCCCTACCAGATAAAGTTATATCCCTATTAAAGAAATCTAAAATTACCTCAGTATTAAAATATAAACTAATAATAAAAATAGATAGTATTGTAATAAAATATTTTTTATTTTGCTTTAATAAAAAAGCTATCGTTATAAGTAGTGTCATAAATAATGAAGCTATAGAATTGATATAAAGAAGAATAAAAATTGAAATTATTAAATAAAAAAATTTGGTAATGTTGTTAGCCTTAATATATTGAGGAAAGTATATTTGTAAAAAATTTAAGATAAAAATATTAAGACCTAATGTGTTTTTGTGTGAAGTTAATCCAGATTTTATCAAATTCAATTCATTTTCAAACCCTGGACCTAATATAATACCACCTGTATAACATTTGGTAATAATAAATGAATTTTCCCCTATAATTAAAGATAACGTGCTAATGCCCACAATACCTACTAGATAAAAAAATAAATATTTAACGAATATAGAAAGATAATTTTTTTCAATCGTTAAAAGTATAAAACTAAATACCAATACAGAATTTAATAAAGAAATAATCTGTGTACTAGTATAAAGAGTTATTAAGGATTGTAAAAATAAGAAAATAAAAAAAACAATAAATATTAATAATTTGTTTAATTTATTGATTATAAATTTTATGTTAAATAATAGATAAATTAAAATAATGACTTTTAAAAATATTGCACTAGTTGTGAGAAAGTTGTTATAGGCACTGAAATATTCTGCACCCAAAACATTGCAGTATGTTAATTCATTTCTAAATATTGGCGCATAAAAAGCATTTAAAAAAACAAAAAAAATAAAAAGGTAAGTATTTTTTTCAATGTTTTTAGTATCGAGAGTATTTTGGTTTTCATTCATAATGAATTTTAAATAGATAAAAAAATAGTTAATTTTAATTAGTAGCTACAAAATTTTAATACCTTTCAAAAATCATAATTGTTATTTATCAACATTATTTAAGATATATTTTATATGATCAACATAATTTTTTGTTACAACATTTAAATGAAAATATTTATTTGCTCTTTTAATCCCTAAGAGCCTTTTTTGGTTATAAATTTTTTTATCATTATATTTCATAATACTTTTAGATATTGATTTTACTGACGTTGCGTCAGTTAAAATTCCAGAATTTTTAATTACTTCTTTTGTAGCACCAGAGTTTTTGCTAGCAATAATTGGTACTCCAGATGCCATAGCCTCACCGTAAGTCACACCAAATGTTTCTTCTAGAGAGGTTGATAAATAAATATCAGATTTTTTATAAATATTAGCTAATTTATTATTATCAATATATCCCATGAAGAAAATATTTTTTAAATTTATTTTTTCTTTAATAGCCCAGTTGTAACAAGCGCTGTTCTTTCCCATTCCACCTCCATATAAATACAATTTATAAGGTAGTTTTTTTTTAATCAGATGAGCGAATGCAATTATTGCTTTCTTTATATTTTTACGTTCACCAAAACCATTACTGATCATTATAATTTTTTTTATTTTATTATTTTTTTTAATAGTTCTTTTTTTTATAAAAAAAGATTTATCAATAGGATTAAAAATAACCTTTATACTTGCATTGCTATATTTTTGTGTTTCATTTTTTAAATACATTGAGGGTGTAATTATATTTTTTACTTTTTTAAGTATGTTTTTTGCCATGATAAATCTGACAAATCTGTAGAGGGTAGGTATGTAATAAAAAACTTTATGTGGAACATCATGGTTTACTAATATGTATTTAATTTTAGATTTATGAGCAGCATAAGCATACTCGTAAGGCCAGTTGGCCAATATAATATCTGGTTTAATTATTTTTATTGCTTTTAAAATATAGTTTATTTCCTTATTGAATAAATCAAATAATTTTCCAACTTCCCAACCATTAAATCTTATTGAGTGTAATCTAAGTGGGCAAAAATAAGCTTTTATCCTATCAATTTTTTTAACTTTAATGGATTTTTTTAAATTATTAGACAAACTAACAACTGATACATCAAAGTTATTATTTTTTGATAATTATTTTGAAATATTTGCAATAAATGGAGCCCCTGAAGCTCCTAAATTTTTATTAAAACTTTTTTGTTTTTTATTTTTTATTAAATCTTGAAGAAAAATGGGACCTAAAATACAAATTTTTATTTTTTTACTTTTAACCTTCATTGTAATAACCTGTATTGAATCTAATTAATCTTCCTACGCCTCAACATAATAAAGTTTAATTTTTTTATTATTTTTCATTTTTAAAAAAAATTCCTTCTAACTGGAGAATTTTACCACTTTTAATATTTAAAAACCCTCTTTGTATATCCCAAAGCTCAAATCCTAATTCTTTTATTTTTTCGTGCAATTCAGAAAACAAACTTTGATCTTTATATAAAGGATAAAGACTCAATTCTATTTGAATACCTTCAATTTTATCTATTAGCTTACCAATGCCCTGTAATACTTGCGCTTCATATCCTTGTGTATCAATTTTTAAAAATATTTTATTTAATTTTTCACTATTAATTTCAGTTAAATTTTCAAGTTTTTTAATAACAATAGTTTCGCTTGAAATATATTTTGACTCAGGAGAACATTCTGTATGTAGGGGCAAAATATCTAAAATGGAACTACTGTATGAATTTTTTGAGATATTTATATCAACAACTTTATCTTTTTCACCAATTCCGAAGTTATATGAAGTCCAAAGTTTATCTTTAACTGATTTATTTTGAAGAATTTTGTAGGCGTTTAACATTGGTTCAAAGCTTAAAATCTCTTTCTTATAGCCAATTCTTCTTAAATTATATGCATATTGTCCTGTATTTGCACCAACATCTAACACACAATCGATATTGTTAATTTTTAAGAAATGATTTAATCTATAATCATCACTTTCATTTAAATTATATCTATTAATATTTAGACCAAAATTTCGTAAAAAAAATTTTAATTTATTTTTGAATGTAGGCATTCTTTTAATTATATGACTTTATAAGATAATAATATATGAAATATATGTTAATCTTTGAATAATACTCTACCAATAAGAAGTATTGTTTTCAATTAAATGTGCCTGTTTCGGTCTCTCCTCATTTAAAGGTCTTACCCAATGTTCATTAAAAAGTTTTAGATAAAATCCATTAAATAAATTTGGATTTTCCCAACGTTTTCCAATTATTCCAAATAACATTTGTAGAACACCACCTAAATGAAAACTTTTTTTCCCCATACGTTTAGCATGTGCTGCCAAATTAAAACCATAGGCACCACATCCAATTAAAGCAATGTCATAGTCAATTTCATTCATTTGATTTTTCATATAATCTAAAGCTTCAAACCAGTTTTTAAACTCAGATTTTTCATTAGCAACAGTTTGGATGGCTTTTATAGTTTTAAGTTCAAATTTAGGTAGTAAGTTATTTTTAAAGAGCAATTCTCTTTTTTTGTATTGGCTCTCAATTGAATTTTGAAACGGATGTATCACTAAAACTTTTTTACCTTCCAAAGCTTTTGTCCACGGGTTATTAGAAAAAAAAGGTTCTAAGTATTCAAAATCTACTTTTAAAGCATTTCTGAGTTCATCTTCACATAACCTGTCATCATCTCTCCAAGTACCAAGCATGTTAACTTCTGGTGTATCTGAAAAAACTAATTTGCAATATTTTTCAATCAACAAAGTATTTATAGGAAAAAATCCAGCAACAAAGTTAAAATTTCTTAAAATATTTTTATTCCACCACCATGGTGCACTTTTACCTCTGATAAAATCTAAAATTGATCGATGCTTAGAATTTATACGAATATAGCTTTTTAGAACATTGCTTTCATTTGCACCAAATCTTGCAATCATACATGGCTTATCTGATATCAATAAACTATATATTTTTTCTGATGCCCTATCAGCATCATTAGCGTTTGGGAAAAAAGGTTTAAGATTTATAGGAAAAAAAAATAAATAAGTACGTTTGAGTATTTTTAAAATTAAATAATAATAATTCATAAATTTAATTGCATATAAATATTTATTTTTTGATAAAGTTAACCCCTTTGAATTTATTTCATAAATTTATTATTTAACTTTTTTTAAATCTAAAAACCAAGCATTTAATAATCTTATTTCTTTTTTATCAATTAGCTTTATTCTGACCAATTCTTTGTAACACAAAAGCATATTATACTTTATATTTTTTATTCCTGTTCTTAGTTTTAATTTCATTAAATTATTCATTATTTTATAGTTATTTTCATAGCCTGAAATCTCATCTTGAAAATCACGCATTAAGTTATGAGCATTTCTTTTTTGTACGACCGTACTTTTATGAAATAAAATACTCCAGTCACAAGTCCATGCTATCCTTTGAGCAATAAATGACCTCCAAATATCAGTCATTCTAAAACTACAATAAGACGGTAAATACATTAGTGGGTAGGCTTCTTTAAGCCATCCAGTATTTTGACTATTAAAAGGACAGATAGATCCACTTCCTAAAGAAATGTTTTGAGAAGCCTTGAATGTAATCGGAAGTTTACAAGTAAGTCGGTAAATAGCATCTACATCAGGGTTTTGGTCTGCTAATCCTTGTTGAATAGGAGATATAATTTTTGATTTTTTCATTTTTTTTGGAATTGGGTTATTCAATTCTTCTAATGCAAATCCTCTAGGCCATATACGCTCTTTTGAAAAATATTTATAAACATTTACCCACCCAGATTTTTTTAAAATGTAAGTTTTTTGTTTTGTAGTTTTTTTTTGAGAAAAAAAATTTTTTAACGGAATATTGTCATCATCAGTTTCAACAATTATTTGAGGACTATTTTGCATTGCAATTAAATATCCTAGGTTTTTTCTAGAATAGTGATTAACTGGTAAGATCTTAGATAAACTGAATTTTAAAGATTTCTGTTTTTTTAAAGAAAAATAATTAGCTCCTCTTAATGAAAATTTCAAAGGGCTTTTTTTATCTCCAATGACAATAAATTCAATATTATTTTTTAAAGCAATTTTTGCATATTGTTTTAATATATAATTGTTACTTGAAGCTATTGTTGTAATAATTAATGCTTTTTTTTCTATATTCATTATTTTATATTTATCTTATTAATTTTTTTTATAAACCTACCATTAGCACTTGTTAAAATCCATTTTTTATCATTAATTGGATAGCCATGCCAAAAATCTTTTGGACTTATTTTAATTCCTTTAGATATTATACCCGCTTTATAAGAGAACGAACTGCTACTAGTAATCAATACATCGGCATAAACTAAGCTTATAAAAGATTTATATGGACTTATTTTATAGCAGTACTTTACATTTGAAAATTTATTAAAGATTTCTAAATTTTTATTATAGAATTGAGTAAAAATAAATATTTTAATTTTTTTTTTGGTTTTAATTTTTTTTAATGCACTTTCTAGCATATTGAATGATTTATTAATTATATTTGATGTGTAATTAATATCATTATATCTTTTTACTACATCTTCTATAATCATGGGTAAACGGATATGTACTGCAATATTTACATCTTTATGATTGAAAATAGTAATATCTTTTTTTCTTTGTTTGGAGGAATAAAACTTTTCTTTTTGATAGTCTGCTATTTGGTACTGTTTGGTGTAACCCTGATTAAACTCTAAAAATAAAATAATTTTTTGATCTCTATAAGAATGGATAATTTTTTTAATTTTGGATATTTCGATTAAATTTTTTTCTTTAAATATGGGTAATTTTATTTTTTTATAACCTTTATTTATTAAATTTTCCGAACAAATTATTGAATAATTAAAACCTAACAATTTTTCCCATTTTTTATTTGGAAAAGATGTATGTGCATGTATTAAATTAAATTTTTTAGCATACCAAATAGCACTATTATAGTTAGCTAATTGATGACCTATTCCTGCACCAGGATCAACATCAATGGACATATAGTTTTTTTGATTTTTGCTTATATTATTAAAATTAAGATTTAATACAGAGTGCCAAAAGCTTCTGTACAAATAAAAATATATGGATGTATCTTTAAGTTTTTGTAAAACAAAATATGTCCATAGATGATATTTAACTTTTTTGTAAGTTAATTTTTTTATTTTTTTAATAAAATTTTTTTCAATATACATTAGAACTTAGTTATTAAAATCCTTAGAAAGATCAATAACTTTATCACATCTCTCTAATGTTGATAAACGATGCGCTATTAAGATAACTGTAATCTCTTTATCAAGACGGTATATAGAATCCATAATTAAAGTTTCTGTCTCTACATCTAATTGATTTGTTGCTTCATCAAATAAAATAATTTTAGCATCTCTATATAGTGCACGAGCAATACCAATACGTTGTTTTTGGCCTCCTGATAGCTTTATTCCACGTTCTCCTACTTTTTCATTATATTGATTGGGTTTGTTTTCTACAAAGTCAGATATTTGTGCTTGTCTTGATACATTTTTAACTTTTTCTAAATCAATTTTGTCTTTTTCAATACCAATTGCAATATTTTCTGCAATTGAAACATCATTTAAAAAGATATTTTGAGGTATGATTGCAATATTTTTTTGCCATTTAGATTTATTTTGAGAATTAATTGAAATATCATCTATAAATAATTTTCCTTTTGTTGGGTCTAATAAGCCAACTATGATATTGCCTAGAGTACTTTTCCCTCTACCTGTGGTACCTTTTATTCCTACTTTACTGCCTTTTTTAATTTCTAAACTAATATTTTTTAATATGTAGCTTTCATCATTATTATATGAAAAATAAATATTATCTAATTTAATATGACTATTAAGAATTATCTCTTCTGCAAGTAAATTTTCATTTTCCTCTTTTTTTGATGAATCTAAAACACTAAGTGCATCTATGACAGATGCCTGTGCATTCTTCATGCTTGAATAACAAACATAAACACGATTAATCAATGGTATGACTTTTTGTGAACCATACCCTAGAGCAGCTAAAAGTGTAAAACTATTGACTATTTCAAATTCACTTTGGTTCAAGTAAAATATTAAAATGACTAAGCAGAATAATGTTAAATATTCCAAATATATTCGAGGGGATTGCTGTATATTTGCATTATAAGTCTGACTTTCTGCAATCTGTTGTGAAGACTTATTAAATTTTGTAGTAAAAATATTGTGTAGTGAGTAGAGAATTATTTCACCAATATAACCAACAGAATCTTGAAAAGTACTGATAATCTTATCTTGGTTTTGTGATATTTTTTCACTGTTTTTTAAAATTCTATTTCTATTAAGAAAAGCAATGAATATAAAAAATAATATTACAACTGACGAAATAGAAAGAATAATAAATGGTTCAATTATCAATAATACACCTAAAATAAATAGAACTGTTAAAGAGCAACCTAAAATTTGAAT
>Ga0114997_10004440_pt1 | contig 10863 bp, 12 predicted proteins | sample ArcticOcean_MG_C_2_FD_87045 | JGI IMG/M metagenome (GOLD analysis project Ga0114997, IMG submission 87045) | Marine microbial communities from western Arctic Ocean - ArcticOcean_MG_CB4_136 | ecosystem: Environmental > Aquatic > Marine > Oceanic | place: Arctic Ocean: Canada Basin | collected... | reverse complement strand
CTTTTAAGTATTCAAGGTCAGGATCACCTTTAATTAAAAGAGTTTCAGAAGAAGCATCTAATTTAAAATCTTTAGAAAAATAGCCAAAGCTAAGCAAAGCAAATAATAACAATATAAAAATTGCTTTTGGGTTTTTAAGAATTGTATTTTGATATAAATGTGCAAACATTGAATATCACTATATATTTTAATTTAGTAGCTTTGAGTATCTTTATCTTTAAATTTTGTAAACATTGCTTCAAATTCAAGCATAATATTCCCAGTAGGACCGTGTCTTTGCTTTCCAATAATAAGTTCAGCTAAGTTTGCTACTTCACCCATTTTTGCTTGCCATTCCGCATGCTCTACTGTTGCTGGTCTTGGTTCATTTTTTTCAAGGTAATATGCCTCTCTGTAAACAAACATCACAACGTCTGCATCTTGTTCAATAGAACCTGATTCTCTTAAATCTGACAATAGAGGTTTGTGATTATCTCTTTGTTCCACAGCTCTCGATAATTGTGAAAGAGCTATAACAGGAAGCTTAAGTTCTTTAGCCATCGCTTTAAGACCTTGAGTAATTTCTGAAATTTCTTGAACTCTGCCATCTCTATTATTTCCAGAGCCTTTCATTAATTGAATATAATCTACAACAATTAAATCTAAGCCATTCAATCTTTTAATTCTTCTTGCTCTATTACTCATTGCGGCAATACTAATCGCTGGTGTCTCATCAATATATAAAGGCAACTCAGATATGTTTTTTGATGTTTCAATAAATTTATCAAATTGTTCGTCGGTAATTCTCCCTCTACGAATATCATTGGATTTAATTCTAGACTGTTCAGCTAAAATTCGAGTAGATAATTGTTCTGATGACATTTCTAGTGAAAAAAAAGCAACAGAAGATTTTTTTCCACTTTCTTGTAATTTTTGAGCAGCATGAAAAGCTATGTTTGTGGCTAGGGCAGTTTTACCCATAGAGGGTCTACCCGCTATAATGATTAAGTCTGAGGGGTGAAGACCTCCCAATCTGTCATCTAAATCCCTTAGTCCAGTTGGCACACCAACAATTCCCTCATCATTCTTATAGGCGGCTGAGGCCATTTCTATAGTTTGCCTCAATGCTTCATCAAATTTTACCAAAGATGAGTTGAAAGAACCCTTTTCAGCAAGATCAAATAACAATCTTTCTGAATTTTCAATTATATTTTGACCATTAACATTAAGATCATTAAGTTTAGCAGCATCTATAGTATTTTCAGAGATCTTAACCAACTCTCTTCTAACAAACATATCATAAATAATTCTGGAATATTCTATAGCTTGCCTTGATGAAGTAGAAAATTTTGTAACTTTAACTAAGTACTCAGGAACATTTATTTCGTCTTTTTCATTTTCAAAATAATTCTTTAGTGTAATGGGATTAGCAAGCATTCCTTTGTAAATTAAATTTTCAATTGCACCAAAAATTTTTTGATGCATTGGGTCATAAAAATTAATATTAGAAATAATAGTATTTATCTCATCAAAAATATCATTTGACACAAGTATAGATCCAAGTACTGCCTGTTCAGCATCTATATTATTTGGCAATTCTTTAAAAGTATCTTTTACAATACTTAAATTATTATTCATAAAATTATTTTACATAATAAAAAAATAAAAAAAATAAAAAATATAGACTGGGGAGAAAATTGTATAATTAATTATTGGATTGTTTCAGCTGTAACTACTTTTATATTTATTTCAGCTTCTACCTCTGAATGAAAAATAATCTTAACTTTGAAATTTCCAAGTGACTTAATTTCTTTTGTAAGTTGTATCATAGAAGGCTTGATATCTAATTTTTCATTTTCAAATATTATTTTTGAAATTTCAGTCGGTTTAACTGATCCATATAGCTCTTTATTTTCAGTGCTTAGTTTTTTAATGATGTATTCTTTTCCATTAATTATTTCCATGATTTGTTTTGCTTCTTTCTTTTTTTCTAAATCTTTTTTTCCTAAATCTAGCTTAATCTTTTCAACTTCTTTTATGTTTTCTTTTGAGGCATAAAGAGCTTTTTTATTAGCAATCAAATAGTTTCGTGCAAAGCCTCTTTTAACGTCTATTATCTCACCTATAGATCCTATCTTTCTTAAATTTTCTAATAAAATAATTTTCATTTAAATTAGTGCTAAATTTCTCGCTCTTTTTATTGAAAGAGATAATTCACGTTGTTTTTTTTGACATACATTTGTAATTCTGGATGGCAGAATTTTACCATTTTCTGACATATATTTTTTTAATAATCTAATATTTTTATAATCAATAATTGGAGCGCCTTTTACTGAAAGAGGACAAGATTTTTTAAATTTATATTTATTTGGTTGAAATATACTTAGTTTAGCAAAATTACTTTGTTTTGATTTTTTATTTCCACCTCTTTTTTTTATTGGCATAATTAGTCTTTTTTATACTCTTTTTTTTCATACTCTTCTTTTTTAGAAAAATATTTTTCTTCCAGGTCAAATTTTTTAACCTTTATGCTCATATATCTTAATAGATTTTTATCTATCACTTCGTTTTTTTCTAACTCTTTAATAATTTTCCCAGGGCCTTTAATTTTAAAATGTATAAAATTACCTTTTTTATTCTTTTTTATTTCATAAGATAAGTACATTAGTCCCCAATTTTCTTGTTTGACGATGTCACCATCATTTTTTTCAACAATTTTTGAATATTTTTCAGTTAATTGTTTAATTTGAGTAGGACTTGTGTCTTGCCTTGCTACAATTGTATGTTCGTATAAATTCATATTTGTTCTTTAATAAAAAGTGAGGATATACTATTATAATTCTTTAATTACAACACTTAAAAGGGCATTAAAGATTAAAATATTCAAATGTTTTCAGTAATTTTTCCAGGCCAGGGCTCACAATTAGTTGGAATGGGCAAAGACTTGCACAATAAATATGCTTTAGTCCAAAATTTATTTAAAGAAGCAAATGAAATACTTGAATTTCCATTATCTAAGTTAATTCTAGAGGGACCAAAAGAAGAATTAGATTTAACAGAGAATACCCAGCCAGCAATATTTCTATTGAGTTATGCAATATTTAAACTTGTTAAAGATGAATTTAATGTGAATTTGAGTAAAGCAAACTTTTTTGCTGGACACTCGCTTGGAGAATATTCGGCTTTAGCTTCTGCAGGATCATTATCTTTTTCAGATACATTGAAAATATTAAAGATTAGAGGAAAAGCTATGCAAAGTTCAGTGCCAAAGGGAGTAGGTGGAATGGTTGCTGTTTTGGGGTCTAGAATAAAGATTATAGAAGATATGATTGAAGAAAATAAAAATAAATATGAATGTTATGTTGCAAACGATAATTCAGAAGGTCAAATAGTTTTAAGTGGAAATATAGCTGACCTTGAAAAAATGACGATAGATTTGAAAAATAATAATATTAAGAATATTAAATTACCGGTAAGTGCACCTTTTCATTGTAAATTAATGAATAAAGCAACAATTATAATGAAAGAAGAAATTTCAAAATTAAATTTTGAGGAACCTAAGAATGCACTTATTTCCAATGTAACTGGAAAAGAAATTCTCAATTCAAGTGATTTAAAAGATTTACTTGTTAAACAAATTGAAAGTAAAGTTTGTTGGAGAGAGAGTATTTTATTAATGATAGGTAAGGGAGTTAACCAGTTTATAGAAATTGGCCCAGGTAAAGTTTTATCTGGATTAATAAAAAGAATTAACAAAAATGTTAAAGTTAGTGCAATAAATACTGAAGAAGATATAAAACTAATTGATATTAATGAGTAATTTAAAAAAAAAAAATATTATAGTTACAGGGGCTTCAGGTGGTATCGGAAACTCAATAGTTCAAAAATTACATGATAATGGTGCTAATATCTTAGCAACTGGAACTAAGATTGAGAAGTTAAAAGAGTTAAAACAAAAATTTAATAATATTAAAATATTAAAATTTGATATTTCTCAACATGAAAAAATTGAAGAATTTATAAATAATGCTACTGATGAATTGGGTGGCTCACTTGATTGTATAGTCAACAACGCAGGTATTACAAAAGATAATTTAACTATTAGAATGGGTATAGAAGAGTGGACGAAAGTAATAGATCTTAACTTAACATCTACTTTTTTAATGTGTAAATATTCTTTAAAAAAAATGCTTAAAAATAAATCTGGAAAAATTATAAATATCACCTCTGTAGTTGGACACACAGGTAATGCTGGACAGGCAAATTACGCTGCATCAAAAGCTGGCATCGTTGCAATGTCTAAAAGTCTTTCAATTGAATATGCTAAGAAAAATATAAATGTTAATTGTATATCTCCAGGATTTATAAGTACTGCAATGACAGAGCAGATAGATGAAAAGCATAAAGAGGCAATAATTGCAAAAATCCCATCTAATAGACTCGGCAAGCCTGAAGATGTAGCAAACGCTGTAATTTTCTTAAGTTCAGATCAGTCAGACTATATACATGGTGAAACAATACATGTTAATGGAGGCATGTATTTGGGTTGACAAAACTAAGATTTAATCTATTAACGAAATAAAACAAAAGGAAGATTATGTCAGATGATATTTCGAGCAAAGTTAAGAAAATAGTTGCAGATCACTTAGGAATAGATGAAGCAAAAGTAACTGATGAATCAAGTTTTATTGATGACCTTGGTGCTGATAGTTTGGACACTGTTGAATTAGTAATGGCCTTCGAAGAAGAATTTGGTTCAGAAATTTCTGACAGTGAAGCTGAAAAAATATTAACTGTTGGGGATGCGGTCAAATTTATTGATGGCAAAAACAATTAGATTGAAAAAGTGTCCTTAAAAAAAGATGGGATAATGGTGATCTTATCATCCCCATCTGGGGCTGGTAAAACAACATTAGTAAAACTTTTATCTAAAAAAAAAAAATATAACATATCTATTTCACATACCACTAGAGAGCCTCGACCCAACGAAATTCCAGATCAAGATTACTTTTTTGTTGATGATGAAAAATTTAAAAAATTAATAAAAAATGAAGAATTTTTAGAATATGCCAAAGTTTTTAATCATCTTTATGGAACAACAAGAACACCAGTTATTGAGAAATTAGAAAAAAGTGAAAATGTAATTTTTGATATTGATTGGCAGGGAGCAGATCAAATTAAAAATAAAGGGTTAAATTATAAATTAATCACTTTTTTTGTTTTACCCCCAAGTAAAGAAGTTTTATTTAAAAGATTATCAAACAGAGACATGAAAGATAAATTAATAGTGGAAGAAAGAATGAAAGATTTTAGTAGAGATGTATTGCACTGGATCAATTATGATTATGTGGTTATAAATGACAACCTTGATGAATGTTTTTTAAAAATTAGTAATTTGATTGATGCAGAAATTAACAGTGGTTCAAAAGACTATGATAAGGATTACATTAGAAGACATGTTGATACTTTAACTTCTTAAAGACTCATACTCTTTAGTAAGCTTATAATATACTTGAGGTTCTAAATTTTGTGGCCTTAAATTTAAATCAATATTAAACTTTTCTGATACTTCTTTAGCATTTTTGAAAATCTGATTAAATGGCTTTTTAATCATTTTTCTTCTTTGACTAAAAAAAATACGTGTGATTTTTTCTAAGTTTTTAGGATCTTTTAATTCAAAGAAATCTTCTCTAGGAGAAAAAAGCAACAATGTACTATCAATTTTTGGCCTAGGAGAAAAACTTTCAGGTTTTATGTCTATAATTTTTTTAACTTTTAGTTTCCAGTGAGATAAAATCGATAATCTTCCATAATTAGATGTATTTGGTTCAGCAATAATTCTTTCAGCGACTTCTTTTTGAAACATTAATACTAGACTAGTAAACCAAAATTTTTTATCTAGATTTGATATCCATTTTGCAAGAATTTCAGTAGAAATATTATATGGAAGGTTGCCAAATACAGTTAATTTTGCTGATGAAATTTTATTTTCAGAAATTTTTAAAACATCATCATTAATAACATTTATTTCATCACCAAATTTTTCTTTTAATAATAAAGATAAATTATCATCTTTCTCTATGACATAAATATTCTTAGGTTTTTTCTTTAAAATATGTGCAGTTAAATTTCCAGTACCAGGTCCAATTTCTAAGATTTCTTTATTATTAATTTCTACCGTTTCAGCTATTTGTTCAAGAATTTCTCGATCTATTAAGAAATTTTGGCCTAGACTTTTTTTTGTTTTAATTTCCACCTGATTAATCGAAAAATTTTAGAGCTTCTATTAAGCTTTTAGGATTAGACTTATTTTTTCCAGCCATTTTTTCATTCGGCCCATGATCTGGAGATATTCGAATAAAAGGAAGTCCCAATGTTATATTAATAGCATCAAAGCCAAAAAGTGTTTTTATAGGTGCTAATACTTGATCATGGTACATGCCAATAATTACATCATATTTTTTTGAATGTTCATTCATGAATATTGTGTCAGCCGCAAAGGGTCCACTAACCTTATATTTTTTTTTGATTAAATATTTAATCGCTGGTTTAATAAAACTATCTTCTTCACTAGATCTATAGTTACTTTCACAGTGTGGATTTAGTCCTGTTACTGCAATTTGTGGTTTTTTATTTAGTTCTTTTTTATAAAATTCTTTTATTAATTTTACCTGATTTATAATTTTCTTTTTAGATAAATTTTTGTTAACTTTTTTTAATGCAAGATGTGTAGTTATAGGACTAACTGATAATCTTTTATTATATATTAACATAGCAACATTACCTTTTTTATTTGTTTTGCTTGCAAGATACTCTGTGATACCTAAAAATTTTTCCTTTAAAAAATGTTTCTTTGAAATTGGACCGTTAATTAGTCCAGAACACTCATTTTTCTTTAAAATTTTGAGTGCAGTCTTAAAACATTCATCTATATAAATATTGGACTTACCTGAGATTTTATCAAATGTTTTTTTGAATTTAAAATCTACATTAATTATATTAATTTTTTTTTGAGTCAGTTTAGTAAAGTTAATATTATCTTTATCAATTATATTAATCTTAAAATTAAAATTAAGTTTTTTCATTTGTTTTAATAATAAATTTTTTGAAACAATTAGTAAAATCTGTTTTTTATATTTATTTTTTTTTAAAGCTTTAAATAAAATTTCCAAAAAAACACTATAGGGTTCACCTGCCACTATAATAATTGGATTATTTTTCATCAATGATAGAGTTAATTTTTATCTTATTAAAATATATTTTTGAAAATTGTTCTAATTGTTTATTTCGTTCATAATTTAATGCTTGATTAATTAGATCTTCATAATTTATGACTTTATTAATAATTTTTGTTTCTTCCAATTTTAATATTAATTGACCTCCTACAATGTTTATTGGATGGGTGTATTCTCCTACTTTAATAACTTTAATTTTATTTCTAATGTTATCCGATAATTGATCTTCATCAATCCATCCTGTTTCTCCACCAAATTTTGCAGTATCTGAAATGCTGAACTTATTTGCTGCATTTTTAAATCCTAATTTTATTATTTCTTTTTTAATTATTTCATATTTTTTATTAACTGATTGACCACTATCAATCTCAAATACTATTTCAGATAGACGATATTGTTTTTGAATTTTTTTATTTTTTTTATTTTTTCGAATTTTTTTTTCAATTTTATCTTTATTTATAATAATTTGATCACCATACACTTTAAATATTAACCCATTCCACGATGTTTCTATGTTTATTTTTTTTCTAACATCTGTATTAGTTAAATCAAAATTTTTAAGGTATTCATTAAACTGTTGTTCTGTTTCTAAATTTAGTCGTGATATAAATTTTTTAATTATTTGATTTACATATTCTGTATCAGCATCTAGACCGTATCTATTAACTTCATTCTCTTTAATTTTTTCTCTAATTAAAGATTCTTTAGCTATTTTTTCAATTTCAGATTGCTTTAATTTTTTAAGTTCATTGTTAAGTGCTATCAAATAATTTTTTTCTTTTTTAAGATCAATATTTGTGATGATTTGATCATTAATTTTTAAAACTATAAAAGAACCCTCATTTGCGTACACTTTAGGCAAAAATAGATTTATTAGCAAAATGACAAATATAACAATTCTCATTATTGATATATGCCTGGGCTCTTAGTTTTGCCAAATGGAATTATTGTTAATGAGAAATATATCTGCTCCTCAGGTCTTGCAAGGTCATTGTCTGTATAGAACTGTTGATTATATTCAATAGCAGCTGTTAAACAATCATTGTTATACTCATAAATCAAATTGTAAAATTCTGTTAAACCAGTTCGCTTATTTTTTCTAACAGCGTAAGCCAATTTACTACTTTCTCCAAAGTCATAAGAAATTTTATTTTCTAAGTAACTTAGGTTTCCAAAATTATTATTTTCATTTAAAAACTCAAAACTGGTCACAAAGTTATTAATTTTTGATGTAAATTTAATATTTTCAAAATTAGCTTTATTTAGATCATCTTCATATGAAAAATCATAATCTAATTTAAAAATATCATGGGGTTTAAATGCAAAATTACCAATTATATCAGAATTTTTTTTTCCAATAGTAGTTTTCGTAGGTAGATCATTGTTGCTAGATTCCCTCACAGAATGTGCAATATTGAAATTTAATAATTCGTTATTTCTTTTATCTTTTTTTGTATATTCTGAGCCAATAGTTATTGATGCTCCACTTTCAACTGTATCATTTCTATCAATTCTGTTAAATGCAAAAATATTATTAAAATCTATTCTTTTGTCATCTTCTGAAATATTTTTTGTTTGATTTGGACTAAATCTTACAGCCAAAACTGGTGTGAAATAACTTTCTGATACTTCACCAATGTTTTTAAGAGGATAATCCAACTTGTATTGAAAATCAGCTAGCAGATCTAAGCTTTTACCATTTTTAAATTTAGATGAGTGTGAGGCGTCAGTATTAACATTTTTAAGTATAAAATTATATTTAGTTCTTAATCCATTGTTTGAGACATTTTCAAGAGGGTCATAAATAAGATTATTTATAAAAACTTTATCGAAGGTATTTGTATTGTAGTGGTTTTGATAAAAGCTAGCATCATAAGTTAATGCACCATCAGAAAAAGTATTTCCTGCTATTTCTTTCTGTAAAGTTAAACTTGGATATATAAATTCATATCTATCACTTTTACTTTTAGTTTTATCTTCAAAGGATTCAATGTTGGCAGAAAATGATAAGTCATCCTTATTTCCACTAAAATCAATAAATGAATTTAGGTTTGTGTTATTTGCGTCTGTAATTAAAGGCGACTTAATTTTATGACGTTTTAAATATGTATTATCAGATGATCTTGCAATATTAATTTCAAATAAGCTATCGTAAAAACCAAACATTGAATTAGTAAATTTAGAGTTTGAAAAAAAATGTTTATTGTTTTCAGTTTTATTATTTATCTGTTCTGAACCTAAACTAAAATCAAAGTTATGATTAGAATCTTTGTTTATATTTCTATATTCAGTTTGCAGAAGGTAACCTTTGTTAGAAAACATTCTTGGACTAAAAGTTAAATCTTTATTATCTGAAATAACGTGATAATAGGGAAGTTCAATAATATTTCCAAAATTATTAGAGTTCGATATTTTTGGTACAAGGAATCCAGATCTCCTTTTAACAGTAGGGTCTGGGTGAAAAAACCTTGGAAAATAAGCAACAGGCACATCATAAACCTTAAGCCATGCATTCTTATAGCTAATTGTTTTTGTACTTTTGTTATGATTTATTTCTTGAGCAGCTATAGTCCAGGGAGGACATTTGTCCTTATCTCTTTTTTTGCATGTTGTAAAAACTCCTTTTGTAAGGGTTGTTTTATCATTTATTATCGTTACTGAATTTCCTGAAAATCTAGGGTCATTTTTAGTATTATCTAAAAAAGATTTATCAAATTCAGCTGTGATATCTTTACCTATAACTTTCTTATTTTTTGTATTTATTATTGAGTCCTTAATGTTAACAATATTTGATTCATTATCTTTAAAGAATAAATTTTTAGCTCTTATTATTTTTTCATTAATTAAAAATTCAAAACTATTAGTTTGGTAGGTATTCTTTAGTATATCTGATATTTTAGTTTCAGATTTAGATGAAATTTTATTAATTTTTCTATCGTAAACTATATTTAGTGTTTCTAAAAAAAAATCATTCTTATAGTTAATAGTTGTATAACCATTAGAAATAAATTTTTCTAAATTTCTTAAATATTTAACTTTTTCTGTATTAATTATAATATTATTATTAGAGTCTTCAATTATTATATTTCCTTCAATGTCAACTGCAGATATTTTTTTATTATAAATAAATTTGTCAGAAATAATTACAAAGTCTTTAGCAATTATTTTAGTTCCGTTACTTGCTTTAATTATATTTCCTTTGTCCAGGACTTCAATTTGAGTTGCTTCAAATTTAAACTCTTCAGAATATACATTTATATTATAAAAATTTAAAATCAAAAAAAATAATGTTATAAAAAATATTTTTCTATTTTTCATCGAGATGCACCAATCCTATTGAACAAATTAAAAATAAAATTAAAAGAGGTGACCATATAGAAAAATCTAGTGGAATTTTTTCTTTTTCTCCCAATAAGGATAAAAAATAATTAATGTAATAAACAAACACTGAAATCAAGATGCCAAGAACTATATTGGGTAATGTTGGGTAATTTTTTTTAACATTAAGCATTATTATACAAGACAAAACTGTCATTAGAGTTAAGTAAATAGGGAATGAGTAAATTCTTTTATTGTGAATGTCAATTTTAGAAGTCGAATAACCTAAGTTTTTATAATCTTTTTTTGTTTTATATAGTTCCCATATGGT
>Ga0114997_10004435_pt1 | contig 10870 bp, 6 predicted proteins | sample ArcticOcean_MG_C_2_FD_87045 | JGI IMG/M metagenome (GOLD analysis project Ga0114997, IMG submission 87045) | Marine microbial communities from western Arctic Ocean - ArcticOcean_MG_CB4_136 | ecosystem: Environmental > Aquatic > Marine > Oceanic | place: Arctic Ocean: Canada Basin | collected... | reverse complement strand
TGGATCAGAGAGAGAGAGAGAGAAATAGATCATCGTCCCTTTACGTGTTGTGTATTCGTCAAACGTTTTATTATTCGTCTATTTTACCATTTTTACCGCCGCCTCTCCGTCATAAAAAAGCGCAATAAATCTTCTCGTTTAATAAGAAAGGCTTTTGGAGAGGAGAGGAAGAAGACCTTCGATGACTTCCCGCGCATCAGGGGTGGACCCTCCGACCACCTCTCTCCGAGCGACGAGCGCGCTCAACGGGGTGAAAGTGTACGAAGTCGCCTCGAGCAAACACAATCCCGCGTTCGCGTCCGACGGCAAAAATGCGAACACGAAACCTTCAAGAAAGCAACGCAAAGACGTGAATTATCAGCAACGGATAGAGTTGATTCAAGATTTAGATTCGTTTCCGACGTGCGCGCACAGAGGGAAAATTTCCGAGGATGGACAGTTCTTGGTCGTGAGCGGGTTACATCCGCCCATGTTTAAGTGTTTCGATTTGGGCAATCTGAGCTGTAAGTTTACGAGACATTTGGACGCCGAAATCGTGGACTTTCAACTTTTGAGCGAAGATTATTCAAAGATTGCGTTTTTGTGCGCGGATAGAGCGATTCGGTTTCACGCGAAGTTTGGAACGTATTACGACGTTCGAACGCCGAGACAGGGGAGAGACTTAGCGATTTCGAAACGAACGGCGGATTTAATCGTGTGCGGCTCGAGTAAAGACGTGTACCGGTTAAATTTGGAGAAAGGACGGTTTTTGGCGCCGTTGGAGGCGAAGTGCGAGGATTTAAACGTCGTTGGCATCAGCCCAACGCACGGTTTAGTCGCCGTTGGAGGTGGAGACGGAAGCGTGGAGTGTTTCGATTTGAGGCAGAAGAGAAGCGTGGGGAGATTGCACGCGTGCGGCGGAGATAGTACTTTAGAGAATAGAATGGAGATGAGCGATTCGGAGGAGAAAACCGGGGTGACGTGCGTGCGATTCGACGACTCGGGGTTGAACTTAGCGTGTGGGAGCTCGGATGGTATCGTGCGAATATTCGATTTGCGGTCGAGCCGAGCAAAGGTGACGAAAGATCACATGTACGGCGAACCGATTATAGACATCAAATTTCACGAAACCGCGGACGGGAAGAAGCGGGTGATGAGTACGGATAAGAAAATTGTGAAAGTTTGGGAGCAAAATAGCGGGGATAATTACGTCGCGGTCGAACCGAGAGACGGGAAAGAAATCAACGATATCGTTTGCTGGGAAAATAGCGGTTTAGTTTTTACTATCATGGAAGATCCAAAGATTGGATGCTATTTCATCCCTGGTCTCGGTCCGGCGCCGAAATGGTGTTCGTTCTTGGAAAATTTAACCGAAGAGATGGAAGAACAAAAGAGAGAAACGCTGTACGACGATTATCGATTCGTGACCGCGAAAGAGTTGAGCGAGTTAGGTTTGGACCACTTAATTGGAACGAAGATGTTGAGAGCATACATGCACGGCTATTTCATGGACAACAGATTATACGGCAAAGCGAAATCGGTTTCCAATCCGTTCTCGTACGAGGATTATAAAAACAAAAAGATTGCGGAGACGATGGAGAAAGAGAGACAAACGAGAATTGCACCGAAGAAGAAACGTAAAATGCCGAAAGTTAACGCGGCGTTTGCGGCGAAACTGGCGAGCGGCGAGAAAACCGCGAGCTTCAAAACCGGCGACGCGGACGCCGACTTTGATAACGAAGAGTTGGAGGGAGAACCAGAGATTAAAAACGAACTCATGCGAGACGATCGTTTCGGTGCCCTCTTTAAAGACGAGGACTATGAAATCGACGAGAAGTCAGAGCATTATAAGTTGTTGCATCCGAACGCGGCTAAAGTGGACGCGAGGAAAAAGCGCGAGTTGATCGAAGAACATTTCGATACGTTCGATACGTCCTCGGATGAAGAAGAAAATGTTAAAGAAAAGAATAGAAAAGAAAAGGATGCCAAACAGAAGAAAACGAAGAAAAAAGATAGCAAGAGAAGAGGAATAGAAGTAGAAGAAGGAGATACTAGCGATGATGAGGAGGAGGACGACGACGACGACGGAGGACGACCAGGCAAAACAGGAGACGACTTCATTCCGGCAACTGCGTTTGCGGGCGCGAAGAAAGGGTACGTCTTCTCCAACGGCAAGCGCGGCGTAGGATACTATATGGATTCAAAGGCATCCAAAAAAACATCGACTGCACCACCTTCCACGGGTAACAAAAAGGCCAAGAAATCTTCTTCCACGGTTTCTGCGAAAGAGCCGCAAATGTACGCCGTCAAAGACGCCTTCCACAAAACCGCCTACACCAAAAAGTTAAACTCGCACGTCGACCTCCCTCTGATCGAACGCGCCAAGCTCGAAGGCGGCGCCGCGCAAACCTTACGAGACGCCGAACGACGCAACCCAAAGAAAACAATCGGAAACCGCGAAGGTTTCTTCGACGCCGCGATACCTTCAGCGGACAAGAAAAAAAAAGGGGACAAGAAACGCCTCGTCGGTTTCGGTATCCGCGAAGCCGCTGCGGAAGACGAAGAAAACGCCTTCGCGGCGGAAACGCACTATCGAAACGGGAAACGAAGAGGCGTAGAATCGATCATGCACGCATCCGGTGGTGGTCGAGCTGGTCGTGGTCGAGGCCGAGGTGTAGGGAGAGGAAGAGGGGGAGGAAGAGGAAGAGGAAGAGGGGGAGGAAGAGGAAGAGGAAGAGGGAGACGATAGTGATGATACCGCGTGTTTTTTGTAGTGGTGCTCAGTTTCTTTGTGCTCTGATATGCTGCCACGTGTGCACTTTAAAATTTCCATTTCCATCACAAACTCCTTACTTTTATTCCTCCTCGTCAACAATGTCATCATCCTGTTCTTCTTTATCGTTTAAACGTTCCGCGACGACGAATAATGCCGGGCTGATTTCTTCTGTTTCTTCTTCTTCTCGTAAAGCTGCTTCTTCTTCTGTCCGTAAAGAAAAGCGGGGAAACGAAGAGTTTTTCGTTATCCATTCTCGCTTACAATACATGACCGCAGACGGCGGTCGGAGACAAAAGTTGGAGGAAGCTTTGAAGGAAGAGATCCCATCCGCGCCGGGTTTGTCGAAGAACACGCAAATTGCGCTGACGAAAGAGTTGTTGAAGAATAGGTTCGGCCGGAGATGTCCGGAGTTACTGGCTACCGAATTTGTTTACGACGCGTGTTACGAGAAGCCGAAAAACAAGGAGGAGTATTTGGAATTCTTCGCCAATATGAATCTCCAAGGCGGGTTCCCGAATAGCGATTACGAGTTATTGTACGACAGCATGAGAGTTGAATGGGACACGAAAGTGAGACAGCAGCAATATAAGGTGTGGTGCACGACGCAATTTAAAGGAAAGCACACGGGAGATGGGTTGCGAATGGGGAAGGGGAAGCGGAAAATTCCCGCGACTGGTATCGAGGTGGAATCCGCGCCGGAGATTTGTAGTTTTACGTATAACGCAGAAGGATTGTGTACTAGACTTAGCGCGGGGTACATGGCGGATCACGCGATTGGGAACACGAAAGGAAGGGGTGGGTATCACGGCATTTTTAACGCGATTGGACACCCTTTGCCGGTGCCTCATTCTGTGCATAAGATGATCACGGACGCCTTTCCGCAGTTGTTGGGTTTCGAGAAGGAGGACATGCTTTGGGTCGTGAACTTGGCGTTGTTTGGGTTAGCGGCAAGCGGCAGGGATTTGCGGTCGTTGATTCCTTCGAAAAATGGGGCGAAAATGAAGCCGGCGAGCGTGACGAGTTCGTTGGTGAGTAAACAGTTTGCCAAGGGAGGAGAGAGACATTCGCTCGCGCCAAAGTAAAAAGAAAGAAAATTTTTAAGAAATACAGTGTGTGTAAAGCATATATTTATTTACAAATGTTCATCTAATATGCGAGGCAACAATCGTCGTGATCAAAATATCAATTACGCGTGCTGCGCTTTTGGTTTGAAGTTGTTCGCTACGCGCTTTGCTCGGTCTGCGACCGATAATCCCGCAGACGCGGCTTCAATCTCCAAGCGCGCTTTTTCAGTTGTCGATAAAGGTCTCTTCGACGTTTCGTCGTCGTCGTCAATTCGGTGTTGATTTTGGCACTTTTGAAACGCGAAAAACTGCGCGCGGCTCTTCACAAGCGACACTTCTTTTTGCGTACATTTCTCTCGATCTTGAACGACAACTGCAACAACGACATCTTTTTCCGCCACTGCCTCCGACGCCGTCGGTTGTTTCTTGTTCTTATTCTCGACAGAGCTGAAGATGTCTTCTTTTTTGTGTTCAATTATGGGCACGGATTTCTTTCCTGACTTCACGAATCCTTTCTTCGCGGCTTCTTGTTCCAAAGCTGCAATTTTGGCCAGCAAATGCGCCTTCTCTTTCTCTTTTCGGCTCAACTTCTTTTCTCTTTTGTTTTTGGTCGGTACAACTTTGACGCCGTTTGCCGTCGACGGCTTCTTGACAGAGATTGATTCATTCTTCGTTGGCGGCTTTTCGAGTTCACAATCTCTACCATTATCGAAGTCTACTCCTTCGTCTTCTTCGCCCTTTTCCGGCGGGTGTTCCGTGGTAGTAGCGACGACAGGGACTCTTTGTTCTTGTTGCTGCTCCGGAACCGTGGGAGAGAAAACAGGGACCGCCGCCGCGGGCTGAGGCATGAACTTTTGAAACTCGTGGGTAACGGGAGCAAAAACGGCCGGATCAACTTTTGGCGAAACGATGTTTGGCCTTTGTTGTTGTTCGTGTTGTTGTTCGGATTGTTGTTGCAAAGGACCACCCTTGGCGAGCCATTTCAACGAATCCATGATGGCGCTGTTGTTATTATTTTTCGTTGCCGCCGACGCCATCATTTCAGGAGTAAGAGGTGCTGCAGAGGTAGAACTCGGAGGCATATTCAGACGCTGATGTTCGTAAGCCTTGCGATACGCCTCCAACACGGGATAGTTTGTCGCGTTCACCTCCAATCCGTACAAGCGCTCAAACTCTTCTCTCGTCGCTAAGTTGACGTTTCGCGTCGCGTATTGCGCGTTGTCGTAGTCTTTATGCGTCGGCAAGGTGGATACCAGCGCGACTTTCGCTAATCGTTCGGCTTCTTTTGCCATCATCACCGCCGTTCGCGCTTGTTCAGCGCGCATGACTGCCTCTTGCACTTTAGCGTTGGCTAACGCTGCTTCTTTGACTTTCAAAGCAGCTTTGGCCGCTTCCAAAGCCGCCTCCGCCGCCTTCGCCGCTTCCAATTTCGCTCTCGTTTCCATTTCCGAGGCCGTTTGTCTCGCTTCGGCTTCTCTCGATAAGAGTTCAAAGCGAGCATGTTCGACTTCCTCGTCCGTAAACGGTCGAGGACGCGGTTTGCCTTCGGATTTCCCGGGCCATCCGTCTCGCATCCATTTCGTTTTTTCTTTCTTCTCTTTTTTTATCGTTGTTTCCGTGTTATCGTCCCTTTCTTTTCGATATTCTTCGCCTGCGTTTAATGTCGATCTTCTCCTTCGCGACGACGACGACGACAGAACTTGACCTCCTTTCTTCTGTTTGTGCGTCACTTCGAGCGGTTTCGGGACTTTCGCGTACCCCCAAAAGTACTGCCACCAATTCTGCGGCTCATACTCCACGCCTGGGTGTTCAATAGCTATTCCAAACTCATCGTATTCCGGTTTCGCGACTAACGCGTACCCCGGTGGCGGTTGGAGTTTCCCAGTCTTTTCGTTCACTTTCAATTCGACGACCATCTCCGGCGGCGGCGGCGGTTTTCTCTTCGTCCTCTCCGCCGCGTCCTCTGAAGAAGAAAAACACGACGACGACGACTCCCCCGACCCGTACTCGCTCGACGTCGTCTTGCCTTCTTCACCATCCGTCGTGCTATACTCGAACGGCCCGTCCTCTTCGCCTTCGCTGGTAATTCTGCACTGATAGGCCCCTACGTCCACGACTTCTCCCGCTCTCAACTTTCCATCTACTCTCGTTCGGCGTCGTTCCGCCAGTCTTTCGCTCATCTCCTCTCTCCACATCGTCCGTCCTTTCCCGTCCACCACGCACAACACGTTCTCTTCGTGTGCAGGTTGGACGACAAAACACGCGAATAACTGTCCTCTCCCGCCTAAATCGTCGAACCGTTCGCACGCTTTCGCGCGGTAAAAGATATCTTTTCTTCTTCTTTCCCGCGTCCTCGTCTGAATCGTCGTCGACGCAGAAGAAGAAGGAGAACCAAAATCGCACCCTCTTCTCGCCGCGACGGCGATGTCGCGTTCATCCGCCATCCTCTCTTTATCTTCTTCTTCTTTTGAAACGATACCACCGCCGCCGTTTTTGCTGTTATTCTCGCACTTCTTCGCGTCACTTTCACCACCACCACCACTTCGAAACGACAACGTTTCTTTCGCCTTTTCCCACCTTTGATTGGCCTCGCGGGCGAATTTCACTCGCTCGTAGTTCGTTCTCGCCGCTTCCACGAAGCCTGCCGCGTTTTCGCGCGACGACATGTGCGTTGTTTAACGACGCGTTTGCCAGCGCAAACAACAAACAACAGTCGACGCAAACGCGTGCGTGTGTGTGTGTATAAAAAGTATAAAAAGTAACGGCGTAGTGTGTGCGCGCAATGTGCCTTTACGAAGAGGGTGTTGGGATTTCTCCCTGGAGCTAAAAATAACTTCATCAGTTTTTTTCGACGCGAAAAAGCGTCTCGTCCTTTTCCCACCAAAACGTCGTTTGGAGTTCTGCCGCTTCGCCAACCAAAACAAGCGAGGAGGAGAATTTTTGCCAGCGAGGACTGGACTCATCAAAGTGATATTTTTGAAAAATCTTTCAAGAAACGAGCGGCTTTGACCGCAGAACTCGAGCGACTCTTCACATTCGTTTTCTTCAAAAATTTACGCGCTTTTGCAAATATATATTTACCCGCGTAATACTCAGAGCATGGTGGACTTCGAAACGCGCGTTTTCGCGGGGACGCCGGTAACGTTCGCTAAAATACCGGGCGATCCGGTCAAGTTTGTCCCGTTGCAATATTCGCTGATGCCGTTTCCGGTGCGTCCTTTCGTTTTCTTTTTAATTAAAGTAGATGAGGAAACTACCCTGTTTTGTGTGATGTTTGTCGAAACATCGGAACGAAAGACGGAGAACGTTCTGCGGTCAAAGGCGAGTTCGCGACTCGTTTTTGCTCGATCTCTCGGTAAAATCGAACGCCGGGGCGTTTTTCTCGTTTGAATGTGTTTTCGTATTGACAGTTTCTCTCGTATTCTCGCGTTCTTTAACAGATATCTCGCAATTTGTTCGCGCGAGTTTCCTCTTTAGGCACCAACGACATTTCGAGGGAAGTTCGTAACGAACCGGCGGAAGAAGAGATTTCCAATCATCAACATCTTCACGGAGTGGATGCGTTTCAGAGGCTTCCGAACGTGCACTTGACTCGACCTCGCGCGCAATACGGGATAAAAAATGGATTCGTTCCAGGTTTGGCGGGGATGCCTTCGACCGCGGCGCAGGCGGGGATGATGATGATGATGATGCCACCACCACCACCGCTGAATTTGAAAAAGGAAGCAGAGGACGAGAAAGGGCAAAACTCAGAAAGGAGTGGTTTTGACTCGTTTCAAGAAGAGCCTCGCGAAGACCGAGAAGACATGGAACAGTCGAAACGAACAAACAACAACGACAACAGCAACAATAACATCAACAACGCAAAGAAAAGAAGTCGACCGGCGGTGGGAGAAAACATAAAACGACCGGAAACGCCGTTCATGAACTCGCCTTCCGCGGCTGCGGACGTGCTCATGTCCTTGTGCGGCGACGGCGACGGAGGAGGCTTATTTGCCGCTCCCGCCGCAAACTTCAAAGCGGTAAACGCGAACGCCACCAACCGACAACAAAAAAGCCGACGAAATTCAAACGCGGAGACGACGTGTACCGGGCAAATTTTCCCGCTGAATTTGAAGTGTCCGAGAAGGAAACGAACGAGTTTGTGTAAGAACATGCGAAGGTCCTCGTCTGGATCGTCGCTGGAAGATATCGGGGGGGAGAGTGGGGCGGTTGTGATGCACGGTATCTCGACGACGACAACGACGACAACGACGACGACGGGTAACAATGGGGAGAATACCGCGCCGAGCACTAATACTGCGGCGATTCCACGCGTAAACAATAATAAAGCCACAACGGAAGAACAACAAAACCAGAGAAAACATCAACGCAATAGCAGCGGTATTACGAACGGCAAAAACAAACGTCAAAAGGTTCACAGACCGTGGTCTTTGGTGGAAGTCAAAGCTTTAGTCGCCGGAGTCAAACGGTGCGGTCGAGGTCAGTGGGCGGATATTAAATCCTTGTCTGATGAAAAAATTTCGGGCGCTTTGCTCCAACGCTCTGCGGTGGACTTGAAGGATAAGTGGCGCAACGTCATGCGAACGGCTTTATCGCCTGTGTTGTATAAGAAACGCGAGGCGACGGAGATTCCAGAGAACATGCTCGAGGATATTCGTTCGCTCGCGACGGCAAAGGAAAAAGAAACGCTGGCGACCAACAATGCCATGGAAGCGAAGCTGACGAACACTACACACACCGCGGCAATTACGTCACCCTCGACGAGTGGCGATGGCAACGATAGCAACTCCAACGAAGACGGCGAAGACGATGCGTTTGTCACCGATAATAACGCCGAGTCGTCTCAACAAAAGAATACGGCACTCGTTGAACGCAACACCGTTATTGTCTCAAAATCGGATGTTAAACAACAACAACAACACGCTCCGTACGTCCAGGGACAGCGTCGATCGAAACATCACTCCCCGTGGACCTTGGAAGAATCGCAAGCGTTAGTTGACGGCGTGCGCACGTGCGGCGGATGCCGTTGGACGGCAATAAAAAAGCGTGACGAAGCCGATGCCATCGAGAAGAAGACGTTGAAGAAACTCGGTCGCCGAACAGCTATGGATCTGAAAGATAAATGGCGCAACTTGTTGCAGTTGGCAAATCTTCCAACGCAAAGTCGACGGAAGCGAGAGACGCCGATGTGTTTGCTTGCTGATGTTTTGGAGTTGGAAAAGAAATTCGGAGATACAAGACGAAGAGGACGACGAACTGTCGCGACAAACAATAATACCAAGAAGTCGTCGTCGCAAGAACAATCCGTGGCAACTATTGTACCAACAAATTAATTATTTAAACGCCGAAACACGGAAGGGAATACTTTGTAATATTATCTATTCTTTCATGTATAAACACACTGATATTAGAATAGGAGCGTTGCCGCGGATATCCGACATTCTATACGTACTACATAACTTTCACCCGCCCACTTTTCGCTAACTTTGCTATGAACGACGCTTCGCCTTTCATCGAATGCACCGTACCTTTCTTCTTCACTTTTTCCCAATAGTGGCCTAAATTTCCACCCATGAAATCGTATCCAGTGATCGTAACCGTCGCTTTCGGGTACTTTTCTAAACAATACACGATGGCTAAAATCCCCGAGGACGGCCAATGCGCGGTGTATCCGTATTTTGTGGATAATTTATGTTGTACTTCAATAGGCATGATTTCCAGCATCTTGCGAATGCCGTACTTGGCGTACGCCTTCTTGACCGTCCTAATCGTTTGTAACCGTTGTTTCAATTTCGCGTTACTCGGTTTACAACTTTCTTTCGAGCACTTTCCCGGCGTCTCATACACGACCGGTACGATGTATCTCAACGTCGGCTTCACTTTCATATCCATCCTCCCGGTGCTCAACCTCGACCCTCGCGAACCTTGCGGTCCGGGTTGTCTCAACTCGCCTAAAAACCACAAATCCAATCTTGTCCCAACTTTCTTCTCAAACCCTTTCGTTTCGAAGTAATTGAATCTACCAACCACATCTGCGCTATCGATGCTCTTCCCGTTACTTTTTTTCAACACAGACTTCCCGTTCCCGACTAAAACGACGTTTAAGACGTCGCTGCTACTTTTCAAAGACTTCTCCTTCCTCGTCTTTTTCGATTTACTATTCTTCTTCCCGCTCTTCGCGCTCTTCGCCATCAACTCCCCGAACGTCAACTCTCCTCCGCTTTTTTCCATCTCTTCTTCGATTTCCAACACTTCCTCTTTCTTCTCGTCGACGATTCCCGCGGAATACTTCTCCTCGTACGCGTCGTGCCATTTCGGCGAAATATCCTCCTCCGGATTATCAACCCATTTCGTTTCTAAACTCTCTTCGAGTTGTCTATCTTCGTCCGTCCATCCCGGATCGTTCCCGCCGTTTTGTTCGAGTTTTTCTCGAAACGATTCGCTGTCGAGGATGGCGTTTTCAATCTCGTTCGAACTGATTTTCTGATTGTTGCCATCGACTAACGCTTCTGCGGCACTTTGCAACGTTCCATCCACCACGACATCCAATTCCTTCACGAGTTGGTCCGCGATGGAGGAGGACCCTCCCGAGGACGACGACGAAGATGAAGACGATTTGCTCGAACCGTCGTCGAGCAAATTCAAATCCGGCGCTTTGTGCGACCAGAGCACCGACCGTCTTCTTTGCCACTTTTGCTCGCGCTCGTATCGCTGCGGCTGCTTTTCGTTTACGTCGTTTGGGAAATTCTTCGACGACGGGGAAAAAAGACGATCTTCTCCTTCTTCGACAAAGGCGGCTACCGTCGTCGTCGCTGTTGTTGTCGCGCCTCGCGGGGCGGTGCCAACAACAACGCCACTGATGCTGCTTAAAAGCGAAGAGAGAAGGAGCAACGCGCAGAACCACGACAGAGAACGCATCATCCTCTCGCTCTTCGCTCTCTCTTATTTTATGGGGAAGTTGGGCGGAGAAAAAATAACAAAAAAGGGGACGAGAGGTTTTGTCTGCTATTCGTCATCGCGATAATACAAATAGAAATATGAAAACGCT
>Ga0114997_10004432_pt1 | contig 10873 bp, 8 predicted proteins | sample ArcticOcean_MG_C_2_FD_87045 | JGI IMG/M metagenome (GOLD analysis project Ga0114997, IMG submission 87045) | Marine microbial communities from western Arctic Ocean - ArcticOcean_MG_CB4_136 | ecosystem: Environmental > Aquatic > Marine > Oceanic | place: Arctic Ocean: Canada Basin | collected... | reverse complement strand
TATCTGGTTTGCCAGTACCTTCCATTAAGCCAGGTATTTCCTTAAACTGTCGTCGAATTTCAGTCACCATATCCATAGCGCCTTTACCTACTGAATTCATTGTAAGCGCCGCAACGAAAAACGGTATAATACCTCCTATGAAAACCCCAATAACAACCTTATGCTGAGTAATATCTATAGATTCAATATTAGCTACTTGGATAAATGCTGCGAATAGAGCCAATGCGGTTAGAGCGGCCGACCCGATAGCGAACCCCTTTCCAATCGATGCAGTTGTGTTTCCAACTTTATCCAACTCGTCAGTTATTTTTCGGGTCTCCTCATCTAATCCAGCCATATCAGAAATTCCACCTGCATTACCCGCAATCGGTCCGTATGCATCGACTGACATCGTTATGCCAACAGTAGCAAGCATTCCGACAGCAGCTAAGGCCACACCATAAAGACCAGCAAAAACTGAACTAAAGTATACCGCAATCGTTATAATGATTACCGGTATTGCAGTACTTTCCATCGCAACAGCCAACCCTGCAATCATTACAGTGGCCGCACCGGTACTGCTTGCTTCGGCAATTTTTACAACGGGGGCACCTGCCGTGTAATATTCAGTGACCAATCCAATAGCGATGCCGGCAAAACATCCAACTGCTAATGCAATAAAAACACCTGATGAGAAACCCATAATTTTAATGACAAAAAATGATCCAAATAACATCGCTCCTGCACTAACAAATTTACAGTTACGAAGTGCGACCGGTGGGTCTTGGTCTTCCAACGCATCCATTGCGCGCACACCTATTATCGACGCAATAAGACCGACCATAGCAACAATTAGTGGGAGGGCCATATACTCAAATTTCATTGCAGACATACTGGCACCTATGGCAATAGTGGCAATCATAGCTCCACAGTAAGATTCAAAAATATCTGCTCCCTGGCCAGCAGTATCACCAACACAATCTCCTACGTTATCTGCTATTACTCCTGGGTTTCTTGGGTCATTCTCTAGGATACCTGCTTCAAATTTACCCACAAGGCCAGAACCAACATCCGCTATCTTTGTATAAATTCCACCTCCCACACGAGCAAAGAGCGCAATCGAACTTGCACCCATAGCAAACCCACTAATAACACTTATAGAGTCACCTTTGCCAAATATCAGAAAAAGACCGCCAACACCCAACAACCCTAAACTAGCGACACTGAGGCCCATAACTGCCCCACCGTTATATGCAAGGTTGAGCGCTTTAGCCTTCCCACCCACAGAGGCTGCTTGGGCAGTTCGTACATTTGCTGAGGTAGCTGCATTTATTCCTAAAAACCCTGCAAGCATAGAGCAACCAGCACCGATGGCATATGAAACTGATGTCCAAAAACCTATCCATAATCCTTTTTGAGATGCAATAACAATCATAAGAAGAATAAATACTCCGGCAATGAAATAGCTAAGTATTTTATACTCTCGTGATAGAAAAACCATCGCGCCTTCATGGATGGATTCTGCAATTTCCCTCATTTTTTCACTACCATCAGATGCTTCATCAACTTTTTCATAAATTTTCCAAGCCACGAACAATCCAAAAATACCGAACACTACTGCAAAATATGCATAGTTTTGCGATATATTCAAAGTGGCCATAAAAATATAAGCCCCCATGGCAATTAGAAGAAACAATAGCTCGCCCTTATACTCCTTTAACATTCCCCGTCTTCCTCCGCTTTATGATTCCGTTTATTTATTTCAGCCAAAGTTTCTTCAACTCTTAACACCGCTTTTTCCACAATATCGTTAAGTAACTGGGCATCTGATTCCGGAAATGAAGTCAATACGTAGTCTACAATATCTGCCGGATTATCGGGCCTACCGACACCTACCCGAATACGATAAAACTCATCATTCCCAAATTTTTCAGTGATTGACCTAACCCCTAATTGACCAGCATCGCCACCCTTAGTTTTAATTTTGATTTTACCCAATGGTAAATCAATATCATCATGGATCACCAAAACCTGTTTTGGATGAATCTTTAAGGCAGAAAGAATTAACTTTGCTGCCTGCCCACTATTATTCATATAGGTCATAGGCTTAGCAATCATGACTTTACAGCCCTCTATTTCACCTTCACCATATAGGGACCTATATTTACTTTGAGTAAGCGCAATTCGTTGTTTTTTAGCCAGACTATCAGCTACAAGAAAACCTACATTATGTCTCGTTAATTCATAACGCGGTCCAGGATTGCCCAATCCAATAATCAAATATACCTTGAATATAATCAGCTCTCTTTCTTGGTCGAATCGGCCTTAACGGCAGGTTCACCTGGTTTATCCTCTGACTCACCTTCTTCATCAGCAATACCTTCAGGTTTATCTTCTTTAGTTTTTTCAAGGTAGACGCTAACAATGGCATCACTAGGCTTATGTAAAATTTTTACTTTATCAGGAAGGCTTAAATCTGACACATGTAATACCTGCCCAAGCTCAACACTTGTTATATCGACTTCAACAAACTGCGGAATATCAGCAGGCAAACATTCTATATGCAGCACTTTTATGACTTGATTGACCAAACCTCCCATTTTTTCTCCAGCAGATTTACCAATCAAATTCACATTAACACTAACCTTAACCATCTTAGTAGTATCGACTTCTAGAAAATCTACATGTACCCAACGTTCCCTAAGCGGATGACTTTGATAATCCTTTAAAAGGACTTTACGTTTTTTATCTCCCTCTAAATCTAAATCAATCAAAGAATTTTGGCCTTGAGCCTTTAAAATATCACTAAGATTATTTGGACAGACAGAAAATGAGAAGTTATCTTTTAAACCATATAAAACAGCCGGTATCTTTCCATCTCTTCGTACTTCTTTAGTAGCGACCTTGCCAGTTTTTTCTCTTATTTTACCGCTCAATACCTCAGACATTTTTACCTACTCCTATAAATCGAACAATGAACTTACCGAGGTCTCGCGATTGATTCGCAAAATAGCTTCGCCCAGCAAGGGCGCCACGGATAGAATTTTAATTTTTTGATGGTTTTTTATATCGTCACTCATGGGAATCGTATTAGTCGTCACAATAGACTTAATTTTTGATTTAGAAATACGTTCCATTGCTGGCCCAGATAAAACAGCATGTGTACAACAAGCATGTACTTCACGAGCTCCTGCCTCTATTAAGGCAGCTGTTCCTTCTACAAGAGTTCCAGCGGTGTCAATCATATCATCAACGACAAAGCATACCTTGTCAACAACATCTCCAATAATATTCATCGCCTTAGCTTCATTGGCTGCTTCTCTGCGTTTATCGATAATTGCAAGGTTCACGTCCAAACGCTTTGCAAAAGCTCTGGCTCGCTCCACTCCTCCGGCATCTGGAGAAATAACCATCATATCCTTTGATTTCATCTTTTCTAGATAGGGGATCATAACCTGCATTGCATACAGATGATCCACCGGAATATTAAAGAACCCTTGTATCTGTCCTGCATGAAGATCTACAGTCAATACTCGATCTGTTCCCGCAGTTACTAATAAGTCTGCTACTAGTTTGGAAGTTATAGGGACCCTTGGTTCACATTTACGATCCTGACGAGCGTAACCATAATACGGTATAACCGCCGTTATTCGCCTGGCCGATGAGCGCTTAAGAGCATCAATCATGATTAGTAGTTCCATTAGATTGGTATTTCCTGGGCAACATGTTGGCTGAATTACAAAGACATCCCCACCTCTAACATTTTCTTCAATTCGTACATAGATTTCTTTATCCGAAAAATCTTTTATCACTGTACGACCCTGCTCAACCTTCATATACTTGCAAATATCCTCTGCAAGATCCATATTAGCTCTTCCAGAAAAAAGAAGAACTCTTCCATTTAAATTTTGTTCCATAAGTATTTCGCTAAGTAAACTTTAAAGGTTCTCTTGATTTAAGCTGGGGCGGGAGGATTCGAACCTCCGTATGCAGGCATCAAAAACCTGTGTCTTAACCGCTTGACGACGCCCCAATTTATATTCGATGCTACTATATATTGAATATTCAACATCTTAAAAATTTCTATAAAAACTTTTCAGATTTATTTTTTTGACTAGACAAATCAATATTAGATCTAATGTAAAAATTAGACGCTATTACTTTATGAATTAAATAATTTAGAGAAAAAGCTAGAATTATAAAACCTACGTAATAATACGTTGCTTATGTAACAATTTCCAAATTATCTATAGTATATGAAATTACGGGTAGTCTAGAATTTCCTCTGAACAAAACTCAGAAAAATTCCCAATTGTTTCTGTAACCACACGTTTCCAATCTCCTTTTAAACTTTCGCATGCAACTTTAGCTTTATCTGGGTTGTCAAAAATTCCAAATACGGTTGACCCGCTACCAGATAAAAGCACACCCAAAGAACCCAAAGTTTGCAACTGATTTTTAATAACTTGGATTTCAGGAAATCTTTGAATAACAACAGGCTCTAAATGATTATATAGCTGAGACCCTAAGGCTGAGATATCTGATAAGTATATGTTTTTGCGCAGGATGCTAATATTATTTTCCCGTTTTGTCAACTTCAATTTTAGATTCTGAAATACCCAGGATGTCGCAATCGGAAAACCTGGGAACACCAATAAGACCTGAAATTTAGAACTAGGTTTCAGAACTGTTAACTGTTCTCCCCGACCCATTCCTAGAGCGCAAGGTGAAGTAAGAAAAAATGGAACATCAGAACCTAATTCAGATGCTAACGAAATAAGTTTTTCTTGTTTCAACTTTAGATTCCACAAACGATTCAGCCCCATAAGTACACCGGCAGCATTACCGCTACCCCCTCCTAATCCAGCGCCAAACGGAATATTTTTTTTCAACCGGATACCGACTCCCCTATCTTTAATGTGACAAAATTTTTGTAACAATATAGCTGCTTGACAAGCAAGATTGGTATCATCCGTAGGAACTCCTGGTGTATCACATTCCAATTCAATTCCCGAGGACAAGGGTTCTAGTTCAATTTCATCGTATAAAGACACCATTTGAAAAATAGTTTCCAGTTCGTGAAACCCATCTCTTCTTTTTCCATGAATATGAAGCCCTAAGTTTACTTTAGCCGGAGTTTTAAATTTAAGTCCCATAATTACGGTACCAACTTCACCCTCAATTCATCAATTCTGCTGCAAAACTAAATGCATCAGAAGCAATTCCTTGATTAATCATCACATCTGAATATTTTAATAAAACCGTCTTTTTTCTAGACTTAATTACAACTTTGTGAGCAAAACTCAAGCTTTCAACTTTTTTATAATCAGACCAATACACTCTGTATACCTCTCGATCATCTCGAATTAATAGCAACGATTTTAGCAACAGAGTATTGGCGTCAACCTTAATGTCGATTTTTTCGCCTGTTGTCTTATTTATCATCTCAATTTGGTAAACTTTTTTATCGCTATTCAATCTTACAATCTTTACCTGCAAATGAGCAATGTTTGGTACTCCCCCTAAAAACACAACGATGTATTGTCTAAAATCTATATAGGTTCCCAAAACCCTACGCATAGTCTCCCGAACCTCTTCTCCTATAATAATTTTTTTCTCTCTAGGGTCATACATTAAAGTTTCACCACCTTTGTAAATTAGAGAGCCTAAAACCTGGCGAAATAAACTATATGTATCCACTCGCAATGCATCATGACCTTTGATAAGTAGAGCCTGTCGAAAAGATTGATTGAAACTCTCTCCAGAAATATTGGTCCGAATAAATGCTTTTATATCGCGAATAGTCGACTGGCGAGCCTTAAGTTTAGATAAAATATAGGGTGCAGAGGGTATTGCTCGATTTGCATCTATTAAATCAGGTATAATTTTGGGTTGACAGGAGACAACAAAAACCAATAAGCACCCTACCACAAACTGGTATAGGGAAATTCGCATAGTCTTAAATTTTAAGAAGTTAAAGTAGATTCACTCTTTATACAAATATTAATTATTACTGACTACTTTCCACTTTTCGAATCTTTCTTTTCAACTCCTCAGGATCAGGCAACTCGCTATCCATTTCATCTATTTTTTCTATGGTAAGAAAAAGGCTTGTCTTCCATGCCTTCCTAGCTTCTATGTAGTTTTTTAAAGAAAATTGGATATCTCCCAAATGGCCATACAAAACAGGATCAGGGGAGGTGTAGACCAAGGCCTTCTTGAGTTGGCTGAGCGCTTTTTCATACTCACCTTTCTTAAAATAAATCCACCCCAGACTGTCAAGAAAATACCCATTCTTAGGTTGAATGGACAGTGCTTTATTTAAATGCTCTTGTGCCTTATCCAGTGATTTACCATGCATAGCATACATATAACCCAAAAAGTTATGTGCATTCGAGTGCATGGGGTTAAGATCTATAGACTGTTTTAAATGTTTTATAGCTCTTTCAAATTCACCGGTTCGTTCCAAAAGAGCGCCCAACTCAAAATAATAAAAATCCTTACTTTTATCTATCTCAATTGCTTTTTGCATTTCAATAATTGCTTGATCTATCTGATTATCTCCCATATAAGCAAGTGCTAAGGAATGGTAAAGACTATCATTTTTCTGATCTATTGAAATCGCTTCTTCAATCAATCGAATTGTTTGCTCAGCCTGCCCATTGCCATTATACAACCGAGCTAAATAAATCATTAAATTCACTGAATCCGGCTGCAGTTTCATTAGGTCATTGATTTCTCGAATAGCCATGTCAGTTCGCCCAAGAGCCTCATAAACTCGACTAATAACCATATAAACTAACTCTATCTTTTTTTTGCCTCGAAGCAGCTGAAACTCATCAAGCGCCTTCAAATAAATGGCTTGTTCATAATAAACTACTCCAATTTGCAGGTGGACCTTAGGAAGGCCTAAAACTTTTTCTGCAGCTGACTGATATCCTTCAGAATATAAATCCATAAATAACTTTGCGCTTTTCATAGTGGTTATGCGCTCATGGATTTTTTTATTTAATGGATCTAGTTTTAAAATAATTTTATATTGTCTTTTAGCTTCATCTGTTTCTCCCTCTACCTCTAAAACCCAAGCTAGAAACAATCGAGAATCTAAAAAATTAGGGCGTAGCTCTAGGGCCTTTTTTAAGTGTTTTTTTGCTTCCTCTAAATCTCCCGAAAAAATATTTACCCTTCCAAGATAATGATATCCTAATGGGTTATTAGGCTCTATCTGGATCAGCTTTAAATACATAGCTGCGGCAAGATTATATTGTTTCATGACTTCGTAAATTGAGCCACTTAGAAGATAAGCTCTAGGCAAACCAACTTTAGCTTGAATTACGCGCTGATAATGAGTTAATGCTCGACCATAGTCTTCCCGCTCAGCTAGGATATCTCCAAACATCATGTTTAATTCAGGGTTATCAGCAAAATATTGCAAAGAGTCTTCCAAAACCTCATAGGCGTCGTCAATTTTACCCGATCGAATGAGGTTTATTGCTAATTGATGATGGAATTCATAAGCATTGGGATTAAACTGAATCACCTTACGAAGGTTCTCCGATGATTTTTCAAACTGATGATCACGAATGGTCTGCAAAGCCATTAAAAAATAGTAATACGATCGAGGGTCTGTATTATCCTGGATTTTTTTTGTAGATTTTTTTTCAATAGCCTTAACTGCATAAGAGCTAGATAGATCAATATTTTTGACACTGCGGGTTGTTGGTAAAGTCGCACAATTTGAGATTAGTAGTAATATCACAATTGGTAAAATTACCTGAATTTTACTGCTGATGCGATCAATTATATCCTTAATATTTTCATCCTTTGTCTTAGGTTTTATTGTTTTTGTTTTACTTTGTCCCAGCAAATACAAATTTTTATCTACAATTGGACTTGTTATAATAGGGACGGTGAGACAACCTTCCTGATAAATAATTCTATTTATTAAAGTCGATCCTGCGTGTTGATTAATTTGAGTAATAATTTTTTTGCGAAGGGGTTCTAATGCCGACAACCATGCTCCGTCGGATATCGTAATAAATAAACTTTTAGATGAGTATTTATTGACCTGCGTTACTGCTGCTAAATCTTTTCCCACTATAAGATTCCACTGATAGTCGAACCAAGCTATAGATTGAGGATCATCAGAGTCAAGCTTAGCAATTGATTCTCCAAGCACAGAACGAATAGTTTTCCAACCTGAGCGTGTCACTTGACTCATTTTCAAAAACTCACAAAAAATTTTATAATTTGAATACTAAACTTAGTTTAGCTATCTTATTCGATAATATAAAGATATTTTTAAATATGTATCACGTGCCTAGTCTTTCCCTAGTAATTAGGACAAAGATGACATCAAAAAAGAACTGGCAGCATTAACTCAAACATGGCTTGCGTGAAACAAGATTCTGTCTTCTTCAATGTTGTAGATCATGCGATCACGTACTTACTTCACAACTCTTGGTCTATTGAGCTTAGTTCTTTACTTAGTTCTAATAGGCCTATCGAAGGAATTCAACTGGGGCGAAGGTTACTCTGAACGACCCATCCTTGAATATATTGCTATTTATTTTTCTCTTTTTTTTCTTTATATACTAGCCTGCTTATATATTTTTAAATCTAACTGGAATCAGAAAACATTCTGGACTTTAGTCGCCTTTGGCTTGTTATTTCGCTTTGCAATGCTTCCTTCTCAACAGATTCAGGAAGACGACGTATATCGTTATCTTTGGGATGGCAAGGTGTTTAACCATGGAATAAATCCATTTAAATTTTCTCCTAATGAAATAAACCGATATAAATCTTTAAAAATTCAAGAACCGGCATATTTTAGTTCGAATTACAAACAAAGTGATAAAGATGAGCTGGCCGTGCTACATAGCTTGAAATGGAAAAATGAGATTTCTCTCCAATTCATGGAACGAATTAACCACCCCGATGTACCCACTATCTACCCACCTCTGGCTCAATACGTGTTTCGACTTTCTCAGCAAATAAAATCGGACAATCTACTCACCTTACGCATAATATTCCTCATGTTTGACTTACTAGGAATGACCTTTATTGTCCTCACCTTAAGAACATTAAATTTAAATCAAAATTTTAGTTTAGTTTATTTTTGGTCTCCTCTGATAATCAAAGAAACCTATAACTCAACTCATCTTGATATAATCGGCATCTCCTGCCTTTGTGTTTCTATATATTTTCTAATACGAAAACACCTGATGGGATCTATTTTTTTCTTAGCATTGAGTGTCCTAGGAAAATTTTACTCCTTGGTTCTGCTCCCTTTTTACCTTCAAAGGTCCTGGTTAATTGCAAGAGAAAAAGGGCGGTCTGGTGTAGCCGTTCTTGTCTGTTACCTAATTTTATTTTGCGCTGTAGTCACTTTTTTCTATCTACCATTTATTGATATAGGCGAGAGGGCCTTTGAAGGATTAAAAACTTATAGTACAGATTGGCAAAGTAACGACAGTTTGTTTGCTATCTTGCTATTTTTTCTTAAAGACATTTTAAGGTTTGGGGTTGACACAGAAATACCCGTTTTCGGTAACAGTATGTTGCTTGCAAAAAGTATTATAGCTTTAGTATTATTGACAATAATCACCTATCTGCTGGTTAAAAAAGCTCCCAGCGTAGACTCGCCGAAAGGTTTGATGCAAAACCTTTTTTTGGTCATAATGCTAGTATTTCTTATTAGTCCAGTGCAAAACCCATGGTATCTTTCATGGTTAGTGCCTTTTTTGTGCTTTTTTCATTCACGAGCATTGATACTACTCACAGGACTGATTGGGCTATACTATCTGGATTTTTATTTCGACTATCAGGAAATGACCCAATATTCCTTTTGGATTGTCTGGTTAGAATACACCCCATTTTATATCTATTTGATTTGGGAGATTACTAGATCAAAAAATAATTGGACGATTCAGAAGTAATTTATGTACAAAAAAAGTATTGGTTAATTTGATTTATTTAAAATAATTAGCAATCTAAACGAATTAGAGAAGGCATGAAACGGGGCGAGTACAATGAAACTAATCTAGCAACCCTAAAATAAAAAAATAGACTCTTTAGAAACTTTAAATAATCACTCGAGTAATTCTAGAAAAGAACTTACTTTGGTAATTCCATCTTTTTTGTGTTTGCCATTTCGGTCTATAAGTATTGCATCGATTCCAGCGTTGTTAGCGCCGTGAATATCTGCGAAAGGCTCATCCCCAACATGACAGGCCTCTTCCGCAATAACTCCACTCCTTCTAAGAGCTTCAATAAAAATTTTTTTATCTGGTTTAGCCGACATCACTTCAGCAGAAGCTAAAATAAAATCAAAATATACTGCAAGGCCTGTACTTTTCAAGATCGCATGAAGGCGAGAATCCCAATTAGAAACAACCCCTAAAGTAACTCCAGATTTTTTTAATTTTTCAAAAATACCTGAATTAGCCACATCATCGAAAACACGCCAATGATCCTTGCCAGCAAACGCTTCGTAAACAATTTCAAAGTAACGTTCAAAGTCATTGAGCCCGCCAGAAGGTTCAAACACCTTAAAAACAAGATCCCTCCAAAACTGTCTCTCTACTTTTTGACCACTTTTTTGGCTTAGAGATGCAATTCCACCTGATTTATTCCACTCTTTTTGAAATAAGTGATCTAACTCATCGGACGAACCAATAAACCCAAATGGACGGGCATAGGCCGCGTAAACATTGCCCACAGAGGGGACTACCTTCAGAAGGGTTCCACCCACATCAAAAAAAACTGCTTTATATCGAGATAGCACTTATATCTCCACTTAAAAAATATATTTTCACTTTTTTAATTTAATTCACAACTCTAGATCTTAAAAAGGCGAATGCTAGAACTATGTCAAAATAGCTCAATAATTCTT
>Ga0114997_10004430_pt1 | contig 10875 bp, 11 predicted proteins | sample ArcticOcean_MG_C_2_FD_87045 | JGI IMG/M metagenome (GOLD analysis project Ga0114997, IMG submission 87045) | Marine microbial communities from western Arctic Ocean - ArcticOcean_MG_CB4_136 | ecosystem: Environmental > Aquatic > Marine > Oceanic | place: Arctic Ocean: Canada Basin | collected... | reverse complement strand
TTTAAGATGGAACCCAAAAATGAAACAATACATTTTTGGTAAAAGAGATTCAATTCACATTATTGATTTAACTCAAACTTTAGAACTAACTAATGTAGCTTTAGAAAAAGTTTACAATACAATAATTAATAATGGTAAAATTCTTTTTGTATCAACAAAAAAACAAGCCTCAGAAGCTATTGCAGAAGTCGCAAAAGAAACAGGCCAATATTTCGTAAATTATAGATGGTTAGGTGGAATGTTAACTAATTGGGGCACAATTTCAGGTTCAATTAAAAAAATGAAAAAGTATGAAGCTGATCTCGTAGCTGAAAATAGAGGCTTTACAAAAAAAGAACTATTAAAAATGAGTGTCAAAAAAGATAAATTAGAAAGATCCTTAGGTGGAATTGCGGAAATGAAAAAAGTTCCTGATTTAGTTTTTATTATTGACACAAACTATGAATCTTTAGCAATTGCAGAAGCATCAAAATTAGGAATTCCAATTTGTGCTATATTAGATAGTAACTCAAACCCTGATGGGATTGATTTTCCAATTCCAGGCAATGATGATGCTAGAAGAGCAATTGATTTATATTGTAATCTGATAAAAGAGACAATTGATAATGCAAAAAAAGCAGCACCATCCAAAGCAGAGACAAAACCTGAATCAGAAGATGTTAAGAAAAAAGAAAAATCTACTAAAACTATTCAGGAATTAGATAGAGAAAAATTAGATGCTAAATTTACAAAAAAGGAAAAAGTAAAGTTACATTGATATGAGTGATATAGAAAAAGTAAAACAATTAAGAGAAGCAACTGGTGCTGGTTTTAAAGATTGCAATCAAGCTGTTAAAGAATCTGGAGGAGATTTAGATAAAGCGGTTGAAATATTAAGAGTTAAAGGAATTTCCAAAGCTTCTAAAAAAATGTCAAGAGATGCTAAAGAAGGTGTTATAGCAACTTCAGGAGATGTAAGTAAAATTTCTGTGATAGAGCTTAATTGCGAGACTGACTTTGTAGCTAAAAATAATGATTTTATTTCTTTTGCTAAAGAATTAAGTGAATTAAATAACAAGATTAATTCTGATTTAGATAAATTAAATAAATCAAATATGTTAAATGGTCAAACTGTTGAAGACAACCTTGTTTCATTGATTGCAAAAATGGGTGAGAAAATAACACTTGGTAAAGCTAAGACATTTAATCAAGCAGGTGCTAAAAATTTTAATTATTTACACACTGTTGTTAAAGATAATTTGTCTAAATTATCAGTCATAGCTTCACTTGAGACTTCAGATGATAGCGATGCTGTTAAAACTTTTGGTAAACAACTTTCAATGCATATAGCTGCATCAAATCCATTAGCATTAAGTTCAGATCTAATTGATAAAACTGTTCTCAAAAAAGAGCAAGACCTTGTAACAGAAGAATTAAAGAGCTCTGGTAAACCAGAGGAAATTGCGCAAAAAATTAGCTTAGGTAAGATGAGTAAATTTAAAGAGGAAAATGCTTTGTTAACGCAGTCTTGGGTTATGGAACCAAAAAAGAAAGTGCAAGATATTTTAAAAGAACTTAACATACCTGATTTAAAGATTAATGATTTCTTTAGAATTAAAATAGGTGAATAAATGTTTAATGAAAAAACATACAGCCAAAAGATGGATAAAACCATTGAGGTTTTTTCAAAAGAGTTAACGTCATTAAGAACTGGAAGAGCAAACTCCTCGATGCTAGACCTTGTTAAGGTTGATGTTTATGGCCAAGCAATGCCTATAAATCAGGTTGCAAGTATAACAACTCCTGAAGCAAGAATGATTAATATTCAGGTTTGGGATTTAAATAATGTTCTACTTGTAGATTCTGCTATAAAAAAATCAGAGTTAGGACTCAACCCTCAAATCGATGGACAATTAATTCGATTACCTGTTCCAGATTTAAATGAAGAACGAAGAGTGGAAATAAAAAAAACAATTAAGTCAATGGGTGAAAAATGTAAAATTTCAATAAGAAATATTAGAAGAGAGGCCAATGATGAATTAAAAGATTTAGTTAAGAATAAAGAAATTAGTGAAGATGAGGAAAAAAAAAGTGAAAAAATAGTTCAAATATTTACTGATGAGCATATTAAAACAATAGATCAAAAAGTTGTGTCTAAAGAAAAAGAAATAATGACCATATGAACCCAATTAAACATGTTGCCATTATTATGGATGGAAACGGAAGATGGGGGATTAAACACAAAGGTTCAAGAAATTTAGGTCATAGATCTGGTTTAAACACAGTTGAAGTAGTTATAGAGGAATGCATAAAACAAGAAGTTGAATATTTAACTCTTTATACATTTTCTAAAGAAAACTGGAAAAGACCTAAAAAAGAAATAAATTTTTTATTTAATTTATTAGAAAATTTTTTAAGTAAAAAAATAGATTATTTAATAAAAAAAAAGATTAAATTAAAATTTATAGGTGAATTAAACAAATTACCAAAAACACTTAAAAAGTTATTAAAAGATTCTGAAAAAAAAACATCAAAAAATTCAATTATCCAAGTCAATGTTGCATTAAATTATGGCTCAAAAAGTGAATTAATAAAATGTGTAAAACTAATTAATAAAAAAAATATTAAAATTAATGAAGATAATATTAATAAAAACCTTTTTACTAATAACCAACCCAATCCCGATATACTAATAAGAACGGGTAATACTCAAAGATTGAGTAATTTCATGCTTTGGCAGATAGCATACACAGAAATTTTTTTTGAGAAAAAACTTTGGCCTGACTTTAAGGCGAAAGATTTAAAAAAAATATTAACAAAATTTAAATATATTAAAAGAAATTATGGGTCTATTTAATGAACTTTGAATTAAAAAAAAGAATTATGACATCATTAATTTTGATTTCTTTGCTTATAACTATGTATTTTTTTTCTTTCATGATGATTAGTGCATTAATTGTCATTGCAACAATTACTTGGATAGAATTTTATACCTTAATATCAAAAGTATTTAAAAAAAAATCCATTAGAAATAGTTTTTTTAAAGTTTTATATAAATCACTTTCATTATTATACTTATCATCCTTAGTTTTTTTAATATTTTCCATTGAATCAAATTACCAAAACTTAAAAGTTTATCTTTTTTACTCTCTTTTAATTGCAATACTATCAGACATAGGGGGCATGGTTTTTGGAAAAACATTCAAAGGAAAAAAGCTTACAAAAATAAGTCCAAACAAGACAATATCTGGTTCGTGTGGTTCTTTTATATTTTCATTATTGTTAATCCCACTTTTTTACTTTGAGTTATTAAATAATGATCTTTTATCATTAATTTTGATTACATTAACAATATCACTTACATCACAATTGGGAGATTTATTTATTTCTTATATTAAAAGAAAAGCAAAAGTTAAAAACACTAGTGACATTCTACCAGGACATGGCGGACTTCTTGATAGATTAGATGGTATAATTTTTGCAATACCAATTGGACTTTTATTATTTAATCTTTTTTAATATGAAAAAAATAGTTATTTTTGGATCAACTGGATCAATAGGCAACTCTCTTATAAATATTATTAAAAAAGATAAAAAAAATTTTGAAGTAAAACTACTCACAGCAAATACAAATTATAAAAAAATAATAGAACAGTCTAAAATCTTAAATGTTAGAAATATAATTATTACTGATAAGAAATCTTTTTTAACAGCTAAAAAAATTTTGAAAAAAACTACAATTAATATTTATAATAATTTTAATTCACTTAATAAGATATTCAGAAATAAAAAAATTGATTATACTATGAGTGCTATTTCAGGTTTTGAAGGTTTAAAACCAACCTTGAGCATTATAAAATTTACTAAAATTATTGCTATAGCTAATAAAGAGTCAATAATTTGTGGTTGGTGTTTAATAAAAAAAAACCTAAGTAGATACAATACTAAATTTATTCCAATAGATTCTGAGCATTTTTCTATTTGGACTCTAATTAATCAAACAAAACCAGTAAATATTAAAAAAATTTTTATAACTGCATCTGGAGGGCCTTTTATTAAACATCCATTAAATAAGTTTAGTTTAATAACAAAAAAAAATGCCTTAAATCATCCAAATTGGAAAATGGGAAAAAAAATTACAATTGATTCTGCTACAATGATGAATAAAGTTTTTGAAATTATTGAAGCTCAAAAAATTTTTAATTTAAGATATGAAAAACTTTCAATTTTAACTCACCCAAAATCCTACGTTCATGCCATAGTCCAATTTAAAAATGGATTAACTAAAATACTAATACATGATACGGATATGAAAATTCCAATTTTTAATTCACTTTTCCCAAATTTTGAAAATCACATTAAGTCTAAAAAATTTAATATATCAATTATGAATGATCTTAATTTTTGTGAGGTTGATAACTCCAGATTTCCTGTTGTTAAAATAATTGATAATTTATCCAGTAAAGACTCTTTATATGAAACAATAATTGTAACAATAAATGATTATTTAGTTAATTTATTTCTAAAAGATAAGATTAAATTTGTAGATATTTCTAAGAATTTATTAAAACTTATTAATTTACAAGAATTTAAAAAATATAAGAACATACGACCCAAAAATGTTGCTCAAATAGAACAATTAAATAAATATGTTAGTTTGAAAATGAGATCTTTGAGTATATAAAATCATTTAAATGTTTAAATTTTTTTCAATAATTATTTTTTGTCTATTTTCTTTGATTCAGTTGTCTTATGGAGAAATTTTAAAAAAATTTAAAGTTATCGGTAACGAAAGAGTTTCCAAACAAACTATTATTAATTTTACTGACTCTGATATTAATCAAGATATTTTTAGTAAAGATTTAGATTTAATTTTAAAAAAACTTTATGAAACAACTTTTTTTGAAGATGTATCATTAAATTTTGCAGAGGGCATATTAAAGATTACAGTTAGTGAATATCCGATAATCCAACAAATAATTATCAATGGTATTAAAGCTCAAAACCAAGTTGATACACTCAAGAGTTCAATTCTTCTTAAAGAAAAAAATCCTTATAATAAAACTTTTGTTAAACAAGATTTACAAAATATGCTAACCATATTAAAAAGTTCTGGGTTTTACTTTGCCCAAATTGAAGTGAACGAACAAATCAATGATAATAATACTGTTAACATAATTTATGACATTGAGAGAGGTGATAAAGCCTTAATTAAAGAAATAAAATTTATTGGAGATAAAAAATTTAAAGATAGAAAACTTCACAGTATAATAACAACTGAAGAAAATAAATTTTGGAAATTTATATCCAGAGGAAAGTATCTTGATGCAAAAAGAATTAATCTAGATAAAAGATTATTAAAAAACTTTTATTTAAATAAAGGATATTATGAAGTCAATATCGAAAATGCCTACACGCAAATTTTAGATAAAAAAAATTTCTCTTTAGTTTTTAAAATTGATGCTGGTAAAAAATTTATTTTTAATGATTTAAATTTCATACTTCCAGATGACTTTGATAAGGATAAATTTAATGATGTTACAAGAGTTTTTAAAGAATTAAAAAACTCTACATACTCATATAAGAAGATAGAAAAAATTTTAGACGAGATAGACAAAATATCTATACAAGAAAATTATGAATTTATAGATGCTACAGTAAAAGAAAAAATAATTGATGATTATAAAATTAATTTTACTTTTTTTATTAAAGAATCTGAAAAATTTTATGTAGAACGTGTAAATATTTTTGGTAATAATGTTACCCAAGAAGAATTTATAAGAAATCAATTAATTGTTGATGAAGGTGATCCTTTTAATGTTTTACTTCACAACAAATCTCTTAACAATCTAAAGTCTAAAGGCATTTTTGGATCTGCTGAGTCTAAAATTAGAGATGGTTCTGAAAATGGGCAAAAGATTATTGATATAACCATTACCGAAAAACCAACTGGAGAAATAAGTGCTGGTGCAGGATATGGTTCGTCTGGCTCTACTCTATCCTTTGGAATTAGAGAAAATAACTTTAATGGCAAGGGTATTAATTTAAATACAAATTTATCTATAACTGAAGAATCAATCAGAGGTATGTTTGCATATACTCATCCTAACTTTGCTTACTCTGATCGATCTTTAACGACATCTTTACAGAGCACAGTTACAGATAAAGAAAAAGATTATGGGTATAAAAGCTCTTTAAACTCTATTTCATTAGGGACTGGATATGAGCAATATAAGGATTTATATTTTTATCCATCCATTTCTATTTCTGGAGAAAGTTTAACTACAACAGCGAACGCTTCTGCCAATTATAAAAAACAAGAAGGCTCTTACTTTGATACCCTTTTTAATTATAGCATTACATATGATAAGAGGAACTCAAGATATCAACCTACAGATGGTTTTAAAAGTACATGGCTACAAAACTTGCCAATACTTGCAGACAATTCTACAATTTTGAATGGTTATGCCATTACTAGTTATAAAGAAATTATAGATGACATGGTATTTACAGCTGGTTTTTATAGTAGAGCTATCAACTCAATAGGAGACAAAGATGTACGTGTATCAAAAAGACTATTTATACCAAAAACTAAACTGCATGGTTTTGAACCAGGTAAAGTTGGACCTAAGGATGGAAGCGATTATGTTGGTGGAAACTATATAACAACATTCAATACATCTACTACTGTTCCATATCTCCTTCAAACATTAGAAACTGTTGATTTAAAACTTTTTTTTGATGCTGCTAATGTATGGGGAGTTGATTATTCAAGTTCTGTCGATGACAGTAATAAAATTAGATCAGCATTTGGAGCTGCTGTAGAAGTTTTAACTCCAATAGGACCATTAAGTTTTTCATTATCACAACCAATTACCAAGGCTGCAGGAGATAAAACGGAAACATTTAGATTTCAATTAGGAACGACATTCTAATTATAAATATGAAAAATTTTTTTATAATATTTTTATTATTTTTTTTTATATTTTCAAATACTGCACACCCGGAAGATAAAATTGCTATCATTAATATTGAGTACCTAATGGAAAACTCAATAGCTGGAAAATCAATTAAATCAAAAATATCTAAACTTAATAAAGATAATAAAAAATATTTTAAAGAAAAAGGGTCTTTGTTAAAGAAAAAAGAAGAAGACATTCTTAAACAAAAAAATGTACTTTCAAAAGAAGAATTTAGTAAAAATTTAGATTTATTTAAAGCTGAAATTCAAGCTTTTAGAAAAGATAAATCAATAAAAATTAATAAACTACAAAATATTAAAATTAAGTCAATTAATGAACTTCTGAAGCAATTAAGTCCTTTGGTTGCTCAATTTGCAAAAGATAATAATATTTCAACAGTAATAGATAAAAAATACACAGTAGTTAGTAAGGTTGAATCTGATATTACTAAAAAACTTTTAGTAATTTTAGACAAAAAAATTAAAAAAATTGACATTAAATAAATATGACAACTTCACTAAATAAAAACGAAATTATACAACTATTACCTCATAGAGAGCCTATGCTGTTAATAGATGAATTAATAAACATTAAGAAACTTTTTTCAGCTACTGCCATAGTTAATGTGAAAAAAGATAGTTTTTTTGTTCAAGGACATTTTCCAGGAAACCCAGTAATGCCAGGCGTTTTAATTGTTGAAGCCTTTGGTCAAGCAGCAGCAGCATTAACAGCTGCTGGTATCGATAAAAAAGAGTATGAAAATAAATTAGTTTTTTTAATGGGAATAGAAAAAGCTAGATTTAGAAACCCAGTAATACCAGATTGTAAACTTGAACTTAATATCGAAGCAACAAGATCGCATGGACGTGTTTGGAAATATAAAGGTGAAGCCTTTGTTGAAGGAAAAAAAATGGCTGATGCAATGTGGTCTGCTTCTGTTGTTGATAGAAAATAATTAGTAATAATTCTTGATAAGCAATTAACCACAATTTTGTTAGAAAGCTTATAAATGACTAATCATTTTTTTAAAAATAGTGGACCATTTAAGATAGACAAACTCTTATCTCTTTCGAATATAATCAATCAAGATAATTTTAAAAAATTTAAAATTACAGATATTAAAGATTTATCCTCTGCTAGAAATAATGATATTACTTTTTTTCATTCTAAAAAATATGAACATTCAGCCTCTAAAACTAAAGCTTTATTTTGCATCACTACAAATAGTTTATCTAAAATTTTACCAAATAATTGTAATAAAATTATTGTTGAAAATGTGTTGATAACTACAGCTATGATTACAAAAACATTTTACCCCAATTCTGTTACAGACGATTTCGATTTTAATGTTAAAGAAATTAATAAAACTATTTATAAGAAAAAAGTTACGTTTGGTAAAAATGTCCTTATTGGTAAAAATGTTAAGATAGGAAGAAATTGTTTAATTGGTCATAATACAATTATTGAAAGCAATGTAGTAATTGGTGATAATTGCTCAATAGGTTCAAATGTAATAATTAGAAATACAATTATCAAAAATGATGTACATATTTTAGACTGTTGTGTTATTGGTAAAAAAGGATTTGGTTTTTTTCCAATAAACAATCATAATTTTAGATATCCTCACATTGGAATGGTTGTTATTAATGATAAAGTGGAAATTGGTTGTAGCACTACTATTGATAGAGGATCGATGTCAAATACTGTAATAGGTAAAAATACATATTTAGATAATCAAATTCATATAGCACATAATAATACAATTGGAGATAATTGTATTATAGCTGGACAGGTTGGTTTTGCTGGAAGTTCTACATTAGGAAATAATATTATGATAGGTGGACAAGCTGGAATTTCAGGACATTTAAAGATAGGAAACAATGTTCAAATTGCAGGCGGTAGTGGAGTAATAAAAAATATTTCAGATAACACTAAAGTGATGGGCTACCCAGCAAAAAATTTAAAAAGTTTTATTAAGGATAATAGATAAATGATACACAAAACTGCAATTGTTGACTCAAAAGCAAAAATTTCATCAGATATAGAAATTGGTCCTTATGTTGTTATAGGGCCAGATGTTGAAATAGATAATGACGTTATAATTCAGTCACATGTAAATATTGCAGGTCACACTAAAATAGGTAAAAAAAATATATTTTACCCCATGTCTTCAATTGGCAGTGATCCACAAGATTTAAAATATCAAGGAGAAAAAACAAGCCTTATAATTGGAGATGGCAACACTATAAGAGAACATGTTACTATTAACACTGGAACAATACAAGATAATGGAATGACAAAAATTGGTAATGATAATTTAATTATGATTGGTGCACATATTGCACACGATTGTATAATAGGTAATAATATTGTTTTGGCCAATAATTCAGCAATAGCTGGTCACGGCATAATAGAAGATTCTGTTATAATAGGAGCTAAATGTGGAATTCAGCAGTTTGTAAGAATTGGAAAAATGGCAATGATTGGTGGAATGACAGGTGTTTCGCGTGATGTAATACCTTATGCAGTATCCACAGGTAACAGAAACTTTTTGAATGGTATCAATGTTATTGGTCTTAGAAGAAGCAAAATTAAAAATAAAAATATAATTGGCCTAACAGAAGCTTATAAAGAAATTTTTAAAACAAAAAGTTTAAATGATAATTTAGATAGTTTAAAAGGAAAATATCAAGATAACTCTTTAGTAAAAGAAGTATTAGAGTTTATTAATAAAGATAAAAAAAGACCAATTTGTACACCATTTATTGAACAAGAATGATAGGCTTACTTTTTGGAGACACTGATCTACCAAAACAAATACTAAAGAAGATAAAAAAAAATAATGTAAAATATTTTATTATTGATTTGTCTAAAAAAAAATCTTTTAAAAAAGATCCACTTTCACACTCAATAAAAATTGGACAATTTGGAAAAATTTTTAAAATATTTAAAATAAATAAGTGTAATAAAGTTTTACTTGCTGGGAAAATTAACAAACCTAAATTTTCATCATTAAAGATGGATTTTAAAGGCCTTTATTACTTGCCTAGAATTATCAAAGCAGCAAAACTTGGAGATGCAGCTATTTTAAGTGCAATAATTACTATTTTGAGTAAGGAGAAAATAAAAGTTATAAGTTCAATTGCCTATAACCCGGAGCTTACATTATCAAGAGGGATTTATACAAAAGTAAAACCTAATAAAGAAGATATCATATCAATTAGAAAAGGTATTGAGTCATTAGGTAAACTTAGTCCATACAATCACACTCAAGGGCTTGTCATAAAAAGAAATAAGGTTATTTCCAAAGAAACATCTAAAGGAACAAAAAAAATGCTCCTATTGATAGATAAAAATAAAAAATCTAAAGGTATATTAATTAAGTTTCCTAAAAAAAAACAAGACCTAAGACTAGATTTACCAACTGTAGGTCTTGATACACTTAAAGACTGTAAAAAAGCTGGTATTAAAGGAATAGTTTTAAAGTCCAAAAAAAATATCTTTATGGATAAAAGTAAAAGTATAAGGTTTGCTAATAAGAACAAAATATTTATCAAAGTTTTATGAAAAAAATATTTGTACTTACTGGAGAACCATCAGGAGATAAGCTGGCATCAACAGTTATATCAAAATTAATAAAGATTAACCCTAATATTGAATTCTTATGTGTTGGTGGTACACACCTGAGTTCTTTAGGCATACAATCAATTTTTGAACTTAAAGAAATTACATATTTAGGCTTTACAAGTGTTTTATTTAATATATTTAAAATAAGAAATAGAATTAACAAAACTGTTTATGAAATTATTAATTTTAATCCTGATATATTATTCACAGTTGATAGCCCAGATTTTACTCTAAGAGTTGCTGAAAAAGTTAAAAAGATTAACAGTAATATTAAAACTGTTCATTATGTGGCTCCACAAGTATGGAT
>Ga0114997_10004429_pt1 | contig 10875 bp, 12 predicted proteins | sample ArcticOcean_MG_C_2_FD_87045 | JGI IMG/M metagenome (GOLD analysis project Ga0114997, IMG submission 87045) | Marine microbial communities from western Arctic Ocean - ArcticOcean_MG_CB4_136 | ecosystem: Environmental > Aquatic > Marine > Oceanic | place: Arctic Ocean: Canada Basin | collected... | reverse complement strand
TTTTCTGTCTTTTATTATGTTTATAGCTACTATAGCTACTATGGTTCAATTAGTTGAAATTATAGTTGAAAAATTTAGTCCATCTTTATATAATTCACTTGGTATTTTTTTACCTCTAATTGCAGTTAACTGTGCGATTCTAGGAGGCTCTTTATTTATGCAGTCTAGAGAGATTCCAACTCTATCATTAGCTTTAACTTATGGAGTTGGTTCTGGTGTTGGATGGTTTTTAGCAATTTTAGCCATTGCAGCGATAAGAGAAAAAATTAGATATTCTAATGTTCCTGCCCCTCTTAGAGGTCTTGGGATTACGTTTATTATTACTGGCTTAATGGCTATAGGCTTTATGAGTTTTGGTGGAATGCTTACTGGTGGAGATGAAGAAGTTATAAAAACCGAAGTAGACTCTGAATTTGTTTCAGATATTCCAATTGAAAAATCAGATAAAGAATTATTTTCAGAAAACATAAAAGAAGTTAAGTAATATGATTTTAGCATCACAAACATTAGGTACAGTTTTTATTACAATTATTGCTTTTTTAATTGTGTCACTTTTATTAATAAGTGTGCTTTTATTTGTTAAGCAAAAATTATCTCCCTCTGGTCCAGTAATGATTACTATTAATGGAGAAAATGAAATAGAGGTTGCATCTGGGGAGACTCTACTTACCACATTAGGAGCACAAAAAATATTTTTACCATCCGCTTGTGGTGGTGGTGGTACGTGTATTCAATGTGAATGTCATGTTAACAGTGGAGGTGGAGAGGCATTACCTACTGAGGTACCTCATTTTACTAGAAAAGAGCTTAAGTCAGGAGCTAGATTAGCATGTCAGGTTAAAGTAAAACAGGATATGAATATTAGTATTCCCGAAGAAGTTTTTGGTATAAAAAAGTTTGAAGCTACCGTAGCAAGAAATTATAATGTTGCATCCTTTATTAAGGAATTCGTTATTACTATTCCAGAAGACATGGGTTACAAAGCTGGAGGATATATACAAATTGAAATTCCTGAAGGTGAAGTTAATTTTTCTGATATGGATATAACTGCTCATCCTGATGAACATGAAACTCCTGATAAATTTAAGCCTGAATGGGATAAATTTAATCTATGGCCACTTGTTATGAATAATAATGAGTTAGTAGATAGAGCTTATTCAATGGCTTCTTACCCCGCTGAAGGAAAAGAAATCATGTTAAATGTTAGAATTGCTACTCCACCATGGGACAGAAACAAAAATGGATGGATGGATGTTAATCCAGGTGTAGCATCATCTTATATTTTTTCTAAAAAAGCTGGAGACAAAGTTACTATTTCAGGACCTTATGGGGAGTTTTTTATTAATGAATCTGATTCTGAAATGCTTTATGTTGGTGGGGGTGCTGGTATGGCTCCAATGAGATCTCATCTCTATCATCTTTTTAAAACATTACAAACAGGCCGTAAAGTTAGTTTTTGGTATGGCGGGAGATCTAGAAGAGAACTTTTCTACTTAGATCATTTTTATAAATTAGAAAAAGATTTTCCAAACTTTAAATTCTACTTAGCATTATCAGATCCTCTTCCAGAAGATAATTGGAACGTTAAAGCAGGTTTAGATGCTGAAGGAGATGGTTTTATAGGTTTTGTACATAATTGCGTTATAGATAACTATTTAAGCTCACATGAGACCCCTGAAGACATAGAGCTTTATTTCTGTGGACCTCCATTAATGAATCAAGCTGTTCAAAAGATGGGTGAAGATTATGGTATTCCTGATGAGCATATTAGATTTGACGATTTCGGAGGATAAACTTTAATTTTTTTATGAATACACCTCTGTCAAATCAAGAACTCCATAATTTAGCAATGAATCATGTTGGTAAAGACTTAGAGTCAAGAGGTTTTGAGTTCATTGCTGTTAACAGTAAGCTAAAAAAAAATCCTCAATTTGTTTGTATCGATAAAAATAAACAGTACTATTTTGTAATTGTAAAGGCAGTTCTACATCCTGAAAATCCTAATAACTATGACTTGGGTTGGATGGAGAAATTTAAGCAGCATGCTAAATCTCACGATTCAAAGGTTCTTTATGCAGGAGTAGGGTTAGCTAATTCTGATAATAAAAATAAACCAGTATATTTAAACAAGGATTATGTTATGGAGTATAATGGAATTCAAGTAATCGATGATAATTTAAACTAATGCGTTACCTGTTATTTCTTTTTATTTTATTTACTTCTTGTACCAATACGGTAGACAAACAGACGGTACTTAGAGGTTATGTCTATGGAACTACCTACAATATTATATATTTTTCAGAAGATGATTTACAATTAAAAGTAAAAATTGACAGCATATTTAATACCATTGATATGTCAATGTCAACTTACAATTCAAATTCGTTAATCTCTAAAATTAATAACAATAAAGAAGTTGTATTAGATAATCATTTCAAGTATGTTTTTAATACATCCAAGAAAATATATCACGAAACTGACGGTAATTTTGATCCATCTATTGGACCATTAGTTAATTCTCTAAATTTCGGTCCTAAATCAAATAATGTTTCCTCTGAAAACTTAATGAACTTAGTAGGTCTGGATAAATTTAAAATTATTGAAAATAAATTACTCAGGCCTGAAAACTCATTTTTAGATTTTAATGCTATTGCAAAGGGGTATAGTGTAGATGTAATTTCAGAATTTCTATCCTTTAACAATGTTACTAATTTTTTAATTGAAGTAGGAGGAGAAATTAAGTCTCGTGGTATGAATTTAGATAGTAATCGAAGTTGGAGAGTAGGATTGGATACTCCTAGATTTGATGGTGTGTTAGATGAGAAAGATATTTATAAAGCTTTTAATTTGCAAGATAAATCAATGGCTACATCAGGAGTGTATAGGAAATTTAAAATTGATAGCTTAGGAAATAAATATGCACATATTATAGATCCAAAAACCGGTTACTCATCAAGAACGAATATACTAAGTGTTACTGTGATTTCTGATAATTGTATTGATGCAGATGCTTATGCTACAGCTTTACATTTAATGACTTTAGATGAAATTAAATTATTTGTACAAAAGAATAACAAAATCAGTGTTTTTGTCATATATGAAGACAAAAATAATAAAATGCAAGATTTATCCTTAAATAACTTTCCTTCTATTTAGTACACACTGGTATAATCTCTCCTTTAGCAATAGAGTATCTTTGTATTTCAGCATTAGATAAACTTCTAGTATAATCTATTTCTTCAACTTTAAAACCTGCATTTTTAAGTTTTATAAAATAATCTACACCATATACCCGAACGTGATCATATTGTCCAAATATTTTATTTCTTTCTTTTTTATCTGTAATTGAATTATCTTGAAAAGTCTTTTTTCTTTTCATATCAATTGGAACTTGAAAAATCCCAATACCATCTTTTTTAAGAACTCTATATAATTCATTTATAGCCTTTTTGTCTTCTAACACATGCTCTAGTACGTGATTGCAAAGTATAAAGTCATATGTGTTGTCTTTGATCGGAAGATCACAAATGTCAGCTTTTATTTTTGCTATTGGAGAGTCTAAATCAATAGTATCATAATCAATATTACTTAATTTTTTAAATTTTTTGTAGAATGCTTGCTCTGGAGCAAAATGTAATAACTTAATCTCTCTACTAAAAAAATCAGTTTCATTTTTTAAATATAACCATAGTAATCTATGCCTTTCAAGCGAAAAGGTGGAAGGGGAGAGTGCGTTTTCCCTTAAATTATTATATCCATATGGCAAAAAAGTATTGAAAGATTTCCCATCGATTGGATCGGTAAATTTATCGCCTCTTAAAAATAAGCTCAAAATAGGTTGTAATATAAAACTAAGCTTTATTAGAAAAGTTCTTGAAAATGTATTTAATATTATCTTAATTAATTTATTCATGCTTTTTTAAACTCATTCTCTTCTTCTGAGTGAATCCCCAGAGCTTCGTATATATAAGAAAAGGTAGAAAGTAACTCTGGCTTTCCATCAACTATTGCAATATTATGCTCAAAATGAGCACTTGGTTTATTGTCTAGTGTAGTTATAGTCCATCCATCATTGTGATGTTTTATTTTATTTGTTCCTTGATTTATCATTGGTTCTATAGCAACAACCATTCCTTCAAGAAATTTCTTTCCTTTACCTCTTTTTCCATAGTTCGGCATTTCGGGCTTTTCATGCATAGATTTACCTAGTCCATGGCCTACTAACTCTCTAACTACTCCATAACCTCTTTTCTCACAATAATTCTGAATAGCAAATCCGACATCTCCAACTCTATTCCCAAATTTAAAATTTTTAATTCCTTCGTAAAGAGATTCTTTTGTAGTTTTTAGAAGTTTATTAGTTTCTTCTGAAGTATTTCCAATTGCGAATGTGTAAGCATGATCTCCATAAAAACCATTTTTTAATACGCCACAATCTACAGAAATAATATCTCCATCTCTTATAGGGCTTTTATTTGGGATTCCATGAACAACTTGACTATTTGGACTTATACATAATGTGTTTGGGAAATCATACATTCCTAAAAACCCTGGAATTCCATCATTAGATCTTATAAAATCCTCTGCTAGTTTATCTAGATGTAATGTAGTAACCCCTTCTTTAATTTCACTAGCAATCATTCCTAATGTTTTAGAGACAAGTAATGCACTTTCTCTAATGAGTTCAATTTCTGCTTTGGTTTTAATAATGCTCATTTTATATAAGGGATTCTTGAGTCATAGCAATAGGTTTTTCTATACCCATAAGTTTCAAAATAGTAGGAGCTATATCTCCAAGTATACCATTTTTAATATTTTTAATATCACCATCTATCAGTATAACTGGAACTGGATTAGTTGTATGAGCAGTATTAGGAGTGCCATCTGGATTAATCATAGTTTCGCAATTCCCATGATCTGCAATTAATATAGTTGTATAATCATTTTTAAGCGCACTGCGAATCACTTTTTCAACACATTCATCAACAGCTTCACATGCTTTAATTGCAGCTTTCATACTACCTGTATGTCCAACCATATCACCATTAGCAAAATTTAAACAAATAAAATCTTGTTTTTTTAAGTCTAATTCTTCAACTAAGGAGTCCGTAATTTCAAAAGCACTCATTTCGGGCTTAAGATCGTAGGTAGCTACTTTAGGTGAGTTTTTTAATATTCTAGATTCACCAATAAATTTATCTTCCTTTCCACCTGAAAAGAAAAATGTAACATGTGGATATTTTTCAGTTTCAGCAACTCTTAATTGTTTTTTTCTATTTTTTTCTAATACCTCTCCTAAAGTGTCTTTTAGATTTGATTTATTAAAAATGACATTAATATTAGAAAATGAGTTATCATAATTTGTCATTGTAACAAAATGAAGGTTCATTTTTTTCATACTAAATTCTAAATTATCTTCTTGAGATAATACTTTAGTTAATTCTCTACCTCTATCTGTTCTAAAGTTAAAAAACAAAACTATATCATCTTCACTAATAGTTGATATAACTTCCCCTTTATTGTCGGTTTTTATTATTGGCTTAATGAATTCGTCAGTACATCCGTTTTTGTAATTTATTTCTATACTATTAGTGATATCAGTAGTTTTTTCTCCTTCACCATGTACCAAAGCATCGTAAGCTAGCTTTATTCTTTCCCAACGATTATCTCTATCCATCGCGTAATATCTTCCAGTCACAGAAGCTATTTTTGTTGAGCTATTTTTAACATAATTTTCTAAATCAGCTATGTAATTTTTACCTGACTTTGGATCAACATCTCTTCCATCTGTAAACCCATGAACATAGGACTCAACATGATATTCTTTTGCTATATCTATAAGTGCTTTAAGATGACTTGTATGTGAGTGAACACCTCCGTCACTAACTAAACCTAGAAAATGTATTTTTTTATTATTTGACTTTGCGAAACTAAAGGTCTCGATGATAGTTTTCTCGTTTATTAAGGAGTTGTTTTTAATTGCCATATTAATTTTGGCTAAATCCTGGTAAACAATTCTACCAGCTCCTAAATTCATATGACCAACTTCACTATTACCCATTTGCCCCTCAGGAAGACCTACATCTAAGCCATCTGTTTTTAAGCTTCCGTATGGGTATTTTTTATATAAGCTATCTATGTAATCTGTATTAGCATTATCAATCGCTGATACCAAGGGATCAGTAGAGTTACCCCAACCGTCTAATATCATTAAAATAACCTTCTTTTTCATTATAAATTTTGATAATCAAAGATAAAAAACATATTTAGGCTTTCTTTTGTTAATTAAAATTATTTGTAAAATAATCAACCTAGCTGAAAAATTCAATAAGTAGTGGAGGGATTTAACTATAATTCATTTAAATTAAAGTTTGTATTTACTTCATAAGGTTTTTTATTTTTTTCAAAAACTCTAGCTTTTTGATGTCCTTTTAAAATAACATTCTGTCCCTTTACCACAAGAAAGCTTCCTTCCCTAAGGCCAATAACTTTTTGAGGGTTGAAAAAATGAAATTCTTTAATTCTAGTTTGTCTAGTTTCTCCCATATGCTGATTGTCAGCTATCGGGTCTTGATAATGAGGATTAATATTAAATGAAACTATATTTAAAGCTTTAAAACTTGAAGGGTGTATAATTGGCATATCATTACTAGTGCAAATAGAAGGGCCGCATATATTAATTCCTGCACTTGTTCCAAGATAAGGTTTGCCACTTTTAATTACACTTTTTAATGTGCTTGTTAAATCTTTATCAATTAACTGTTTAAGTAACAGAAATGAATTTCCGCCCCCTATAAATATTCCATCAGAATCTTGTATTGCTTTTTTCAGGTCTTTAAACTCATGTATGCCATGTATGTAAATTCCTAATTTATCAAAAAAATTAGAAGCTATGTCTGTGTATTTTTCATGGCTTATTCCGTTAGGCCTTGCGTATGGTATGAATAATATTTTTTTAGAACCTTTAAATAATATTTTAACTTCATCTTTTATGTAATCTAAATAAGTTCCTCCAAAAACTGTTGAAGTACTAGCTAAAATCATTCTTTCCATATAATAAATTTAAAAAAAACCAAATTTTATAATTCAAATTAAACATACTGATTATATTTGTAGAATGCTATTATATATTTTTAATTTATTTATAAGTGGTGGTGAAATTGTAATAATTTTTTTTATTGCTATCATTTTTTTTGGAGCTGATAAAATACCTGACCTTGCTAGAAACTTAGGCAAAGGGCTTAACGAAATAAAGCATGCGACAAATGATATTAAAAGAGAGATAAAGACATCGTCTAAATCTATAAAAAAAAGCTCTCTAACTGAAGATATTGATGAAGAATTATCTAAAGTAAAAAAAGATTTAAAAGAGTTTTCTGGTTCAATAAAAAGAAACCTCTGATTTATCTAATTTTTCTACTAATTGTAATGCCGTCCCGAATAGGTAAGATTACTGAATCCATATCCTTTCTTTGATTTAATAATTTATTATACTCTACAATAGCTTTTGTGGATGTGTCTTTTTCAGAAATCTCATTTAAAACTTTTCCATCCCAAAGTACATTGTCAGAAAGAAGAACTCCTCCTATTTTTAATTTACTAATTAAAATGTCTAAATATTTAGGGTAGTTATTTTTGTCCGCATCCAACAAAATTAAATCATAATCATTATCCATAGTTGGAATTATTTCTAATGCATTTCCTAAGTGTTGAGTAATGTTATCGTTAAAAGAAGATTTTTTAAAATACTTTCTTTGAAAATCATATAATTCCTCATTAATATCTACTGTGTGAATAGTACCGCCTTTAATCAATCCTTCAGATAAACATAGCGTTGAATAGCCAGTAAAAGTGCCAATTTCTAATATCTTTTTCGGACTAATAATTTTAGATATAATACTTAGTAGCCGACCTTGATGAGCCCCACTTATCATCCTAGGTTGAAGTACTTTTAAATTAGTTTCTCTGTTTAAATCTTTAAGTATTTTAGGTTCTTGCTGAGAGTGGTTAATTATATAATCTTCAAGATGTTCATTAAGATAATCCATAAATTATATTAATTGTTTTAGTTTTTCTACAAAGATATAAACATCTGTAAATGAGTTGTATAATGGAGTAGGCGCACAGCGGATAACATTTGGATCTCTCCAGTCGGTTATAACGCCAAGATCAGTTAAATTTTTATGAAAATATTTATCCGGATTACTAATTTCTATTGAAATTTGACAGCCTCTTGACTGTATATTCTTAGGAGTTATTATGTTAATTTTTGTTGAATTAAGGTCTTGTAAAAGGAATTCTAAGTAGCTGGTTAACAATGTAGATTTTTTACATAATTCCTCCATTCCCGCTGCGTTGAATATTTCTAATGATGCTTTTATTGAAGCCATTGCTAAAATAGTGGGTGTACTAATTTGCCATCCTTCAGCACCTGCCATTGTTTGATAAGGCTCCCTCATATTAAATCTGTTTTTTAGATCATTACCCCACCATCCTCTAAACCTATTAATATCATCGTTATAAGCATGTCTTTCATGAACAAAACATCCAGATAAATTCCCTGGACCTGAATTTAGATATTTATAACTACACCAAATTGCAAAATCAGCTCCAACTTCATGAAGATTTAACTTAACATTACCAGCAGCATGGGCACAGTCAAAACCTACCATTGAATTGTATTTATGCCCTAGTTCTGTAATTTTTTTTAAGTTAAAATATTCCCCAGTATAATAATTTACTCCACCAATTAAAACTAATGCGATTTCATCTTTATTTTCTAAGAAGATGTTTTCTAAATCTTCATATTTATTTTCTTTATTTTTAGTTTCCCATAGAATTATTCCATCATCAATATTATGACCATGATGGGCTAATTGAGATTCGACGGCATAAATATCTGAAGGGAAAGCATCTGCTTCAAGAATAATTTTAAATTTACTTTTTGTTGGCCTGTAAAAAGACACCATCATAAGGTGTAAGTTTACAGTAAGAGTATTCATTATAACAACTTCTATTGGTTTGGCACCAACTATATTCGCCATCTCATTTGTAAGGTAGCTGTGATATTTAAGCCATGGTTTTTTTGCATTACTCCAGCCTCTAACTCCAAGATTAGCCCAATCCTCCATTTCTTTATCAATAAAAGATTTAGTAGATTTAGGTTGAAGACCTAGAGAGTTACCACAGAAGTATATTAGCTCTTCTTTGTTTGTGTTTTTTGGAATATGAAAAAGATCTCTATACTCAGAAAGAGTGTCTTTTTGATCAAGTAGCTTTGCTAAGCTTAAAGAGTTTTCTAATTTAATCAAAGTTGTATGTTATTTTATTAAACAAAAATAAGAATTATAAATAAAGAATTTAGATTTATTGATTTTGATCAATTATATCAGAAAACTTGTATTTAAATCTTTTAAATCTTGGGTCAGATACATTAATTATATAGCTGTTGTTCTTGTTATTTTTTTTAAAATCTTGATGATATTTTTCCGCTTTCCAAAATTTAAGAAATGGGTAAGGCTTCGCAGCCACACTAATTTTAAATGAATCCTTAATTTCTTTAATTTTATTATCAATCACTTCTTTTTGCTCTTGATTTTGATAAAAAATTATAGATCTATATTGAGTTCCGTTATCAGGGCCCTGACCATTTATTTGTTCAATATTTTGGGTACCAAAATATACTTCAACTAATTGTGAAAATGTTATGATTTTAGGGTTATAAATTACTTCTATAGCTTCTGCATGTCCTGTTGTTTGTGTATTAACAATTTCATATGTAGGGTTTGATGTAAATCCACCAGAATAGCCACTGACAACTTCATTTACTCCAATTATGCTCTCATATATTGCTTCTACACACCAAAAGCAACCACTTGCAAAATAGGCCCTATGTACGTCCTCTGTATTTACTAGAACTGGGTCTGAATTTATGATTAATTTTTGTTTTACTGATAGCTGAGCTTTAGAGCAGCTTGTTATCATAACTAAAATTATAATTATTACTTTATGTTTCATGATTATAAATATAAAAAAAAGCTCCTATAAAATAGAAGCTTTAAATTATTTATGTTAAATTTTATTTTAAATCTTTGAAAATACCTTTTCCATTTTAGTTCTTTGCTCATTTGCTAACTCTTCATCAACTAAGATTCTACCACTATGTTCATCAGTTATTATTTTTTTTCTTGAACTAATTTCCATTATAATTTGTGGTGGTATAGTGAAATAAGATCCGCCAGCAGCACCTCTTTCAATCGGAACAACAGCTAGTCCATTCTTCACATTATTTCTTATTCTACCGTAAGCTAAAACTAACCTTTCTTCTATGTCTTTTTTACATTTTTCAGATTTCACAAGTAATACTTCTTCTTCTTTTTTAGTTTCTTCAAGAATAGTATTTAACTCGCTTTTTTTATGTTTTAAATGTTTTTCTCTTTCAGAAAGCTTTAATTTAGATTCATCAATTACTTCATTTTTATGTTCAATTTTAGCTAAAAATTCTTTTATATTTTTTTCAGCTAATTCAATTTCTAATTCCTGAAATTCAGTTTCTTTAGTTATTGAGTTAAACTCACGATTGTTTCGAACATTTTTTTGTTGTTCTGTGTATTTTTTAATTAATACTTTAGCTTCTTCCATAAGATTTTTTTTCATCTTAATCTGCTCTTTTATAGTATCAACGGAATCAGTTTGCTTTCCTAGCCTAGTAGTAAGCCCAGCAACCTCGTCTTCTAAATCTTGAACTTCAATTGGAAGCTCTCCTCTTACACTTCTAATAGTATCAACTCTTGAATCAATTAATTGCAAATCATATAATGCTCTTAATTTGTTTTCTACTGTGATTTCTTTCTTTTTTGCCATGGTTAACTATAT
>Ga0114997_10004428_pt1 | contig 10879 bp, 12 predicted proteins | sample ArcticOcean_MG_C_2_FD_87045 | JGI IMG/M metagenome (GOLD analysis project Ga0114997, IMG submission 87045) | Marine microbial communities from western Arctic Ocean - ArcticOcean_MG_CB4_136 | ecosystem: Environmental > Aquatic > Marine > Oceanic | place: Arctic Ocean: Canada Basin | collected... | reverse complement strand
TCCCATTTGGCCCGATAAAGTCTTTGATAGTCTCCCTGATTCTTAATAAGTAAAAGTTCAAAACGAGACTTGTAATCTAGCCAACGAGATTTAATTTCTTGATTGCGAAAGGATTCTTGATCAAGATGTTCCTGATCAGTGATAGGTAGGTCTTTATATGCTTCTTTTTTTAATTCTTCTAGGTTCATAATATATCTTTCAAAAGGTGAGCAGGGGTAGGATAAATGCTTTCTTTATTTATCTTATCTCTGATATGTTCGAGACTAAAGGTTATTCATCTGTTAAAGCAAATCCTGTCTGCTCAAACCTATTTATACATTTTTAATATTGTCAACTATACGTTTGCGATTGTTGTAAGTTTGTTCATCTGTTTTTTTACCATCCAAACCATTTGGGTGTTGATTCTCATAAAAAGAGTCGTAAGCTTTATAAGAATTATCTTGAAGAACCTGTCTTTCTTCTTCACTGATTTCTCTTATCTGAATTCCTTTTGACTCTGCTTCTCTTTCATATTTTTCACAATCTTCTAGTGACCACTTTCTTTCAATTTTAGATACTGCGTAAGCAGATTCCTCAAATGCTTCTTGTTGTGTAGATGTCAATTTATCAAACAATGAAGAACCTGTTAAAATACTGGTCAAGAACATAGAATGATTTGTCTTTAGAATATTTGTACCATTAAATCGTAGATACGTTGTTTCTATGGCAGATTTCTTATTAGCAAAATCTTTAGTTTCTTCAATATCCATCTCTACACGACGAAATGCTTTACTACCATATTCATTCCACATAGCAGTAGTAGTAGGAACAGTCTGTATTGGAGTATCTTTTAAGTCAATGATATTTTCTATATCGTGATTAGAACCAATAATTCTATATCCACCAGAGTAAGTAAACCCTAAAGATTTTATCCCCGTTTTATTTTCAATTAACTTGCGTAGTGATTTACCAACTTTACCATCTAAAGATTTAGTTACATGATCGTGATCTCTAAATAAAAATGGAAGGTCTAATGCAGCGAAAGGTTTGAATAAGTGTAAACCAATAACTGTAATTTGAGTCTGACTTATATCTATGCGTCCATCCTGTAGTGCTGAAAAATATGCTTTCCATTTCTTTTTTATTTCAGACCAAGCAACAGGTTTGAAAATATCTTTAGCGTCAGAATGTTTATAAGTTTCCCAATGTTTCTCCAACCCATTCACTGAATGTGGTTTCAAATTTAATTCTGGTATTTCATTATATTGATCAATATAATCTTTCATAGTCAGAATTTCAATATCGAATTCGCCAGGGCACCTCTTCTCTAGTTCCTCACGAAAAGCCTTTGCAGTACGAACAAAAAGATATTGTGGATGATGTGCAATTAACCATTTAAGTTTAAGTCTGACCATGTTTTTTCTCCTATTGAATATATTTATACATCTTCAAATTCATAAATCATATAAGCGAAAGTAGCATTTGCCTGCATGTATTCTACATCAGTGGCATCTTGCCGATAATCCAACCCTGATAGAGATAGTGGAAACATATCGTAAAAATGAATTTTAGTTATAGGATTATTTTTATTTGACAAAATAAATAAGGTTGCATCAGAATATAATTTTTGAGATTGACTAGCATCTCTATCTGGATTCCTACTTACATCATCAACCCAACTCTTCCTATCTGTAGTTTTATCTTGAGGAAATCCTAGAGCCATTAACCACGCATGTAATTCTCTATAATTTTCTAAATATTCATCTACCATAAAACTCATAGTAAATTCTTCAAACTCTACTTTGGAACCGTGTATTGGAATATCTCTACCTAATGTTGGGGTTTCCTGTATCGTAGCAGACATAGATACGCCTGGTAAATTACAAGATACATTAAAAAATTGAACTTTGGGTAACTGTTGAATTTCAAATTTAAATTGTGTTGGACTTGCATAGTCTAACTTATCTGGTTGATCTGTTATAAATCTTGACTTTGCCATATCTTATCCCCAATCTGGCGGAGTGCATTTATCACACCGACATTTTTTACATACCTCTATTGGCACACTTTTATATTCAGGTGCCTGTATTGATATGTCTTTGAATAGAGGAATTCCACAATGAGATTCATGTCCACAATTTCTACATGTTGGTTTAAAGGTCATTATATCTCTCGTAAGTAATCCGTCATTCTCCACTCTCGTTTGTTATGAACGGATACAAAAACCTCACTGACTACCGCATCTATTTCATCTTGCCAAAAATTCATAAATTTATGTACTCTTGGTAATTGAGGAATGTAATCATCTGTTTGCCAAATGAACTCTTGAAGTATATTCTGGTAATCAGGCATCCAGTAATTTACATTCACGGTGACACAGTGTTGTTTTTGTACCCATATCATACTACTACTATTTAGTCTACTTCAGTCCCCAATAATAATCAGCGGCATACTTATAGGGTGTAAATGCTACAAGTTTATAGGGAACCACTTTTGCAGCATATGCTTTCTGACTTGCAAGAACCTTTTTAAACCAAGGGTTCTTTGCAGATTCCTCTGCAAACATTTCGTCAATGGTTTTCAATTCTGCAACCAGAATATCTGCTGGTGTCTGCATAACTTTAACACCATGTTCCTTAACCATTCGTGCAAGTGCTTTACCATTTTCTGCTTGCACCCAAGTCAACCACCACAAATATGATTCATATGCGGCAGAACGAATTGAAGTCTGTTGCTGTATATTAAGTCCTCTCCAAACCTTACCGTTAATCAGAAGATCACCAGTGTTAGAGTGTTCGTGTAAACTATTCAAATAGTAGTACTTCCAAATTGTAGGAAATCCTAGACGTTCATCTTCAAGTCCACCAACAAATTCTGCACAGTTGATTACACCCTTCTGTCCAGCAGCAAGGATTTCTCCACCAGGCATTCCGATAGTTTGCATACCCATCCGAGCATACAATTCTACGTTGATACCTGTCTGCCGACACTTGAAGTTTTTCAAATCTGCAAGGTCTTTGATAGGACGGTGGAACCACCCAAGAGGTTGATTTTGTGTAGGCATAGAAGGAAACGGAACTACATCCAGTTTCAAAACATTCTGATAGAAATCACGATATAGTTCTAGTCCACCCCCATGAAACATCCATCCTAGAAAATCAATACCATCCATACCATATGGACCACCTAAAGGACTATTAAATAGAGAAAGAGTTTTATCCTTACCTACCCAATAATAACTCTGAGTCCAAGCAGCCTCAACAGCACCAGATGCCGTTGCGTCCAAGACTTGAAAGGCAGGAACTAAACTCCCTGATGGTTTTACTTCCATCACTACTTCACCATTAGTCAACAATTTAACACGGTTTGCTATAAACTGTGCTTGTTCATTAAAAGTGCTGATGGCGGGATATGAACTTGCAATACGAATTTTCGTTTCTGCAAGAACTGTATTTGTTGTGAAAAATAGCACGGCCAGTGCTGATAAGATTAATTTCATATTAACTCCTCAATCTTCTAATATATTCATTTTTCTTTTATCATTCGGAGAAAGTCTACTTCCCCCTCGATCTTATTTATAATCTCTGTAGGAGTAGATTCTAAATACCTTGGAAACCATGTTGCAATACTAGGTGCAAGAAATAATATAACTATAGCTAGAATCTGTATCCACATGAAAGGCATCATCGCTTTGAATATCATTCCCAAATCCCATTCGGGCATAACCTGTTTTAGATAGTAGGATGTTAACGCCACTGGTGGAGTTAGATATGCTGTCTGAATAACAATACCCAAACAAACAGCGAACCATAACATATCCACACCAGACGCAACAAGAACAGGTAAGAATATGGGAACAAATACTAATACCACTACTGGCCATTCAAAGGGCCATCCTAATAAATGACAAAGAACTAATACACATCCAACTAATGCCCATGATGGTATCGATAAAGAATTGAGAGCATCTACTATAATAGTATCACCACCCAATGAGGTAAATACCGCACCAAAGATAGTGGATGCAATTGCAAGTAACATAACCACGGCAGATGTATCACAAGTTTTTAATAGTGCGTCTTGTAAAGTAGAAAATGTAAGTCTTCGACTTGCAAGTATAAGAGCTCCTACTGCTCCAAATGCACCAGCCTCTGTAGAGGTTGCAAGTCCAAATAGCATAGAACCCAACACAGCAGAAATCAAAAATACTAAAGGAAAAATATCCAAAAGAACCCTTGACAAATTATGCAACGTAGGATATGTTTCTCGTTTTTTTGGTTTATCTATTATATAACAATATATTACATACATGACTGCGATCATAATGCCTGGAATTAAAGTTCCAGCATACAAGTCTATGATATTAAGATTCATGGTCGGAGCCATGACAATCAGAGGAACTGAGGGTGGTATCATAATCAATGAACCACTGCCCGCTATAACACCAGCAGTCAGTTTAGGATTGTATCCTAATCTCATTAACTGAGGTGCAGCCATAATACCTAACAGTGTGACAGATGCACCAACTACTCCTGTTGCAAGACTGATTAGAACACCGATTACAATAACTACAACATATAGATTATTAGTAACTTTTTTTAGACTATCAAATAATCCCGTAATTAATCCAGCACGTTGACAAATATATCCCATGAATATAAACATAGGTATTGCCATGAACACTTCATTAGACAAACCGCCTACAAGATTATAGTATGCGAGATCAAAAACATTCTCTCCCATATTGATATAACCAAATCCCAATGCAAGAAATATAAGGGTGAAACTGACAGGAATACCAATAAAGATACACGCTATCATTGTCACTAACATTACAATCGCAACCAAAGTTTCCTCACCTCAACTACTCCTTGATACATTAAGAGAACCAGACCCAATGTAATTCCAATTTTCATCGGCCAAATGACCAACTGAGACATAGTAGCAGAACTTCTTTCATCAATCAAAATACTTTTCCACATGTCTACTGCTGCAATATAAGTTAGGATACCAAAAGCGGGAAAGAACAAACAGTATCCCCCCAAATCAATTAATGTCTTTGTTCTATCTGAAAATCGTTTCCAGTAAATATCAGTTCTGATATGCGTACCTTTTGCGAGACTATAACTTGCACCCAACATAATCAACATACCATATAGTTGCCAAGAAACATCAACTGCGAAATCAAATCGCAGATCAAAGAAGTATCTACCTAATACGTTGGAAACAATTAGAAGGACAATCGCCAGAATAAACCATGAATAATATTTCACTAATCTCATTACCATGTAAATATTTATAACTCTCTTACAAGTTCCTCTACTATATCCTTTACAGATCGTATTTCTGTTACATGATCTATAGACTTACCAGCATACATATGCCCTGTTTTACCATCTCCACATAACCCTTTCGACAAAGAATCCTGTCTGTTTCTACCAGAAGTATTTAATACTTCTTCTTTATCTCCAAGAATAAGAGTATTTTGGTCGGTATCGGGCATCCTAGTAATACATAAACTACTCACTTGAGTCATTGTGTTTTTTACGTCTTCTGATAAACAACTTTCTTTTGATGCCGCTAACAGTGTTCCTACTGCAACACATTCAGCACCAAGTTCAATATATTCTTTTACTTGTGAAGATGTACCAATCCCACCATATGGAATTACTGGAACAAACGGAGTTGTATTTTTTTGTGCGAGGAATAGTTCTTTTGTTGTCATACTCTGATTGCAATGTCCAGCGGTATCTGAGCCCTTAACACATATTGCATCACTTATCGTAGTAGTCACACCTTTTGTTCTTCTAAGAATTTTAGTACCATTATCCTTTAGCATATCAATATTTTTGATCGCCAATTCCATTGATTTATCTTTACCAATTCTATTATACCTAATACTATCAACATCAATTTCTGACCAAATTTCAAGATGTGAAATATTATGTTTTAATAAAATGTTGATGAAATGTTTATTACTACAATTATGAATAGACATTACCCCAACATTGATTTGATTAGAACCATATGAAGATAATTGATGATCGACAAAGGGTGTAGTTAATTCCCCTTCTTTCTTCTCACCATTTCTAGGAAAGTATATACTAGGAAAAATTCCTGCTTTGCGACAAGCAATTGCTAATCCCAAATCAGAACCACCATTCATACATGCCGCAAGTATTGGATATTTTGAATCAAACATAAAATTATTTATACTGTAACAACAATGCCATTCTTATATACAGTCCATTCTCCATTTGTTCAAAATACTTAGCCCGTGGATCATTATCAAACCATCTAGGAATTTCTTCATTACGGGGGAATGGATGCATTACTATACAATCATCTGGAAACTTGTCTACCATTTCTTTTGTCATTTTATAGGAACCCTCACTACCACGTTCCTTTTGTACTCTGGTAAAGTAATACACATCTGATTTTGGTAAGTCTTTTGTATTATAAGTGTCTCTGGAATGTAATGCGTTAAATTTGGCTAGTGATTTTTCAAGTGATCTCACTGTTCTACCGTTTTTAATATCACCAATAAAGGTGACTGTTAAATTATATATGCGACCATATCTCTCCCATATAGTATACAAGTCTAATAGGGTTTGTGTTGGGTGTTCACCATTTCCATCACCAGCATTAATAATAGGGACAGTACTTACATTTGCGGCATTCTTTGCATCACCAGCAGACTTACTTCTCAAAACAATAACATCACTATAGTTTCCCATAGTGATGATTGTATCTTCGAGATTTTCTCCCTTTGCGACACTACTATATGTAACGTCATTGATGGATATAACATCACCACCAAGTTTAGACATGGCGGCGTGAAAGGAAGAACTAGTTCTGGTGGATGGTTCGTAGAAGAGATTTGAAAGAATCTTTCCCTTCATCTTTTTACGGTACTTACTAGGATTTTGCTTTATCTTTTCGGTGCGTTCAAAAAGTTTTTGGATTTGAGTGTTATCAAGATCGTCTATACTTACTAGATGCATACTATTATATAGTGGACAAAAAAAGGGGGAACCCGAAAGTTCCCCCCTAAAGTCTATTAGACCCCTTATCTTACATAAGGTTAGTGACTTTAACTCGACGATACCAAGCATTGGTGTTCGCATTAAGAGATGCGTTAGTATTAACCGTGTCAGCGGCAGCAACCGCACCCGCAGCAGCGAATGGGTTAGCAGCAAGACCATAACGGGTCTTGAAACCAATCTTAGGCTGGAAGGAGTTCTCACCAACCGCACGAACCATCTGAAGCGGAACGTATGGGCAGTAGAAGAATCCAGCATCATAAGGGGAAGTACCCTTATAACCAACAACGTAGTACTGACTAGCAGCAACATTCGCACTGTAAGGATCAACGTACACTTTATAGCGTCCGTTCATCACACCAGCGAAAGTTGTCGATGTGTCATCAACATTAAGATTGTTGTTAAGTGCAGGCGTGTAATCAAGGACACCAGCCATTTGCAGCGCAGACGCAACGTCAGCGGAACAGATGATGATGTTACCTTTACCACGACGAGTCTGTTGACCAATCGCATTGGCATCACGTTCAATCTGGAACATAAGACCCTTAAACTTTTCAACACTCCAACGTCCGTTAGAATCTGTATCCAAGTCAAAGATACCAGCAGTAGTTGTGTTAACCGAAGCACCCTTAACGGCAGTCACATAAAGCGACCGAACTACTTCACGGTTAATTTCAGCAAGAATTTCAGAACTAAGAATATTAGCAAGTTCCGTTTCTGCATCCAAACCATGAATTGCTTTCAAGTCCTGTGCAAGTTCCATTGTGTACTCAGCTTTTAGGGCACGAGTAACAGCGGTAACTGTGGACTTTTCGATGGAGAATGCCATCTGTGAAAACGAGTTCGCAGCACTATCACCCAACGCTTCCGATTGAGCAGTCGTCATACCAGTGGCACTTACATAAGTACCAGCAGAAGGACTGTCATTCAGAACAGCAGGGTTAGTTTCTGTAGCACCAACATCTCCACCACCGATTGTACCGGCAGCGTTCTGGTTAGTGATATCAGGCATTGCTTCGTCCATAAGAGCTTCTGCACCGTCCTGAGAGGCAAAAGAAGCACGCATGGCAAAGATTAGACCAGTAGGACCAGTCATAGGTTGTACTCCGGCAACGTCATAAGCAATGAGGTTAGGCATCGCACGGCGAACCAATGAAATTAGGATAGGATCCCAAGTGTCCATCTGTCCACCAGACATGGCGTTAACAGGGGCTGTCTCTCCAAGAAAAGCTTTGTCTTCACTAAGTGCTTTCTCTTGGTTTTCTAAAATGAGAGTGGTAACGGCTCGTTTATAAGAATCCTCGATCCTTGGAAGGTCGGGGTGTTCTAGGACCGGCTGCCACTTCTCTTGTAGATGCTCTGTCTGAAACATTGTAGTTTCTCCTTTACGTTATATACATCTATTTATAAAATAGTGTCATTTAATATTATTGGGCACGCTGTTGATTTCGAGTGATAGCTGACATGTAACTTTTCATGGCACCTGTCGTATCAACAGTTTGTCCTGAGCCGTCGATCTCATCATCTAATTCGGCTGTTTCAACAGAAACTTTAGGGAAATAATTTTCCTTAATTGTTTCTAGTTTCTCACGGAATTTATCTTCCGATACGAAATCCACATCCTCTGTAAGAGATTTAAACTTCTCTACTTCGGTGTCAGCAAGGTCATCACTTACTTCGATAATGACTTGCTCACGCATGTAGACATCATTGGATTCCTTGAGTTTGACACTCTTTTCTAGCACTTCATTCAATTTATCTTCAAGATCGGATATCTTGTCTGATTGTGCTTCAAGAACATCATAACGCTCATTAGGAACATCAATGTAATGGTCTGTGAACAACTGTTGTAGTCCATTAATGAAGTCTTCAGCGATCTCACCCTTGAGTCCTCTCTCAATAGCAAGTTCGTTTTCTTTACTCCACTCTTCAACTACATAGTTGAGGTAGTCATCAACCTTATCGGATAATTCTTCCTTAAAGGTTCCAACTTCCTTTTGTTTGTCTGAGGAAAGCTCATCGGCAATACGTTCTACTTCGTCACGCACTTTCGATTTAACAGCAGCTTCAAAAATCGTTGCAGCTTTAACTTTAAACTCTTCAGAAAGTTCGTCTTCATCTTGCATTAGGGCTTCAACGTCTTCTGCAACGTCAATATCCTTAATACGAGACTCAACTGCTTCCCTCTTAGCTTCGTCAACCGCATGAGTTTCGTCCTCATCCTCGTCACCAGCGCCGTTGTCAACCATGGCAGAAAGCTGTTTTGCAGACATTCCTTCCATTTTCTTGACCATAGCATTGATCATTTCTTTCTTATCAGCAGAGGATTTCTCTTCCAACTGTTCTCCGTCATGATTCAAATCATCTCCGGCAGCAAGTTTCTTCGGGGCTTCTGCTTTTTTAGAACCCTTCTGTTGAGCATCACCTTTAATAGGCTTTGCTTTTTTCGAAACTTCCTTGCCAGGATCAGATTTAGCATCAGGCGAAACTACAGCAGGACCTAAATCTTGCACTTCTCCTTCAATCTTAGAACCCTTTTCGGATGCCAACCCACTGTCGTTAGGTTGTTTACTCGCTTCATCTAGTTCGGCGATTACTTCCGCTTCAAGTTCCTCAATTGTTTTGTCTAATTCAGAATTGGACATAAGGTGTCTCCTTACAAATTAAAATTTATAATAGTATTTATAAATTACAACTTTTTGAGGAAGTTAGCAAATTCTAAAGCTTCAAAATTTGCTTTTCGCCGTTGATTTTTGGCGATGTTTCGTTTTATCTTAGCAATCTCTGCTTCTTTTATGACACCATTATCCCAAATCCATTCTTTCCCCTCCATAATACCTTCTACGAAAGCATTAGGTGCGGATGGATCTGCAACGATATCTGCAGCGGTCGCTAGATAAAAATCATCTCTCACATATTGAGCACCAGCTCGTTGATCAAGACTCCCCATCCCTCGTGAGGAGACTCCAAGTTTGGCACCTTCGTCCATTAGATTTTTGACAATTTTTCCCATTGGTGTATCCATAATTTTAGCTTCACCAATAAAATTTTTGCCGTCTGGATATAATTTAGTTATCATGTGGGACACTCGTTCAAGATTGACGGTAGGACCGTCTGGATGACCAAGTTCCCCAAAAGCACGATTTTCTTTAATAAAATTCTTATTGTATTTGGCAACTTCTTTTGCCAAAATTTCTTGTGGATATACTCTACCGTTTCTATTTTTAATATCCGCTTGCATGAAGATGCCACGAATCTTGTAGTTTTTCTTACCCTTCTCATCTTCTTCAATGAGAAGTTCGGCATCTTCTACTGCCTCTGAAAATAGTTTCATGTTTGACATCTCCACTCCTTCTTACGTTATATTATCGTAACCAGAGACTTTCTTCATCTTCAACCAAATAGTACCTACCGAAGCAGAACTATTAGTTACGAGAACATCTCCTGTTACACCAGAACCAGCATTGTTAGGAATAGACGGAACACCGTCTGAAAACCCAACTTTACCACTACCGTTTAGTGAAAGTGCAACTACATTAGTTGTTGCATCCCATAGAATATTTGTTTGAGAACCAACTGACCACGCAACACCTACAATTGTAGTGCGGGGGTCGGTTGTGGCACCAACAGCTTCCGAAGCATCATAAACACTCACTGCACTGTTAGTACTAGTAGTTGTAACCTTCACATAATATTCAAAGTCACTGTCTACAATTTCCTGTAATACGACTGCCATTGATTAACTCCTCTAAATTGATAACATCTCTGATTCAAAGTATTTCATCAATTGTCTTTCTGTCACTTTGAATTCTTTAGAAACTTGTTTTATAGTTTTCTCAAAACTATTTAGGAAATCT
>Ga0114997_10004426_pt1 | contig 10881 bp, 12 predicted proteins | sample ArcticOcean_MG_C_2_FD_87045 | JGI IMG/M metagenome (GOLD analysis project Ga0114997, IMG submission 87045) | Marine microbial communities from western Arctic Ocean - ArcticOcean_MG_CB4_136 | ecosystem: Environmental > Aquatic > Marine > Oceanic | place: Arctic Ocean: Canada Basin | collected... | reverse complement strand
TTCCTTATACTAATTGCAAGTTTCTTTATTTTAATTACATCTAGATATATTCTTAAGGATTAATAATATGAAAAAAAAATTTTTAGAAATTGATAACGTAACATTTGCAGCTAGTGCACAAAGTAAAGTTAGAAATGTTTCTTTAGTCATTGAAAACCAAGGAGATATAATATGCTTATTGGGTCCATCTGGGATAGGAAAAACCACAATACTCAGAACTATAGCCGGATTAGAAAAAATACATTCAGGAAAAATTGTATTAAAAGATAGAACACTATCTTCACATGATACCCATGTTGAACCCGAGCATAGAAATATATCTATGGCATTTCAGGATAACTCACTCTTTCCACATTATAATGTTTTAGAAAATATTAAATTTGGCGCAGAAAGAAATAAAGATAAAAAAAAGATCTTAGATATTAATGAGATAATTAAATTTCTTCACATTGATCATGTTATAGATAAATTTCCCCACCAAATAAGTTCAGGTGAAGCACAAAGAGCATCTTTAGCAAGATCTCTATTGTCAAATCCTGATTTACTATTATTAGATGAGCCATTATCCAATGTAGATCAAAGCTTTAAAGAAGAAATTCAAGTTAAATTAAAAAAAATATTGACTGAGCAAAAAATAACTACAATAATTGTAACACATGACTCTTATGAGGCTTTTTACTTAGGCACCAAATGTGGAATAATTCTAAATGAACAATTAAAACAATACGATGATCCATATAATGTTTACCATTTTCCAAACTCTATAGAAGTTGTTAATTTTTTAAATAGAGGGATTTTAATCCCAGCAAAGGTTACAGGTGAAAATAGTTTAGAGAGTGTTGATTTGGGTACAATAACTGGTGATTTTATAAAACATTATCCTAAAGGCTCAGATGTTCAACTTTTATTACAACCAGAAGATCTAGAACATGATGATCAAAGTAATCTAAAATTGGAAGTTGTTGATAGAAAATTTAGAGGAACAAACTTTATTTATACACTTAAGACTCATAGTGATAAATTAATTCCTGTATTTGTTCATTCCCACCATATTCATCAACATGAGGTAGATGAAAAATTTGGAATTAAGAGACCTATCTATATTGATCATATAGTTTGTTTCTAATAAATACTTAAAATTTAATGAATAATAGAATTAATATTTTTTTAGAAGGAATGCTTGACATAAGTCCTTTGTTGATACCCGTGGTTCCTTTTGGCATTATATTTGGTGTTATTGGAATGGAGCTAGGTTTAGGGCCGTATATTACATGTGCAGCTTCAATTATAATTTGTGGTGGAGCTTCGCAGATTGTTTTATTACAATTATTTTCTGGTGGCGCCTCCTCTTTAGTTATTTTAAGTTCAGTAGGAGCAGTAAATTCAAGACATCTTTTATATGGTGCTGTTCTTTCTGAATATTTATCCAGCTTAAATATTTTTTGGAAAATAATTTTATCGTATCTTAATTATGACCAAGCTTTTGCAGTTTCTTATAATTATTTTAAAAAAAACAAAAAAAAGAATAATTTTCATTATCATTTATTAGGTTCTGGCATATTTCTTTGGTTTATTTGGCAATTATCAACCTTAACAGGTGTAATTTTAGGACCAATTATTCCAGAAGAATTAGGTCTAAGTTTTGCAATACCTTTAACTTTCCTTGCGATTTTGGTTAATGAATTACAAAAATTTAAAAATGTATTAGTTATGTTGTTATCAGGAATTGTTGCAACTGTTGGATACAATATAGTACCGTTTAAAGCCTATATAATTGTAGCGGCTCTTTCTGGTCTTTTATTTGCTGTTTTTTTAACCAACATCAATCAAAAAAAAAAATAATGAATTTATCTTTAATTATTTATGCAGGAATTATCACCTTTTTTACCAGGTTTGTCATGATAGCTTTATTAAAAAAAGACACATTAAGTAAAGAAAGTAAAAATATTTTGTCTTATGTTCCATCAGCGATTTTTCCAGCAATTATATTTCCTGCAATTTTTTTAGATACTAGTGGTGTACTTTTTTTAGAAAGTAATCCTAAAATCATAGCTGCTTCAATAGCAATTATGATAGGTTATTTTACAAAAAATATTATTGCTACTATTTTTTCAGGATTACTTTCTTATTGGGTTTTAATATTTTTATTTGGATATTGATATTTACTAAATAAAATGTATAGATATTTTAAGGGGTGTCCTAACAGACTGAGATTAAACCCTAATAACCTGTCCGGTAATTCAGAAAGGGAGAATAATGGATAAAACATATTTTATAAGTCAATCAACATCACTAACACTTGTCATTGTTATAAGCTTAATCTTTACTTTAGTTGGGTTGGTTTATTCAAAAAAATATCAAGGAATTAACAATTACTTAACAGCCAACAGAAATATTGGTTTTTTTTCACTAACTACAAGTTTGATCGCGTCAGCTCTAGGTGCTTGGGTTTTGTTTGGTCCAGCTTCAGCTGCCACATGGGGTGGAATAGGTGCTGTAATAGGTTATGCACTTGGAACAGCCTGTCCAATGATTTTTTTAATCTCTCTAGGAAAAAAAATAAGAAATGAATTTCCAAAAGGATCAACTTTAATTGAATTTTTAAGAAAAAATTTTGGTAAGAGTCTATTCAAACTTATTTTATTGATGACAGTGTTTTATATGTTTATTTTTCTTTGTGCTGAAGTTACTGCAGTTGCAATATTGATTAACTATATATCTGGAACTGAATTATGGATTACATCTTTGATTATTCTATTCACAACACTCACCTATACACTTTATGGTGGGTTAAGGGCATCAATTTTTACCGATAATATTCAAATGATTGTAATTGTGGTTTTATTTTTAATTTCAACATTTTATTTAATGTCATTTACAGGAGATCAGTTCTCATTTTCTTTTATTAAAGAAAAAAATCCTCATTTATTAAGTGTCAGCTATATTCCAAACTATACCGCAGGGTTAACTTTCTTTATTGCGGTTGCTGCGACCAATCTTTTTCATCAAGGAAATTGGCAAAGAGTTTATGCTGCAAAAAATAATGAAGTTTTAAAGAAAAGTTTAATTGTTGCATTTATTATAATTATTCCAGTTGTTTTATTTATGGGGTTTAGTGGATTAGTTGCTGTATCTGTTAACTCAAAAGTTATTCCCGACTTAGGTTTCTTCTCTTTATTATTAAGCGAACAAACTGAATTTTTATCACTAATTATTGTAGTACTTGGATTATCATTAACTATAAGTACAGTTGATACATTAGTTAATGCGATATCAAGTTTAATAGTTGTAGATGGTAAAGCTACATTTAATTTTGATAAAAAAACTGATTATCTAAAACTTTCAAAGTATTTTATAGTAGCACTCTCAATTGTAGCTTTTGTTATTGCTTCAAAGGGATTTAGTGTTTTGTATCTATTTCTATTAGCAGATCTATTTTGTTGCGCATTTGTACTTACTGTTTTTTATAGTTTTTATAACAAAAAATTAAATGAAAAAACTGCATATATCTCAATAATTGTGGGTTTAATTGGAGGGTTTCTTCTATTTCCAGCACCTGATTTTTCTAAGAGTCTATTAGTGGGAACTATATTGCCTGTTGAATTATTTCCAGGCTTTGTTTCCCAATCACTGCTGTTTTTATCATTTATTATAGCAACTTTTCTTCCAGTTGTTTTTTGGAAAAAATAAAAAAATCTAATAAATTGTATTAGGGTGTTTAATAACTATATACACCCTTATACATGTCTGAAAATCAAATATACATTAAAGGTTTATCCAAAGTTTATGATAATGGATTTAAAGCTCTTAAAGATATTAATCTTGAAGTTAAACAAGGTGAAATCCTTGCAATGCTTGGACCAAATGGTGCCGGGAAAACAACACTGATAAGTATAATTTGTGGAATTGTTAAACCTTCCTCTGGAACAGTAACAATTGATCATTTTGATATAATAAAAAATTATCGTCAAACAAGATCAAGAATAGGAATGGTCCCTCAAGAGCTTAACCTTGAAACATTTGAAACAGTTTTTGACACTGTATCTTATTCAAGAGGACTTTATGGAAAATCTCCAAGCCCAAAACATATTAAAAAGGTTTTAAAGGATTTAAGCTTATGGGAAAAAAAAGATATAAGATTAAAAGAATTATCAGGCGGTATGAAGAGAAGAGTTTTGATCGCAAAAGCATTATCACATGAACCAAAAATATTATTTTTAGATGAACCCACAGCAGGTGTTGATGTTGAATTAAGAAAAGATATGTGGCTTGTTGTTGAGGATTTAAGACAAACTGGTGTTACTATTATTTTAACAACACATTATATTGAAGAAGCAGAAGCTATTGCAGATCGTGTTGCAGTTATTAACCAAGGTGAAATAATTATTGTTGAGGATAAGAATGAATTAATAAAACGAATGGGTCACAAAAAGTTAACAATCGAGCTACAAGATGAAGTATTTGAGATTCCTAAAGAATTAGCAAAGTATAATTTAAATATTAATGATAAAAAAACATCTCTAACCTATACATATAAAGCTCAAGGGGAAAAAACAGGAATTACAGATTTACTTAAAGACATTAAAGATGCAGGCTTGAGACTAAAAGATTTAATAACAGAGCAAAGTTCATTAGAAAAAATTTTTGTTGATTTAGTTAAGGAGAATAATGAGAATTAATTACTATGGATTTAAAGCTATATATCTTCATGAGATGAATAGATTTAAAAGAACTTTAGGCCAATCTCTTCTTTCACCTGTAATATCCACTTCTTTATATTTTGTTGTTTTTGGCTCAGTTATTGGAAGTTACATTCAAAAAATAGACGGTGTTAGTTATGGCACATACATAGTACCAGGATTATTAATGCTAACATTATTAACTCAATCAATAAGTAATACTTCGTTTGGAATATTTTTTCCCAAATTTAATGGAACTATTAACGAAATCTTAGCCGCTCCTATTTCATCACTCGAAGTTGTCCTCGCTTTTGTTGGAGCAGGAGCAACTAAAACATTAATTGTTGGCGCAGTAATCTACTTAACCGCCTCATTTTTTGTTGATGTGACAGTTAAATATCCACTTTTAATGATATTTTTATTAATATTGGTTTCTTTTACTTTTGCTTTATTTGGATTTTTAATTGGTGTTGTCAGCACAAACTTTGAACAAATGTCTATTATTCCATCTTTTGTTATCACACCAATGGTGTTTTTGGGTGGAAGTTTATATTCTTTAGATATGTTACCTCCATTCTGGCAAACAGTAAGTTATTTTAATCCAGTTGTTTATTTAATTGATGGATTAAGATTTTCATTTTATGGAATATCAAATTTTAATATATGGATAAGTATAAGTTCAATGATATTTTTTTTAGTAATTTGTGTTGTCTTGGTCTCAATACTGCTTAAAAAAGGGTATAATATTAAAAGCTAGAATTTTAATCTAAAAATAGTATTATAAATTATTATGTTGTCTTATATATTGCCCTTTATAGCTCTAATTATAGTTGTAGTTTTTATTCATGAATATGGACATTATTATTTTGCTAGACGTTATGGCGTAGGTGTTACTGATTTTTCCATAGGATTTGGTAAAGAAATGTTTGGCTGGAATGATAAGTCAGGCACACGTTGGAAGATTTGTATGATACCACTTGGAGGATACGTTAAATTTTTTGGTGATAGAAATGTTTATAGCCAAGCTGATAATGAAAAAATTATAAAAGAGTATAATAAAGAGGATCAGAATAAATTATTTGTATTAAAACCTTTATACCAAAGAGCATTAATTGTTTTTGGTGGTCCTTTAGCTAATTTTTTATTAGCTATTCTTATATTTTTTTCTATTTATACTTTTGCTGGTAAAGACTTTACCCCAGCAGTTATTACTGAAGTTCAAAAAAATAGTCCTGCAATGGTAGCTGGTCTTAAAGATAATGATATAATCGTTTCAATTGATGGCAATAAAGTAAAAAGCATCATGGAAGTTTCAAAGTTCATTATGATGTCTACGGATGAATTAATTAATTTTACAGTAAATAGGTATGATCAAGATTTAACCTTTAAAGTAAAACCTAACATTGTTGAAAGTGAAGATAACCTTGGTAATAAAATTAATAAACGTATGGTTGGTATTAAGCTTGGAGCTTACAACAATGAGGTAAATCACGTTAAACTTGGCCCAGCCAAAGCCCTGTTTTATGCGATTAATGAAGTTTATTACGTAAGCGCTTCTTCTCTTAAATATATTGGAAGTATGATCACTGGTTCTGGTGACAGTTCACAATTAGGTGGTCCAATTAGGATAGCAAAAATCAGTGGACAAGTTGCAGAATTTGGTATTTTGCCATTTATCAGTTTAATGGCATATATTTCAATTAGCTTAGGTTTAATAAATTTGTTCCCAATACCAATGTTAGATGGCGGACACTTAATGTTTTATGGAATTGAAAAGGTATTAGGTCGCCCTTTATCTCAAAAAACTCAAGAAGGTTTTTTTCGAATCGGAATGTTTTTATTGATATCATTGATGTTTTTTACAACGTTTAACGACCTAAAAGACGTTGGTTTATTCTAATTACCCGACCTTTCTAAAACTTAAAAATCCTTTAAAATCAACACTTTTAGATAAATGGCAATATGTTGTGTAAGAATATCTTAATAACACTAATAAAATACTTGATTTATAAGCTTTTATGTAAAATATAAGGAATAACCATTAAAACCGGAGCAAAAAATGAATAAAAAACAACTAATAGCCAAATTATCAACTTCTCTAAATCAAAGTAAAGCTGATGCAGAGCGAACTTTTGATATTATCACCAACACTATTTTAGATGCCTTAAAAGGCGACGATTCAGTGAAAATTGCTGGTTTTGGTACTTATAAAGTAGCAAAAAGAAAAGCTAGAATTGGAAGAAACCCTAGAACTGGTGAACAAATCCAAATTGCAGCTTCTCAAAAAGTTAAGTTTTTACCTGCTAAAGCACTTAAAGAAGTATTTAATAAATAATTTAAGACTCAAATTAGTTAACAGCCTTTTACAAAAATGTAACAAGGCTGTTACTATATAAGAAAAGAGCATACCCTCTTTTTTTCTTCATCAGAATTAGTTTTTAATTAAGATCTTAATATAGATGTAAGAACTTACACAATTAGAGACTAATAAAAAAAATTATCTCCATGTTGTTTATAATATAAGCTTCTTAATTGGGGTCTTTTTTATTTTCTTTTAAGATATATAAGTTAATTAAAAAATTTATATGAAAACAATTATTTTAGCAGGTGGCTTAGGTACTAGAATTGCTGAGTATACTGATAAAATCCCAAAACCTATGGTTGATGTGGGTAATAAACCAATATTAAGCCATATAATGAATTACTATCAATCTTATGGACACGATGAATTTATAATTGCCTCAGGTTATAAAAAAGAAGTAATAAGTGAATATTATAAGAATTCTAAAGAATTCAAAAACATAAAAATTATAGATACTGGCAAAGACACAATGACAGGTGGAAGACTTTTAAGACTAAAGGCATATATTACTGATGGGGAAGATTTTTTTATGACTTATGGAGATGGCTTATGTTCTGTTAATTTAGATGAATTAGTAAAATTTCACAAAAACCATAAAAAAATTGCCACAGTAACAGCTGTGCATCCCCCAGTTAGATTTGGTGAACTTGAAATAGAAGGAGAGGATGTAATTGAATTTGAGGAAAAATCTCAAGCAAAAGCAGGGTGGATTAACGGTGGTTTTTTTACATTAAATCATAAAATTTTTGAATATTTAAAGAATGATCAAACTTTATTTGAAAAAGAACCTATGAAAAATTTATTAAAAGATAAAAATTTAAAGGCATACAAATATGATGGATTTTGGAAATGTATGGATACCTTAAGAGATAAGATTGATTTAGAAAAAATATTAATTGATAAAGGACAAATATGGAAAAAATAACAAGTTTTTATAAAAATAAAAAAGTTTTTGTAACCGGTGCAACAGGATTTAAAGGATCATGGTTGTGTAGTTGGCTTTTATATATGGGAGCAAAAGTTTACGGATCTGGCTATAGTCCAAACCAAAATAAAAATCTTTTTTATAAACTTAAACTTCAAAAAAAGATTAAACTTGGAATTTTTGATATTAGAGATCAAAAAAAATTAGAAAAATTTATACTAAAATCAAAACCATCAATCATCTTTCATTTAGCTGCTCAACCATTAATAATAGAATCTTATTTAAAACCTCATTCGACAATAGATATAAATGTAAGAGGTACACTAAATATATTGGAGGCATCAAAAAAATTCAAATTTATAAAATCTGTAGTACTAATAACATCTGATAAATGTTATGAAAATGTAGGTAAGCTTACACGATATAAAGAAGATGATGCTCTTGGAGGCATAGATCCATATAGTGCATCAAAATCATCCTCAGAGATAATAATAAGAGCTTATAGAGAGAGTTTTTTTAAGGATAAAAGAAATTGTGGAATATCAAGTGCAAGAGCAGGAAATGTTATTGGAGGAGGAGACTGGTCGGCGAAAAGATTAATTCCTGATTGTATTAAATCTTTATTAAATAATAAGATAATTTTTTTAAGAAATCCGAATTTTAATAGACCATGGCAGCATGTTTTAGAACCACTAAGAGGATATTTAATGTTAGCCAAAAAACAATTTCGAGAACCAAAAAAATATTCAGATGCTTGGAATTTTGGAACAAAAAATAATTCAGTGAAAAGTGTTAAGGAAATTGTTAATTATATGATCACTTTTTGGGGTAGTGGAAAAATTAGAGTTAATCCTGAAAAAAGATTTTATGAGCAAAAGAATCTGCAACTTGATATTAGTAAAGTTAAAAAAAGATTAAAATGGTATCCAACATATACAGTTAAAAAAGGAGTACAAATTACAACAGAATGGTATCTACAAGTTTTCAAAGATAAAAAAGATCCCTTTGAAGTTACAAATAATCAAATCGTAGAGTACATGAATGAAAATAATTGGCGTTAAAAAAATAGCAGCAAAAAGTTTTAAAAATAATAAAGGAGATTTGTTAAAATTTGTATCAATAAAAGATTCTTATTTTAAATCATTTGGAGAAGTTTATTTTAATGAAATTAACCAAAAGAAAAAAAAAGGATGGATTAAACATAAAAAAAAACAGTGTATATTTTCAGTAGCATACGGTGAAATTAACTTCAAATTAATTGATGATAGAAAAAATTCTAAAACGTTCGGCAACGAAGAGAATATTAAATTAAATAAAAACAAACATAGTGTTTTAATCTTACCACCTGGAATCTGGTTTTCCTTCTCCACAAATAAAAAGAAATCAATACTTGTAAACTTAATTAATAGTGTTCATTCTGACAATGAAACACTTAAATCAAAAACAGTAAAAAACTATTATATCAAATAGATTAATCCTTGTTATCTTCCCAGTCTTTTTTAACATCAATATATGGAGGGATTCCAAAAATAGAGTTAGAGTTCGCCATATGAATAGATAGTGAAGGTATAGGTGATAAACAAATTTCTTTTTGACATATTTTGTTAAGATGCTTTTCAATTGGATAGTTGTGATTTTGACAAGTAAGCAAAAAATTATCCCAGTAAGTTTCTAATATTTTTTTACTTGTCATAAAACTGCATAAAACTTTATCTAGAGTTTGCCAATGTCTGTGACTACCAGTCAAGACATTAGTTAATCTTTCATTCATATAAAGAAAAGGATAATCTGAAGGTACCAAGATAAGCTCACTATCTGTTTGAGAAGATATTCTTTCATAAGTTAATATCATTTCTTCAATTAAACTTTTTTTATGCAAATAATCATCCTCTAAAAAAAAAACTATATCACCCTCGTTCTCTTTTGCTATTTTAAAGCATTTTAACAAACTACTTAAGTTTCCAAAAACATCTTTATCAAAATCCAGATTAATTTCTGATTTAAATTCATTCTTGTTAAAAGATATAATTTTTGGTTTAAAATCTAATTTTGAAAAAATTTCATCAAACATTAAAGTAGTAGTTTTATTATCGCTTTGATTCACTATAGTTAAATCGATCTTAAAGTTATTAAATTTTTTTTTAAATAGATTAATTGAAACCACTAAAGAATTAAGAGATCTCTTGATATAATCTACCTTATCTTGATTAAATACTCTTTTTTTATTTTGATCAGAGATATGAACGTTAGAATTTGTTCTAACTATAATTGAAAGTTGTTGAATTTTTCTTGAAATTTTTACCTCTCCTAGAGGCATAACTATAGATTTTTTATTGATAGCCGAAAGATTGTTAAATCCTTTATTCTTTAATGATGGAAAAGTAAATTGATTTTGGTCAATTATCTCATATCCACACATTCTACAAATTTTGATTAATATCTTTTTTAAAATTTTTTTAACTAGCATTAAAAAGAATTTTACTTAAAATGTTTGTTTATTAAAGAATTATTAATTTATTATGACTATAAAATCATCTCAAACACTTGTTTCTGAAGCTTTAATTGAAATTAAAACTATTACACCGGAAGAAGCATTAAGACTAACCAATGAGAGCATGTGTAATTTAATTGATATTAGGGAAAAAGGTGAGCTAGACAAAACAGGTAGAGTTGAACACTCAAACCACATACCAAGAGGTATGTTGGAATTTTGGCTAGATCCAGATGGCCCTTATTTTAAAAGTGGTAAATTAGATATGAATAAAGAAATGGTTCTATTTTGTGCTGGTGGATTAAGATCAGCTCTTGCAGCCAAAGCATTAAAAGAAATGGGTTTTAAAAAAGTTTCACATATAGATGGTGGCTTCGCTGCAATAAGTCAGAGTGATTTTAAAATAGTTTAAACTATTTATTAT
>Ga0114997_10004425_pt1 | contig 10881 bp, 12 predicted proteins | sample ArcticOcean_MG_C_2_FD_87045 | JGI IMG/M metagenome (GOLD analysis project Ga0114997, IMG submission 87045) | Marine microbial communities from western Arctic Ocean - ArcticOcean_MG_CB4_136 | ecosystem: Environmental > Aquatic > Marine > Oceanic | place: Arctic Ocean: Canada Basin | collected... | reverse complement strand
TTTATTTTTTATATATTTTTTATTTTATTTTAAAAAATTATTTTTATTAATAAATTTTTTTTTAATAAATGTTTTATAAATTTTTATTTTTTTTTTTTTTTTGGCTTCAATTAAAATTCTACTAATAATTTTATTTTTTTTTAAACCCCAGCCATAAATTGAAGTTGGTCTAAAAATAGTTATTGAATCATTTTTTAATAACTTTTTTTTTAAAAATGCATCGCAAAGTTTTTTAGCATATCCATAAAAAATTGAATCATTTTTATTTATATACTCTGAGTTTTCGTTGCAGTTGTGTTTATATTTATAAACTATTGCACCAGATAGAAAAATAAAATGCACCTTATTTTTTTTTGCCCATTTATAAAGTGCGTACGTTGCTTTAATATTAATTTTAGTAATTTTTTGGGTATCTTCAATGCTTGAATTTAAAGGCACATGAGCACCAGCGTGAATTAGGACTTTGGTACCTCCAAATATTTTATCTAGGCTTTTCATTGTATGTTTTTTTTCAAGATCCATTTTATTCCATTTAATAAATTTATTACTAAAAAGTGGTTTTTTCCTAGATGTAGCAAATACTTTTATTTTTTTTTTTGAAAATAAGTGTAATAAATGTCTACCTAAAATACCTGAGGCACCTGTTAAGCCAATTGAATCAATCATAAACAATTTTTAAAACCACTTTTTAATACGTCCTTTAGAAAAATTTTTTTTAAGATCAGAAATTTTGTTACTTTTTAAAAATATTTCTTCGACATATCGAAATACAAAGCCGTCTAAAATTTTCTTATTCACAATATCTTTTTTTAAATAAAAGCTTTTTATATATAATTCTGGTTCATTAAAACCCATTGCCGCTCTAATACATGTGGTTCCAGAGAATCTAGAATTAATTTCAAAAGGTATAAAATTACCTTTATGTTTTTTAAATTGAATATTAATAGTTCCTACATTATTAATTTTTTTTGAAATTTTTATTACTAAATCTTTTAACACTTTATTTCTAAAAGTTTTTAAAATCCACGATGTTCCGTGTTTTAAGATTCTTTGAGATGTAAAGGGTCCAATCAAATTTTTTTTTTTATCTGTAAAAATACTGCAAGTAAACTCTTCATCAAAAAAGGAATTTTTTTTTCCTAAATATTCTTGTATCATTGGTTTTTCAACTAGAGGCACTTTGTTACCAAAGTCCTTTTTATCTTTAATTAAATGTACACTTCTTGCTGAAGTTCCAAAACGACTTTTTAAAATAAATGGTTTTTTCATTTTTGAATATAGGGTGTTCAATTCTTTTTTAGAATCTACAATAAAAGATTTGGGGTACTTGATTTTATGTTTTTTAAAAAATTTGATTGTTTGAAATTTATCATTTGCAATTTTAACTACATTTGCATTTGTTACACTTATGTCCGTTCCTGTTCGGCTGTAAATAAAATCTCTGTGATTTGAAAAAAAATCTATTTCAATTTCAGATCCAATGAATAAAATATGTATTTTATTCTTTTTGAGGATACCAATAATTAATTGTAATGAATTTTTTTTTTCAATTTTTGGAATTATTAAACTTTTTTTTGTCCTGTAAAGCCCAGCATTTAATTCATTAATATCAGCTGATATTATATTTAAATTTAATTTACTTATTTTTAATGCTTTAACTATTGATTGTCCTACTCCACTTCCAGCTCCAGTTACCATTACATTAATTTTCTTCATAATTAAATATTTTCTATTATTTTACCTAATTCATCTTTTGAATGTGCATTTGATCCTAAAGAAATTTTTGTATTATGCTCGATACATTTGCTTATTAATAGTTTTGGGTTCTTATGGTATCTGAAATTAACTTCAAAAACTTTATCTTTTTTATTACACTTTTTTATAACCTCATCAAATAATTTTTGACTTGGGTCAAATCCAAATCTCTTTATTGACATACCAAATGGATGTCCGAGTATGTCTACTTTTGGATTTTCTAGTGCTGCCATCATTAAATCAAATTCCATTTTAATAACATTATCTTCTGAGTATGCATCGTTTTTTTTAAAATCTTCAGATGTTTCACCAGGAAATCTATGTACACTTGCCATTATTAAATCACTTATTTTATAAAATTCTTCAGTTATGTCTAAATCACCCTCGAAATTTAAAATTTTTACCTCCGTACCACACATTGCTTCACACTTATCTTTTGATAAAGAGTTTACTTCTTCAATAAATTTTTTAAACCAGGGTCCACTTTCTTTTCTTGAGTGTTCACTAAAAAAAATGTGTGTTAGTAATTTTTCACACGCATTCTCGTGCATTTGTTTTACTGTGTGCTCTCCGTCTGTCCAATTCGTATGCACATGAAGATCTACTCTTGGTATCTTTTTATTTTTTAAACTATCGAAAATATACTCAAATAATGCAGTTTTTTTCATAAATTTATATTTTATTAATTTCTCTTCTTGTATTATCTATCTCGTATCTAATTATACTATTTTTATTGTTTTTCAATTATCTGATCAGCATAATATTTTTTTTTAGATTTTTTATTAATAAGTTTTTCAATCATAAATGGGTTTAATCCAGTTCCTGGTCTTTTAACAGTCAGGTTTTTGAATGTAAAAATTTCATTTTTATTAATTGCAATTTTTGCAATTATGCTTTTTCGAGCAACCTTTAAATTGCGTATTTCACATTCCTGCAATTTTTTTTCCCCATTTCCATTCATCAATTCAAATTCTCTTATGTTTTCAACCATTCTTAAGAATTCTTTGGGCTCTAAAGAAGCTAAATGATCTGGTCCTTGCATTTTTTTATTTAGTGTTAAGTGTTTTTCAATAACTGTTGCACCTTTTGTAACCGCAATAGTAGCAGCAAGTATTCCAAGTGTGTGGTCAGAATATCCAGTTATTAAATTAAAATCATTTTTAATATTATCTATACACTTTAAATTTGCTTGGTCTTTACTTACTGGGTAATCAGTCACACAATGCATTATACAAATATTTTTTTTTACTTTCTTAAAATGTTCTTTATTTATAATTAATGGTTTTTGATTTCTTAACTTATAAATTTGTTTCTTTGCGATTGTGTTTATTGCATTTATTATATCTTGATAATTACTCATACCTGTTGAAATTAAAATTTTATAATTAGATAATTTCAATTTTTTTAATATCAATAAATTATTAATTTCTCCTGAAGGTAGTTTAATAACTTTAGAACCAATTTTATTTAACAAAAAACTAACGCCATGTTCATCGAAAACAGAAGAGATAAAATCAATTTTAATTTTTTGACAATAGGCCTTAAGAGCAAAAAAATCTTTATTTATTAATTCATATTTTTTCAACATATCAAATTGTTTTTCTTTTTTTTTCATATTTTTAATTTGATATGGAGCTTGTTCAGCAAATTTAGTAACTACAGAACTTGTGGTAAATGTCTGAAATTTCACAGCGTCGGCTCCAGCTTTTTTTGCAGCTAAAACAAGTTTTCTAGCTAAATTCATATTGCCATTATGATTTATTCCTGCCTCTGCTATAATATATGTTTTTTTACTCTTAAAATTTAATGTCATAAAATCTTTTCATATTTTTGGTTGTTTTAATATCACCGTTTAATATTTTTTTAATTTTAGAAGATATATTTTCAGCTATATTTTTTTTAAAATAAATATTTTTATAATTAACTTTAAATTGTTTTTTATAAATTTTTCTTAATTTGCTTATAATTTCCTTGGTATTAATTTTTGAGTTAATAATACTATTACCAAATATTCTTCCATCTTGTCTGTTTCCAATGTTTAAAGTAATTGTTTTTAGAGCAGGTGCTTCATATATACCGCTAGAGGAGTTGCCTACCACTACACTGGCGTTTTTAATAAAGCTTAGATAAATTTTTGTTCCCATTGTTTTAAATATTTTACAATTATTATTATTTTTAGCAAAATTATTAATACTTTTAATAAAATTTTTTCCACGTGGGTCTGAGTTATTGTATGTAAATACATAATAATATTCATCTACTTTTTTTAATGCATTTAAAAACGTTGTTATTTGATCTTCATAATTAGTATTATTTTTAGTCACTGGATGAAAAGTTACTAGTGCTATTTTTTTTGTGGTTGAAATATTAAATTTTTTAAAAAGAAAATTTTTATTATATAATTCTGAATTATAGATATTATCCATAGCTAAAGCACCTACGTTAAAAACTCTTTTTGGATTTTCACCAAGTTGAATTACTCTTTTTTTATATGTTTCGTGTGATACAAAATGATAATCTGATAGTTTGCTGATGGCGTGTCTTAAGCCATCATCAAAAGACCCGTATGTCAATTCTCCACCATGAAGGTGAGCTACAGGAATGCCTGATAGATAAGCTATCAGTGTAAAACAAAAGACCTCATATCTATCTCCTAAAATTACTACTAAGGAGGGTTTTGTTTTTTCTATTATTTTATAATATTCTTTCAAAGAGTCTGATAAATAATAAATTATTTTAGCCATATCTGTAGCTTCAAATTTTATTTTTGATTTAAAATCAATATTAAATCCATCTCTTTTAATTTGTTTGTAAGTATAACCAAATGTCTTAGAAAAATGCTGAGCAGATGCAGCTAATTTCACATTAGCATAATTTTTATTTTTAACATTTTGAATTAAAGGTTTTAAAATACCATAATCTGCCCTACTACCTGTAAAAAAAAGAATTTTTTTTTTCATAATTTAAGAGTTAGAATTATAAAATACTAAATCCACCATCAACTATTAAATTTGTACCAGTAATGTAGGAAGATGCATTAGAAAGAAGAAAAAGTGAACTGGTCGCTATTTCATTTGGGTTTGCCATTCTCCTTAGCGGAGTTTTTTTATTATATCTTTTTACAAAGATTGGGTTTTGTAAATCGTAAACTCCACCCGCACAAATACTGTTAACTCTTATATTATACTTTCCATAATAAGCAGCCATAGACCTAATAGAATTATTTATTCCCCCTTTTATCGCAGCGTAAGACATACTTTCACTCATTTTTGTATTTTTATATAACTCTCCATCCTGACCTAAAATTCCATAAATTGATGACAATTGAACGATTGAAGCATTTTTTACTTTTTTCTTTACCATTAAATCTGCAATAATTTTTGCGATCCAAATATAACTATTCATATGAATTAACACATTCTTTTTGAAACTTTTTAAAGTGATTTTTTTATAGGAATTTTTGGGCCAGTCTTTAGTTTTTGGATAGCTTGCATTAACTAGACAATTTGGTGGACCATATTTTTTTACAATTTTTAAAAGAAAAAATTCCACTTTATCTAAATCTTCTACATTAAACTTTTCAAAGAATATTTTTTTACTATTTTTGTATACTGTTTTATTTTTTTTAATATCCAGACAGATAATTTTGGCACCTGCGTCTAGGCATGATTTAACAATTTCACTACCAATTAAACCGTTGCTACCTATAATAAATACTGTTTTTCCTGAAAGATTAAAATTGTTCAAATAGTCTGTCATGATAAATAATTATACGTTCAATTTTTGAACAATATATATGATTAATTTGTCTTGTAAACACATTTATAATATGCAATGTATTGTTCAATTGTTGAACGATATCAAATTACCAAAACTTTTATGTTATATTATAAAAGAATAATTTATTGCCTATACTTTAAGGATAATTTTTTTTATCTTAGTAGAAATTTTAGACTTCAAAAAGTTGGTGACTTAAATTGGTTAATTAAAAACTTTGGATTTGGCTCAACTACTAACTACATTGATGAATTGATGATAGTTTTGGTAAAAAAAAACCCAACAAATGATGATTTTAATAATTATTTTAAGAATGTTGAGAATTTAAGGAAGAATATCTTCATACCCATAGTGTTAGGTGGTGGAATCAATCATTTAAATATCGCAAAAAAATTCTTTGAAAATGGTGCTGATAAAATTTCAATAAATACTGCTTGTTATGAAAATAAAGATAGTATTAATGAAATTGCTGATATCTATGGTTCACAAGCAATAAGTATTATGCTTGACTACAAAAAAACTGATAATAAAGTCGAACTGTATTCTGATTGTGGAACTAAATTTCAAGAAATAAATTTTGCTAAACATTTAAAGGATATGGAAAACTTGAATTGTGGGGAAATAATTTTGAATTCTATTGATAACGATGGAAATGGAGCTGGATTAGATATTGAAATTTTGAAATACATCAAAGATGATTATTCTAAGCCTATTCTACTAATGGGTGGGGCTGGAAAACCTGAGCATTTTTCTAATATTTTAAAAAACATAAAAGTTTCAGGAGCAATAACGGCTAACCTTTTTAATTTTTTAGGTTCTGGGCTTAACACTGCAAGAAAAGAATTAATTGAAAATAAAATTGATATAGTTGATTTTAAATAAGTTATGAAAAATTTAAAAACAACATTAGATATTAGTATCAAGAAAGCACTACAACTCATAAAAAAAAATGGGGCAAAAGCTTTAGTTGTAATAGATAAGAATGATAAATTAATAGGCTCAGTAAGTGATGGTGATATTAGAAAAGCTATTTTAAACAATGTTAATTTAAATAAGAATATAAAAAATATATTCAATAAAAACCCTAAATATCTTGTTGAAGGAAAATACTCAAAACAGCATTTAAATAACTTAATGTATAAAAATAATTATACTATTATACCCATCATTGATAATTTTAAAAAAGTGATAAAGATTATCACCTTAACGTCGTTATCCAAAAAACAAATAAAGATAACCAAGAAAAATAATATTTTAAATAATGTGCCCTGCATAATAATGGCTGGAGGAAAAGGTACCAGACTTCAACCATTCACTGACGTCCTACCCAAACCGTTAATACCAATTAAAAAAAAAACAGTAATCGAACGTATTATTACTGGTTTTACTAATTACGGAATAAATAAATTTTTCATATCTATAAATTATAAATCTGAAATTTTAAAAGCATATTTTAAGGAATTGAAACCCAAGTATAAATTAAAATTTATCACTGAAAATAAACCATTAGGAACAATCGGCAGTTTATCAAAAGTAAGTAAAAAAGAGGGTAAAAATATTTTTATTACTAACTGTGATACTATTTCAGATGTCAATCTAGGCGAGATGTACAAGTACCATATTAAAAATGATTATGATGTTACTTTACTAGCCTCATCTAAAGTTCATAGAATTCCATATGGAGTATGTCGTGTTGCAGAAAATGGAGATTTAAAGAAAATTGATGAAAAACCAAAATTTGATTTTTTAGTCAATGCAGGTTTATATTTAGTTAACAATGAGGTGATTGACTTCATTCCAAAAAACAAGATTTTTCATTTTACTGATTTAATTAAGATTCTTCAGAAAAAAAAATACAAAATTGGTTTGTTTACTGTACATGAAAATAAATGGCTTGATGTGGGTCAGTGGGATGAATTTAAAAAAACAGTAAGCTTTTTTTCGTGAAAAAAATTTTATTTATGGGCTATGGAAACATGACCCAAAAATATTGTAAAATATTAAGTAAATATAAAGGACAAGTTATAATAAAACATTATACATCACAAGATGTACCAAATAATTTATATAAACAGGTTAAAAAACTTAAAGAATATAACCCAGATATAATTTTTATCTGTTCTGCTACAAGCTCTCATTATAAAAATTTATCCTTTGTGAATAATATTTTTAAAAATAAAGTTATTATGGTTGAAAAACCCTTGTTTCATAAATTCATAAAAATAAAGGAAAATAACAAAATTTATGTAGGATATAATTTAAGATATGATCCCCTAATGCAAAGCTTAAAAAAGATGATCAAAAATCAAAAGATATGGTCAGCTGAGGTAGCATGTAACTCATATCTACCCAGCTGGAGAAATAGAGATTATTCAAAAACTTCTAGTGCCAAAAAAAAACTAGGTGGAGGAGTGTTGCTAGATTTAAGTCATGAACTGGATTATATAAATTGGATTTTTGGTGATCTTAAAATTAAATTTGTAATTAATAACAAAATTTCAAATCTTAAAATTAATACTGATGATAATCTATTATTAATAGGAAATACGAAAAATGTAAAACAATTTACAATACGCTTAAATTATTATTCAAAAATAGAATCTAGATATATTTCTATTAATGGGGATAGATTAAACTTTAAAGCAGACTTAATAAATAAAAAGATTACTTTTATAAAAAAAGAAAAACAACACACAAAATTATGGAATGAAAAAAAATATTCTAAAACTTTTGAAGATATGATTAAATCTATTATAGATAATAAAGATATTAAATTACCAAATTTAAAATCTGGGCTTAGGGTGCTAAAATTAGTTGAAAAAATACGAGAACTTAGAGCATGAATATTCTATGCACAATATGTGTTAGAGGAGGATCTAAGGGTGTAAAAAATAAAAATATTAAAAAAATTAAGAATAAACCATTAGTCTGTCATACTATTGACCAAGCAATTAATTCCAAAATTTTCAAATGTATAACCGTATCAAGTGATAGTAAAAAAATTTTAGATATTGTAAAAAAAAATGGTATTAACGATTTAATTATGCGACCAAAAAAACTAGCTCGTGACTCTAGTCCAAAAATTCCAGTAATAAGACATTGTTTAATTGAAATGGAAAAAAAATATAACACAACTTTTGATTTTATTATTGATCTAGATGCCACATCACCATTACGAAAAATTTCAGATATAAAAGATGCTTTAAAGAAAATGATTTTTAATGACAGTAATAATTTATTTACTGTTACTGCTTCAAGAAGAAACCCCTATTTTAATGCTGTAGAATTTAAAAATAATAAAATTCAGCCAGTTAAGAGTCTAATGAAAAACTTAACCAGTAGACAGCAAGCTCCTGTTGTCTATGATATGAACGCTTCAATATACATATGGAAAAGAAATTTCCTATTAAAATCAAATACAGTATTTAACAAAAAAACCTCAGTTCATATAATGCCTGAGGAAAGGTCAATTGATATTGATACTGAGCTTGACTATAAGATTGTCTCTACACTCTTAAGTTAATTAATGTGACTACTTTCTTAAAAAAAAGTTTTTTTTTATAATATTGGATATTTTCACATACCCTTGAATATTAGAATTGTCAGGTGCTATATATTTATTTATATAAGAATTATATGACTTATTAATTTTTTTTTTATCATATTTATATTTATTAATTGTATCTTTATCGAAAGTTAAATCTTCATCAACATTAAGAAATGGGATATCTATTTCATTAACATAATGCATGTTATTAGCAGTTTGATTTGTGTCTAGGGCATTTGATAAAATTGTCATAATCTTTTTTTTAAGTATGATCGCATCAATAATTGCACTAGACTCAAAAAAAAGTACTAACTTTGATTGATAAACATATTTTTTAGTTTGATATTGTTTAACTATAAAATCTGAAAATATATTCTTTTTTTCTTTTAAGTTATCACTAGGGTGTATGCATATAATAACTTTTTTTTTATAATATTTGGATATAATTTTTAATTTTTTTATTAAATTTTCATAATGAATCTTTATTATTTTTTTGTCTGTATAAGTTCCTAATCTTAAATATTGTTCATTGTTGAACATCTCATCTAGTAAAATTATATATTTTTCATTTTTAATAAATTTATTTTTATTTAAAAGGTCATATGCCCGACTATTAATTATAATTACTTTCTTAGCATAACTAATCTTGAAAAATCTAATTATTTTATTGTAAATTGATTGTTTCTTTTTAGATAAGTTTGTCCAAATTTTATTACTAGTAAATCTTATTTCAATTTTAGGAATAACACCAAATACTTTAAGTATTATAAATAATTTATGCATAAATACTCTCCAAATAATATTAAAATAACCCCTCAAAAAAGATTTCTTTGATGGAAGTTCACCTATCTGTTTGTTTCCAAAATTAGATATTTGAAAAAATTTAACGTTATGTTTTTTTAATAGAAGATGAATTGGTAGCTCGTTAACTGTTTTTCCAAGTGTTATAATTCCATGAAAATCTTTATCTTTAAAAAAAGAATCTAGTTCTACTGAGTTTTTTGGATTATAAAATTTGATTTTTTTATTAAAGCTAAAATCTCTAAATATTTTTTCAAAACCATGTTTTTTTTTCGTGAACCAATTAAAATTATTTAAATTTAAAATATAAATTTCCTCGAAACAACTGGCTATATTATTTATATTGTGAATATTATTTGATAACACGTTTTTAAGATGAGTGGTTATTTTTGCATTGTAGATAAAACCTAAACATTTCTTCTTTTTAGTCATCTTCACCAGTTTTATTTACGTTATGTCTTAATTTCCATTTTCTTTTTTTCTTAATCCAAAGATGAGGTGACCTAAAATCATCACACCATTTAAAAAAAGTTTTTTCTTTAATTTTTAAATATTCTATAACTTCACTAAAATATTTATCTGGAAATTCACCCTCAAATCTATGAGCTAGCACTTTTGCCCCATCTCTAGTTATATGATTATTTCTAATTTCTTGTGAGGCATCATAGGTTGTTCTTCCAATTCCAAATTTAATAACTTTGCCTTTAAATAACCCTAGCCCACTTGATTTTCCATGTTCTTCACTGCTTTCAAACATTAATTGCATTTCTAAGCAAATACCAAAAATTTTACTCCCTTTTTCTAAAAAGTTAATCAATTTTTTTTTAATTTTTTTTTTTTAATTATTTTTGAAGCTTCTGCAAAAGATCCTATTCCAAGAAAAATTAAATGAGTAAATTTAATTAAATTAGAAAAATCATTAATCAATTCAGCTTTTTTTCCAAGGTGTAAAATTACATTTTTTATAGAGCCAAGATTGCTCATTTCTAAATTTATTATTC
>Ga0114997_10004421_pt1 | contig 10884 bp, 10 predicted proteins | sample ArcticOcean_MG_C_2_FD_87045 | JGI IMG/M metagenome (GOLD analysis project Ga0114997, IMG submission 87045) | Marine microbial communities from western Arctic Ocean - ArcticOcean_MG_CB4_136 | ecosystem: Environmental > Aquatic > Marine > Oceanic | place: Arctic Ocean: Canada Basin | collected... | reverse complement strand
GTGGTTGATCTTCCATACCAGCGATTACTAAATATAACTGTTCCTCCTATTGGCGCGAGTGGTGTTACCAACTGTTTATAGATGATGTTATTAGCAAAACCAGAATCAACATGTATGTCAAGCGGGTCAAAACTTTCTTGAAATAAGCCTAAAAAATCCTCACCCTTTGCAGATTGTAAGTTATCCATTTTAAAATCACCCAAAACTTCCTTGAGTTTTATTTTATACAAGCTTTCTAAATTTTTATTATAGCCTTGAAGCCACCTTTTTTTCATTACATTCTGTTTTTTATTGAAAGTTGTTAGTGGCAAAGCATTATATAATTCTATTAAATTTTTAATTTCTTTTTCAGAAAATATTTTTACTATCTTGGGTGGACTTTCAAATTGTTTAATTTTTTTAATTATCTCAGAATTCATATTCAGCAACTATATAATCGTTATTTGGAACAATTGGTTAAATCATATTTTCTTAATCGTGCATTTAAGTTAATTTCGTTATAACAATGTTTGTACATATTGATGTAATGAAAATTAATACCATCTTTACTGCTTATTACATAAATCACTTTAATATCATTTTTAGAAATTATATCTTTCATTAATTTTTCATATACTTTTGAATATTTATTATTTTTTAAGGGATGTGTAGTTCCATCTCCAGTATAAACCCTACTAGGTGAAAAAATACTATACCCCAATATAGTTGAAAAAAAAGGATAATTAGTAATTAGCATTTTTTTACTTTTATCTTTTCTTAAAATAAACGTAGTACTGTTAATAAAATTTATTTCATCTTGAGGGTTATCTGAATACTGTGGAGTAATCCACTTAAGACCCATTAACTTTTGATCTATTTTTTTTGCATCAACACTTAAGTTAAAATTTACATTTTTTAGTTCATGAAACTTTCTGCCTTCATTATATCTTAAATGATATTTGTAAGTTGAAAATAAGCAGCAAAAAATTAAAATATAAAAAATTATTTTTTTATTTTTTAAATTATTTTTTTCAATACTAATATGAGAAAAGGCAGTAAAGATTGGAATTAAAAAAAATATAAATGTTTGATTTTTTGTTAAAAGTTGATGTAACACTAAAGATATTAAAAAGAAAAATAAAATCAAAAAAAAGAAGAAATCATTATTCTTTTTATAGTTTTTATTGATGAAAATATTTTTTATATTTATATAAAATAATAATGAAATTGATATAAGAATGTAAATAAATTTTTCTGCAATACGTGGTGAGAAATTAAGATTACTATACCTTGATAAACCAATTGTTTGAGGGAAAAATATAAATTGATCTAAAAAAGAACCAACTGTTATGTTGTTCAACTTTCCAAATAGCAAAATAATAAAAATGAATAAAAATGTTCCTATTAAAAGATAACGAATATATTCAATTTTTCTGCATAAATAAAAATATAAAAGCAACACCAAACTTGATGTTAAAATAATATATGCTGCAGGAACCTGTTTTGATAAAAAGGCTAAACCAAAAAATACTGGTGCCAATATCCAGTGATATAAATTTTTATTTCTAATAGCCAACAATAGACTGTAAATAGCTAGAAGTGAGAAAAATGAAGAATGATGATCTATGAATGGAGTTCCGCTTGAAGGATACGCCAAGATAGATAAGAGTAGAGAGTATAAAAAACAATAATCAGTTTTTAACTTAAAATTTTTTAAAACAAAAAAAGTACTAATCGTAATTGTAGCATTAAATATTGATGCATGAAAAACATAAGCTTGCCAATTAACACCGAACAAATAAAAAAAGGTAGCCTGTATATAATCCAGTAGTGGCCCTTTGACTAGCCAATAATCTATAAAAGGAACTTCTCCATTTAAAACTCTATAACCAGAATCAAAAAAATGAAAACTGTCCATCGGAAATACTCCTAGGTTTCCATAATATTGATTAATAATAATTGAAAATAGAAAAAGAAATAATATATAAATTTTATTTTTATATAATTTAAACTTTTTTGACATAAATATTACTGGCAGCAGATAAAAAAATATAATTTATTTTGCTAGCTCCGCATCTATTTTTTTAGCAGCTTCAAAAAGTTCCATTACAGCATTTGCTGAAATTATAAAATTCTTTTTTTCCTTTTCATCTAATTTCATTTCAATAATTTTCTCTACACCTTCATTGCCGATGACTACTGGAACACCAGCATATAAATTTTTAAAACCATATTCACCTTTGAGATAAGCGGCGCAAGGTAAAATTTTCTTTAAATTTTTTAAATAAGACTCTGCCATTTCAATACCTGATGCTGCAGGCGCGTAGAAAGCTGACCCGTTACCTAAAAATTTTACTATTTCTGCTCCTCCTTTTCTCGTTTTTTCAACTATAATATCTAGTTTTTCTTCATTAATTTTTTTATCATCAACTAGACTTTTTAAAGATTTCCCATCCACTGTAGTGTGATTTAACATTGGAACCATTGTGTCTCCATGACCTCCTAACACCAAGGTATTAATATTTTTGACAGGAATTTTTAGCTCTTGTGAAAGAAAATACTTAAATCTTGAAGAATCTAAAACACCAGCCATACCAACAACTTTATGGGTTGGTAACTGTGAATACTTTTGAAAAGCCATGACAATAACATCTAGGGGGTTTGTAATACAAATTACAAACGCATTAGGACAATTTTCTTTAATGCCATGTGCAACCTGTTTTATAATTTTTAAATTAGTGCCCAATAAGTCATCTCTAGTCATTCCTGGTTTTCTAGGAACACCTGCTGTTATAATTATAACATCTGAATTTTTTATATCTTCATATTTGCTTGTTCCAAAAAGATTAACATTGTGTCCATCAACAGATGTAGATTGAGATATATCTAAAGCTTTACCTTTAGCAACCCCTTCAGCAATATCAAAAAGGACAACATCAGCTATCTCTTTTATGCTGATAAGATGAGCTAATGTGCCTCCAATCTGTCCCGCCCCAATTAGTGAAATTTTTTTTCTCATATATATTTTTATTTCATCGTTGGCATTATGAACTCAGGATCGGATCTTAAGCCTGATGGCCACCTAGAAGTTACCGTCTTTAATTTTGTATAAAATCTTACTCCTTCAGGTCCATGCATATGTTGGTCTCCAAACAAAGATCTTTTCCACCCGCCAAAGCTATGAAATGCCATCGGAACTGGTATAGGTATGTTAATACCAACCATTCCAACTTGAATTTTATTTGCATAGGTTCTTCCTACATCACCATCTCTAGTATAAATACTAGTTCCATTTCCAAATTCGTGTTCATTCACTAATTTAACAGCAGCAGCAAAATCTTTTACTCTGACCACTGAAAGAACTGGTCCAAAAATTTCTTCTTTATAAATTTTCATATTGGATTTTACTTGATCAAAAAGACATCCACCAATATAAAAACCATTTTCAAAACCTTGAAGTTTTATATTTCTGCCATCAACAACAAGTTTAGCACCTTCTTTAACTCCAATATCAACATAGCTTTTAACTTTTGCTAGATGATCTTTTGTAATTAGTGGACCCATTTCTGAACTATCATCTAATCCCGGACCAACTTTAAGTGCCTCTACTTTTTTTGAAAGTTTATCGACAAGTTTGTCTCCAATGTCACCTACAGCAACTGCTACTGACTGCGCCATACATCTTTCCCCTGCGGATCCGTAGGCTGCTCCCATTAAACCATTAACGGCTTGATCCAAATCACAATCCGGCATTACAACACAGTGATTTTTGGCACCACCTAAAGCTTGAACTCTTTTTTCATTTTTAGCAGCATTTTCATAAATATATTTTGCAACTGGTGTTGAACCGACAAAGCTTATTGCGGCTATATCGTTATTAGTTAACAAAGCATCAACCGCTTCTTTGTCCCCATTCACTACATTAAAAACACCATCAGGCAGTCCAGCTTCTGTAAATAACTCTGCAAGCTTGATTGAGCATGAAGGGTCTTTTTCGGATGGTTTTAATATAAAAGTATTTCCACATGCTATTGCCATAGGAAACATCCACATTGGAACCATTGCGGGGAAATTAAATGGAGTGATTCCAGCGCATACTCCAAGTGCTTGTCTGGTTGACCAACTATCAACATCAGTTCCCACATTTTCTGTAAACTCTCCCTTTAACAGCTGCGGTATTCCACATGCAAATTCAACAACTTCCAACCCTCTCTTTAAAGATCCTTTTGCATCTTCATAAACTTTTCCATGCTCATTAACGATAAGCTTTGTAAGAAGATCTGAATTTTTCTCTAGGATTTCTTTATATTTAAATAAGACTCTTGCTCTAATAATTGGAGGTTTATTTGACCATTCATAAAATGCATTTTTTGCTTTGTTTACAGAAAAATCTACATCTGCCTTTGAAGCTAAAATTACATTACTTATATTTTCTCCAGTTGCTGGATTAAATACTTTGCTAGTTCTTTTAGAAGAACCTTCGTAATTCTTTCCGTCTACAAAATGTTTTATAACACTCATAATCTCTTAAAATGGTTTAGTTAAGCTTCTAGTTTGTTGCAAGCATTTTTTTAAGCGAACTTATAGCTTTTGCTGGATTTAGCCCCTTTGGACAAGAATTTGTACAGTTCATAATTGTATGACAGCCATATAGCTTAAGTTTGTCAGCAACAGTTTTTAATCTTTCTTTTCTCTCTTCATCGCGACTATCCATAATCCATCTATAAGCCTGAAGCAAAACTGCTGGACCTAAATATTTTTCTTCATTCCACCAATAGCTAGGGCATGATGTTGAACAGCATGCACACATAATACACTCATATAAACCATCAAGCTTTTTTCTATTTTCTTTGGACTGATTAATTTCAGCTGACCAATTTTTTTTTTCCTTAGTTTTTAGCCAAGGCTCAATTGATTCATATTGACGGTATAATGTACTTAAATCTGCTACCAAATCTTTTATTACTTTTAAATGAGGAAGGGGATAAATATTAATTTCGCCATTAATTTCTTTATGTGATTTCATGCATGATAGTGTATTTATACCATCAACATTCATTGCACATGAGCCACAAACACCATGCGCACATGATCTTCTATAAGTAAGAGATGGATCTATTTCATTTTTAATTTTATTTAAAATATCTAATACTTTGTTACCACAAGTTGTTAGGTCAACTTCAAATGTATCAATCTTGGGGTTTTCATTTTGATCTGGATTCCAGCGATAAATATTAATTTTTTTAATATTTATCGACCCAGTTATATCTTTGAAATATTTTCCTTTTAGCACTTTCGAATTTTCAGGGAGGTTAAATTGCGCCATTAATAAACTCTTTCTTTTGGTGGAAATGATTGAACATCGTTAGTCATAGTAGATAAAGTTACTGGTCTATAACCAATTTTAACTTCCTTTCCATTATGCCAACTTAGAGTATGTTTCATAAAATTGATATCGTCTCTCTTGGGAAAATCTTCCCTCGCATGGGCCCCTCTGCTTTCTTTTCGTGAAAATGCAGATTCCATTGTGGTTATTGCTTGTCTAATAAGGTTGTCAAATTCCAATGTTTCCATTAAATCTGTATTAAATATTAATGATTTATCTTTAACAGATATTGATTCCATTCCTTCGTAAGGTTTTTTAATTTCTTCCACACCTTCTTTAAGAGTTTTTTCAGTTCTAAAAACTGCACATTTTGATTGCATAGTTTTTTGCATCGAAAGTCTTAATTCTGATGTTTTGTTTTCGCCTTTGCCATTTCTCAATCTATCAAATCTATCAAGACATTTTTCAGTCTCACTAGCAGAAATTTTTTCATGAGGAGTATTTGGTGTTACTAGTTCAATAGCTCTTTTGGCTGCTGATCTCCCAAAAACAACTAGATCAATTAATGAATTAGATCCTAATCTATTTGCTCCATGAACTGATACGCATGCTGTTTCACCTATAGCCATTAAACCTGGAACCGTTTTATCTTTACCATTAGATGTTAATACCTCTGCTTTATAATTGGTTGGTATACCACCCATATTATAATGCACTGTTGGAACCACTGGTATTGGTTCTTTGCTTACGTCTCTTCCAACAAAAGTTTCCACTGATTCTGAAATTCCTGGTAATCTTGCTTCAATTATTTTTTTATCAATATGACTTATATGAAGGTGTACATGATCCTTGAGTTCGCCAATTCCTCTACCTTCGTTAATTTCAATCGCTATTGATCTACTTACAACATCTCTGGAAGCTAAATCTTTTGCACTCGGTGCATATTTTTCCATGAAACGCTCCCCTTTAGAATTTAAGAGATACCCACCTTCACCTCTGACTGCTTCTGATATTAAACAGCCAATCCCATAAAGGCCTGTTGGATGAAACTGAACAAATTCCATGTCTTGTAGGGGTAATCCTGCGCGCAATGCCATGCCATTACCATCTCCTGTACAAGTATGCGCTGCTGTTGCTGAATAATAAATTTTTCCATATCCTCCAGTTGCTATGATTGTAATATGAGATCTAAATCTATGTATAGTTCCATCATTAAGATTCCATGCTATAACTCCTTTGCATTCTCCATCCTTCATAATTAAATCCAAGGCAAAATATTCTATAAAAAATTTTGTTTTATGTTTTAGTGCTTGACCATATAAAGTGTGTAAAATTGCATGACCTGTTCTATCAGCAGCTGCGCAGGTTCTTTGAACTGGGGAGTTACCATAGTCCTTTGTCATACCACCAAACGCTCGTTGATAAATCTTTCCATCTTCTGTTCTGCTAAATGGCACGCCATATTTTTCTAATTCTATTACAGCTCTAGGTGCTTCTTTGCACAAATATTCAATAGAATCTTGATCTCCTAACCAATCTGAACCCTTTACCGTATCATACATATGCCAGCGCCAATCGTCTTCGCCAGCATTTCCAAGTGCTGCTGAAATACCTCCTTGGGCTGCTGAAGTATGGCTCCTTGTTGGAAAAACTTTTGAAATACAGGCTGTATTTAAACCCGACTCGCTTAAACCTACGGCAGCCCTTAAACCAGCGCCACCAGCTCCAACTACAAGCACATCGTATTCATGATCGATTATTTTATATGCAGTCATTAAATTTTATAAATTAATAAAGTTAAAATTGTTATAGGTAAAACTATACTCAATATTGAAGCTAAAAGATTTGCGACATCTTTGATTTTTTGATCATGTATATAGTCCTCAAAAATCTCATTTAGACTAATTTTAGCATGGAAAAAGCCAATAAAAAATAAGGCAATTATTAGAATTTTAAATAATGGATTTTCAAAAAAATAAATAGTCTCCTGGTAAGTTTTTTCTGAAAGCGAAATTAGTGAAAAATAAGACCAAGCAAAAAGTGGGGCTAAAATTACAGCACTTGCTCGATGAAGTATCCATTTTCTTGTTGCGTTCATTAAATTAAGCCTTTTCCTAATAACCAAAATATAATTGTTGAAACTAAAGAAGATAAAATAACTAATACTCCAGAAATATTAGCAGTTTTAATTTCAAGTCCATAACCCATATCCCAAACTAAATGTCTTATACCACTGAATATATGAAAGCTCATAGACCAGGTAAATCCAATTAAAATAAATTTTCCAAAAAAACTATTAATTACCAGTAGAAATAATTCGTAATGACTTTCACCAAGACTAAAAGTTAATAACCAAAAAAATATTAAGATTAATGCTAACAGATTTACAACGCCAGTAATCCTGTGGGTTATTGAAAGTAAAGATGAAATATGCCATCTGTAAATTTGTAGATGGGGCGAAATTGGATTTTGATTATCTATCATTTAAATTATTTTAAATACTTTTCACATAAAAGTTTAGCTATTTGAACAGCGTTCAAGGCCGCACCTTTTAATAAATTGTCTGATACTACCCATATATTAATAGAATTTTTTTGCGTTTTGTCTTCCCTTATTCTTGAAATATAAGTTGTAAAGTCACCATCAATCTCTGCTGGTGTTATATATCCACCATCTTTATGTTCATCAACAACTTTACATCCTGGCGCAGATGCTAGGCAATTTTTAATTTTTGCTATATCTATACTATTATTAAATTCAATATTTACAGACTCGGCATGACCAACGAAAACTGGAACTCTTACGCAAGTTGCAGTTAAATTTATATCAGGATCTAAAATCTTTTTAGTTTCAACTACCATTTTCCATTCTTCTTTTGTTGAACCATCGTCCATAAAATCATCAATGTGGGGGATGACATTAAAAGCTATTTGCTTGGTAAAATTCTTAGATTTAACCTTTTTATTTTCTAACACAGATTTAGTTTGCTCTTCTAGCTCCATCATGTGGTTTTTTCCACCACCAGATACAGATTGATAAGTGGATGTCACAACTCTTTTAATCTTAAATTGATCATGAAGTGGTTTTAAAGCCAACACTAATTGAATAGTCGAACAATTCGCATTTGCTATAATATTTTTATTTTTATATTTTTCTAAACTTCCAGGGTTAACTTCTGGAACTACTAAAGGAATATCCTTATCCATTCTAAAATATTTTGAATTATCAATTACAATTGTTTTCTTGGCAGCGATGGGTGCCCACTCTCCAGCCGTTGCACTTCCTGCTGAAAAAAAGGCTATTTGAACTTTTGAAAAATCAAAATCATTTAATCCAACAAGGGAATACTCTTTATTTTTAAAGCTAACTTTTTTTCCAATACTTTTGTCAGAGGCAATTAAATATAATTGATCAAATTTAAAATTAAGTTTTTCTAAAACCTCTAAAAGTTTTCTACCAACATTTCCAGTTGCTCCTACAATTGCTATATTCATATTAATTAGAATTTTACTACTGTTTTATGACCAATTCTAGACAATTGGTAAATCGCAAAGCGTACCTTTGCTTTTTTTATCTCCAATTTTCAGTTCAATAGGAGTTTTTTTGTCCCAATATTCTTTTTTAATCATAGCTATGCCGATGACTTTTTTTAAGTTAGGTGAGTAAGTGCCTGACCTCAGATCACCTACTATATTATTATTATTGTATAAAAACATACTCCCAGTTACCTCTATTTTATCCATATCTATAAGAACACCCATCAGTTTTTTATTGATACCTTCTTTAGAGATTTTAACTAAAGCTTTTTTACCAAGATAATTAATATCTGACTTAACATCTATATATTTATCAAAACCACACTCATAAGGATTATCTCCGCTATCAAAATCATTGCCTGCAGATAGAAGTGCGCTTTCAATTCTTTCAATTAAATTTGGACATCCTGGCTCAACACTAAATTCTTTACCTGATGAAAATAATTCATCATATAGCATTTGACCTGCCTTACGATTTTCAACATACACTTCATAACCACCTTGCTTGGACCAACCTGAGCGGGCTATTAAAAATTTATTTCCCTTAAAAGTATAATAGTCAAAACCAAAAAATTTTAACTCTGTGATTTTTTTTCCTAAAACTTTTTCCATTAATTTAAATGATTTGGGCCCTTGAACAGCCATTATATTTACATCCGGCTCACTAATATCAACTTGTAACGACAAACCACTCGCAATTCCTTTTGCATAAAGACCAATATCTGAGTCAGCTAGTGACAGCCACCATTTATCTTCTGCTAACTTTAAAGCTACAGGATCGTTTAACGTTCCGCCTTGCTCATCAATAATAGGAGCATAATAACATCTACCAATTTTTGCTTTTAAAAGATTTCTGCAAGTCATTAATTGAACTAATTTTGATGCATCTTTTCCTGTTATTTGAACCTGTCTTTCAGCAGCAACATCCCAAATTTGAACATGTTCTTTTAGATGAAAATATTCTTTTTCTAAATTTCCAAAAGATGCTGGTAAAAGCATATGATTATAAATAGTATATGCGGTAACCCCCTGATTTTCTATTCTGCTTGTGTAAGGAGTGCTTCTTAGTCTTCTAGACTTTGCTATATAAAATTTTTTCATAAAAGTTATTTGTGATTTTTTTCAATAAATTTTTTAACAATTTCTCTCATTTCAAATGCTTTTTCAAATAAAATCATATGTCCACATTCTTTTATCACGCTTAACTCAGAATTTTTTATTTTTGTAGCCATTTTTTTTCCTTTTTCAAGAGGAACCATTTTATCTTTATCTCCTAAAATGCATAGAGTGGGGCAATTAATTGTCTCCGCTGCTTTTGATCCATTTTTGTAGTTATTGCACGCTCTTAGATCTACAGCCAAACCCTCTTGGACTTGACGTGGTGAATTTATGATTTTTTGAACTGGATTTCCTCCAATAAATTTTTTGACTCCTTCATATCCCCACTTCATCATCAATTCTACTGATTTCATATCGCCACCATCAGCATAATCAATAAGATCTTGATTTACTGGCAGAGAATAAGATCCACCAACCAAAGTTAAACTTTTAATTAATTTTGGAAAACGATGGGCAAATTCAAGACCAACCAAGCAACCTTGTGAATGGCCTAAAAACGATATTTCTTTTATTTTTAGGCTTTGCATTAATGTATTTATCCATTCTGCCATTTTTTCAATTGATTTAATTGCTGGTCCTTCAGAATTGCCGTGTGCGGGCAAATCTAGAGCTAAGATAGAATACCCTTTTGAAGCAAGAAATTGCTCGTGCAAAGACCAGACTATATGAGTAAGGCCGCTACCATGCATCAAGACAATTACTGGTTTATTAGTATCAAAATCTAATCCTCCATTTGATGCAAAAACACTTTTTTGATCTACTTCAAATTTCAGCTCAACTCCTCAGCTTTTTTTCTTAATTCAAATTTTTGTATTTTACCAGTAGATGTTTTTGGGAGCTCACAAAATTCAATTTTTTTTGGAACTTTAAATTTAGCTAAAGTTTCCTTACAAAAATCAATCAATTCTTTTTCAGTAACAGGCT
>Ga0114997_10004417_pt1 | contig 10893 bp, 8 predicted proteins | sample ArcticOcean_MG_C_2_FD_87045 | JGI IMG/M metagenome (GOLD analysis project Ga0114997, IMG submission 87045) | Marine microbial communities from western Arctic Ocean - ArcticOcean_MG_CB4_136 | ecosystem: Environmental > Aquatic > Marine > Oceanic | place: Arctic Ocean: Canada Basin | collected... | reverse complement strand
ATAAAAAACTCCTGATAAGCAAACAGCTATCATTTTTTCCCATATTGAAGATTCAATTGTATGAAGTGGTCCAACCATACCACCTATACCAGCATTATTAACCGCCAGATCAATTGCTCCATGATTTGTATAGATACTTTCTAAAACACTTACTGTTTGCTCTTTTGAAGATGTGTCTAAATTATAAAAAGATGCAAAGCCACCAGAATCATTTATAATTTTAGTTGTTAACAGGCCTTCTTTTTTATTGATATCAGTAACCATTACTTTTGCTCCATATTTTGCTAAAAGTATAGCGGTAGCTTTTCCGATCCCTGATGCAGCTCCAGTTATAACGACTACCTTGTTTTTTAAATTTTCATTCATTGATTTTAAATGAGTAATGTTTTATTTATAATGTTTTTATAAAGCTAAAAATTGTTATCGCAGAGATTATATTTATTCCCAAATCACAGTTTCGTCACTATCATTCCACTCACTAAATTGTGAAGTATATTTATCATTTACTTTACCTCTTTTAATTTTTAATGTAGGGGTTAGTATCTCATTTTCTGGATTCCAATCATCCTTTACAATTATTATTGTAGATATTCTCTTATAATTAATAAGGTCTTTATTTATTAGAACTAATCTCTTTTCAAGTGTTGATTTCAAGGATTCTTTATTTTTAGAGTGACCAATTTCAGATAATACAACTAATAACATCGGCTGGGGGTTTCCAAGGCCAATGATACAAGTCTGTTCAAATTCAATAATATCACCAAATAATTTTTCTAAACTTAGAGGTTCAATGAACTCACCTTTACTTGTTTTGAAGGTGTCTTTAACTCGTCCAGTGATATATAAATAACCATCTTCATCTATCCTTCCTTGGTCACCTGTACATAACCAACCGTCTTTTATAGTCTCATTGGTTCTTTCTTTATCTTTATAATAGCCTTTCATTACAAAAGCCCCACTCATCATAATTTCTCCATTTTCAGGATTTATTTTGATTTTCACTCCTGCTTGAGGTAATCCAACTGAGTTTTTTTTATTAGTTGTTGTAGCTGGAATTTGAGTACAGATTGCACAATTTTCTGTCATCCCATAAATATTGGTAATATTTATACCTAACTTTTTGTACCACTGTTTTTGAATTTCCATCATAGGAGCTGCACCGGAAATTATTGATTTTGCGTTGCTTAGACCTAGAGCTTTCTTAATAATTTTTTTAATAACATATGAAATAATAGGAATGCTAGTTAAAAGATCTAATTTTTTTTGGGTGAATTTAGAAATTATACCCATTTGAAATTTAGTATATAATCTAGGAACACCTATAAATATTGAAGGTTGGACCGATTTTAGATTCTCACCAAATCTTTCTAAAGATTCCGTGAATGAAATTACACCCCCATGTCTGAAACATGTGTATTCAACTCCAACTCTTTCAGCAATATGATTAAGAGGTAAAAATGAAAACCAGCTATTTTTTCCTGTAAAGTTAATTTCTAGTGGATTATGATCTTTATTAAATAAATCCCATGTTCCTTGTATTACTTCAAAATCTAACACTACACCTTTTGGAGATCCAGTTGTGCCAGAAGTAAAAATAATAGTCCAAATATCATTCATATTTGGGGAATAATTCTCAGTTTGAGCTTCAAACTTATTTATAAAATCAAACCATTGAAAACCTTCATTAATTTGGGAAAATCCGTCATAATGAGGAAAAGTTATCATAGGCATCTCATTTGGAATTCCTTTTTTAATTTCATCCCAATCTTCAATTTTCCCCATAAACAATGCCGCTACATCTCCTTGATCAAGAAGTGCTTTAGTTTCAGAAGAATTTAAATTTGGAAAAAATGGTACAGAAACATATCCAGCCATAACTATTGCTAGGTCAGCTATTACCCACTCTCTACAGTTTTTTGACATTAAGCCAATGTGACTTTTTTCAGGAAGTCCAAGACTTTTAAGCCCTGTAGCTAATTTTCTTGCAAGTTGTCCAGCCTCTCCCCAAGTGTACTCCTCCCAATTATCCCCAAAAGGTTGTCTTAGAAAAGGTTTGTTTTTAAATTTTCTCTCCCAATCATAGAATTTAAAATCAAATTTAGATTCAGTACCCATAATAATTAGTTTTTGTTGGTTAGTTGATCAATATTAGTTTCTCGTATTGCTGCTAAATTATGCAAAAGGTATATTTTTTTATTGTTATCAGCAAAAATATCAGATTATAAAACTATAAATATTTTTAAAATCTGTATCTATTTGTAAATTAACTAATACAATAAAATAAATTTATGAAATTAATCCGGTTTGTCTCCAAGTCTTAATTAAAGTATATATTATTTATTAACTTGCTAAAAAATGAGTCCCTATGGATATTAACTTCAATAAAAACGAAGATTTTAATAAACTTTTAATCTCAGATTTACGCAAACGTTTTGCTAAAGTAAAATTGGGTGGAGGTCAGAAACGTATTGACAAGCTCCGTAAAAAGGGAAAAATGACTGCGCGTGAAAGAGTGGATTATCTATTGGATAATAAAACAAAGTCAATAGAAATAGGTGCTTTTGCAGGAGATGAGATGTACAAAAAACATGGAGGTTGTCCATCTGGAGGAGTTATTGTAAAAATCGGTTATATAAAAGGAAAACAATGTATAGTAGTAGCCAATGATGCTACGGTAAAAGCAGGAGCTTGGTTTCCAATCACCGGAAAAAAGAATTTACGAGCACAAGAAATATCTATTGAAAATAAAATTCCAATAATTTATTTAGTAGACTCAGCAGGTGTGTATTTACCAATGCAAGATGAAATTTTCCCTGATAAGGAACATTTTGGTCGAATTTTTAGAAACAATGCCATCATGAGCAGCATGGGAATCACACAAATTTCTGCAGTAATGGGGAGTTGTGTTGCGGGTGGTGCTTATCTCCCAATTATGAGTGATGAAGCTATTATTGTAGACAAGACTGCTAGTATTTTCTTAGCAGGAAGTTATTTAGTAAAAGCAGCTATTGGAGAAAGTATTGATAATGAAACTTTAGGAGGGGCAACAACACATTGTGAAATTTCAGGTGTTACAGATTATAAAGCGCTTAACGACAAAGACGCATTAGACAAAATAAAACGTATAGTTGATAAAATCGGCGATTTTGAAAAAGCTGGTTTTAATAAAGTAAAAAGTGAAGCTCCAAAAGAAAATGAAGATGATATTTTTGGAATTCTACCCAAAGAAAGAAACGCCCAATATGATATGTTGGAGATCATCAAACGCTTGGTAGATAAATCAGAATTTGATCAATATAAAGAGGGCTATGGACAGACTCTCTTAACAGGTTATGCAAGAATAGATGGCTGGGCTGTTGGTATTGTTGCTAATCAGCGAAAACTATTAAAAACAAAAAAAGGAGAAATGCAATTTGGGGGGGTTATTTACAATGATTCTGCAGACAAAGCAACCCGCTTTATTGCTAATTGTAATCAAAAAAAAATACCGCTAGTTTTCTTGCAAGATGTAACTGGATTTATGGTTGGTAGTAAATCTGAACATAGAGGAATTATAAAAGATGGAGCAAAAATGGTAAATGCTGTGAGTAATTCGGTTGTTCCTAAATTTACAGTTATCATTGGTAATTCATATGGGGCAGGTAATTATGCCATGTGTGGTAAAGCATACGATCCAAGGTTGATTGTTGCTTGGCCAAGTGCTGAATTGGCTGTAATGAGCGGAAACTCTGCGGCTAAAGTTCTACTCCAAATAGAAACTGCATCACTAAAAAAACGTGGAGAAAAAATCACTCCAGAAAAAGAAGCTGAATTATTTGATCAAATAAAATCACGTTATGATAATCAAATTTCTCCTTATTATTCAGCAGCAAGAATTTGGACGGATGCTGTAATTAATCCACTTGATACCAGAACTTGGATCTCTATGGGTATTGAAGCTGCGAACCATGCACCTATTAAAAAACAATTTAATATGGGAGTTTTACAGGTTTAAAAAATTACAATTTTATTAAAAATAGAAAATTTTTGAAAATGAATTATTATAAAAAATATCAAGTAGAGGATCTTTCTAAGTATCATTTTGCATTTATAAATGTAGAAGAAAACAATAATGTTTTTAAAATCACTTTAAATAGACCAGAAAAAAAGAATGCGCTTCATCCTCAAATGATTAATGAGATTGCTTTTGCAATGCACCATGCCCATTTTAAAAACTCTATTTGGATTGTATTATTCGAATCTACAGGTTCTGTATTTTGTTCGGGAGCAGACCTAAAAGCTATGATAGGGCAAATAGAACCGAATAACTCTACCATTCCTGAGCCTGAAAAGGATGTTTTAATTGGTGAGCTTTTTAATACAATTTACAAGCCTACTATTGCTGTGGTTAATAAAGATGTTTATGCTGGAGGTTTTTTAATCTTAGCAGGCTGTTTGTTTGTTGTCGCAAATAAAGAATTAAAATTCTCTTTACCCGAAGTTAAAAGAGGCTTATTCCCTATGCAGGTCATGGCTAGTTTGATTAAAATTATGCCACAAAGAAAAGTATTAGATTGGTGTGTTCGTGGGTACAGCTTATCGGCAAATGAAGCTAATACTTTAGGTTTAATATCTCATATAACAACAGAAGATAAAATTCATATAACAACAGCTAAATTAATTGAAGAACTTAAAGAGAATTCTCCTACTGCTATTAGACTTGGTTTAGAAGCATTTGATTATATCTCGAATTCAAATAATGATCATGATTATTTGTATAAAATGCTAAAAAAAGCACAAGAATCCAATGACGGTAAAGAAGGACTTTTAGCATTTAAAGAAAAGAGAAACCCAAATTGGAAAGGAAATTAATTAATTAAAATTTATGATAAATAAAAAAATGATATTGGTCAATAGGCCAATTGGAATTCCTGATAAATCTACATGGAATTTAGAAGAGGAAACAATCGGAGAGCTTACTGATGGTCAAATATTAATAAAACAAAAATATATTTCACTTGACCCTGCTATGAGAGGTTGGATGAATAACACAAAATCCTATATTCCACCTGTTGAAATTGGAGCGGTAATGCGAGCTGGAACGGTAGGTGAAGTAATTCAAGTTAATAATAACAACAATTTTAAAATAGGGGATTTAGTTTCTGGATGGGGAGGAGTACAAGAATATTCATTGACAAATGGGGGAGGATATAAATTAATCAAGGATCAAAATACTCCTATATATAGATATTTAGGTGGCCTTGGAATGCCTGGAATGACTGCTTATTTTGGCATCATTAATGAGGGGAAAATAAAGAATGGAGACATTGTATTGGTTTCTGCTGCTGCTGGTGCTGTCGGAAGTTTAGTTGGACAGATTGCGAAAATCAAAGGGTGCAGAGTAATTGGTATAGCTGGAGGCAAAGAGAAGTGTGCTTATGTTAAAAACGAATTAGGGTTTGATGAAGTAATTGATTACAAGAACGATAACATTTATTCAGCTTTAAAAAAATATTGTCCTGATGGTATTGATGTGTATTTTGATAATGTGGGAGGAGAAATGTTAGATGCAGCATTGGCAAAGCTAAGAATGAATGCGAGAATTGTAATCTGTGGTGCTATTTCACAATATAACAACAAGTCTAAAGTGAATGGACCATCAAATTACCTTTCTTTATTAGTCAACAGAGCTACTATGAAAGGTATGGTTGTCTTTGATTATCAAAAGGATTATTCTAGTGCTGAAAAACAAATAAAAGAATGGTTTGATCAAGATTTGTTAAAAAGTAATGAGAGTATTTTTGAAGGTATTGAGAATTTCCATGAAATTTTCTTAAAATTATTTAATGGAAATAAAAGAGGAAAATTAATTTTAAAATTATAAATAAACATGAAAAAACCATCATTTATTAGTGAATTAGCTATACCTGTTATTGCGGCTCCGCTGTTTTTAATATCTGGTCCAAAATTAGTTATTGAGTGCTGTAAAAATGGAATTGTTGGAACTTTTCCAGCATTAAATCAAAGGACAACTGAAGGGTTTGAAGAATGGGTAATACAAATTAAATCAGAATTACAAACCTTTGAAAATGAAACAGGAAAAAAACCGGCTCCTTTTGGAGTTAATTTAATTGTTCATCATTCCAACCCTAGGTTACAAGCAGATTTAGATATATGTATAAAACACGAAGTGCCGATAATAATAACTTCATTAGGAGCAGTATCAGATTTAGTCGAGTCTGTTCATAAATACGGTGGCTTGGTTTTTCATGATATTGTTAAAAAACGTCATGCAGAGAAGGCAGCAGAAGCTGGAGTTGATGGGCTAATTTTGGTTGCAGCAGGTGCTGGAGGTCACGCAGGAACTTTAAACCCCATGCCTCTTGTTGCTGAAATTAAGAAGTTTTTTAATAAGACTATAATTCTTTCAGGTTGTATAAGTAACGGAAGAGATGTGGCTTCTGCCATGCAAATGGGTGCAGATATTGCCTACATGGGTACAAGGTTTATTAATACAGATGAAAGTAAAGCCTCTGATGATTATAAAAATATGATAATCGAAAGTGGGGCAGGGGATATTGTATATACTGCTGTGGTTTCAGGAGTTCCAGCAAGTTTTTTAAGACCAAGTTTAGAAAAAATGGGAATTAGTGAAAAAATGTGGGGTGGTTCTCCAACATTCACTCAAAAGCTAAAAATGTATTTTAAAGTACTAACATCAAAAATTAGTTTTGCAAAGGAATTAGATCTTGCCAAAGCAGAGGCAAAAGCTTGGAGTACTATTTGGTCTGCAGGTCAGGGAGTTACCAATATTCAAGATACTTTATCTGTAAAGGAGTTAGTAAGTAATATCAAAAATGAATTTAAAGATTCTATTGTTGAGCAAGGAAAGTTATTAGATAAATATCTATAGTGGTTTGATTGGTGTGATTAAGTCCCAAAAATAAGGAAGCACATAATATATTGTAAAAGTCAAAGTAATAATTGAAATAAGGTTAAGCCACAGTCCTTTTTTAAACATATCTTCAATTTTCAATAACCCTGAGCCAAAAACAACTGCATTTGGAGGTGTCGCAACAGGTAACATAAATGCGCAGGATGCTGCTAAAGTTGCACTTATTAACAAATAATAAGGATGTAAATCAAGAACAACAGCTAAGGAGACTAGAATAGGCAATAACATAGCAGTAGTTGCCATATTAGATGTAACCTCCGTTAAAAAATTAACGCTAGCAATTAATATTAATATTAATATTAATAATGGGACATCACTAAAATATGTTAATTGACTACCAATCCATATAGCCAATCCACTAGATTCAAAACCTTTAGCTAGTGCCATACCAGCACCAAATAATAATAATATTCCCCAGGGAAGTTTCATAGCATCTTTCCAATCAATAATTTTGCTTAATTTATTTTTAATTGTAGATTTTTTAGAAGGCAAAATAAACAGTACTAGAGCAGATATAATAGCTATAATTGTATCATCTAAATTTGGAATTATTTTTGCTAATCCGTATTGAACACCGTCAATTTGAACGTTTCTTGTTATCCAAGCTAATGCAGTTAAAATAAATACTATTAAAATAGTTTTTTCCTCATAGGATATTTTACCTAATGACTTAAGTTGAGAAGTAATCTCTTTTTTTCCAGCTGAAAATTCTCTTTGTTTAAATTTAAATGCAATTTTAGTTAAATAAACCCAGCAGATAAATAAAAAAAATATGCTTAGTGGTAGACCAAACTTGAACCACTCAAAGAAAGAAATTTCAATGTTATAACTTTCTTTAATAACTCCGACAAATATCATATTAGGAGGAGTTCCTATAATTGTAGCCATTCCTCCAATTGATGCGCTGTAAGCAATTGCAAGCATCAAGCATTTTCCAAACAATGAATTTTCATTTTCAGGTGTGTTTGGGTCATCTTTAAGTTGTGAAATAATTGCTAGCCCCACAGGTAAAATCATCACAGATGTCGCAGTATTACTTATCCACATAGATAAAAATGCTGTAGCAGTCATGAACCCCAAAATTATATTACTTTTATTTACTCCTACGAGATTAATAATATTTAAAGCAATTCTTTTATGAAGTTTCCATTTCTGAATTGCAATCGCTAAAATAAAACTTCCAATAAATAAAAAAACATATTTATGTCCGAATGCAGCAGTTGTAGATGTTATATCTAAACCGCCTGTAAGTGGAAAAAGTATTATTGGCAATAATGAGGTGGCCGCTATAGGTATAGGCTCTGTAACCCACCATATAGCTATCCAAGAAGCACAAGCTAAAATAGCCTTAGCTTGATAATTAATTGGGTCAACAGGTACTCCATCAATATATGATGCTCCTAGAGGATTAAAGAACAATAATATTAGAGTAAAAACTAGAGGTCCAAGTATTAGACCTATTTTCTCTTTTGATACAATCATCTTAATTAAATATTAAGTCACATCCATATTCAATAGAATCACCAGTGTCATGCGATAAACCATTTATGATATTAAGTGTCCAATTAAAAGATAATGAATTCGTTTGCGCAAAATTTTGAGCTTGATTATAAAAATGAGTTGCTCTATCGACCCTATGTAGACCTTGAGCATCTGCAAATTCATTATGTCTTAATCCTGGAAAATCAGGATCGTTATCCAAAGTTCCAACCTGTACTATATGGTTTTTACTTAAAATATCTATTAGGTAGCTATTGTTAGATAAAGGTGGTTCTTGTGTTAATATACTATTATTCAGGCCGTAGGGAAACTGAATGTTATTATCTAAAACAGTAAACCACCCAGCAGCAGAGGTTAAGATTTTATCATACCTAGCATTTGGATTAAAAAGCATAAATCGATGTACAAATTGAGCTCCTGCTGAATGTCCAAATAAATGATATCTATCAACGTTTGTGTTTGTATTGGCTAGAAACACATCAAAAACTGGTTCAATTATTGAAAATGCCCAATCTCCTACATCATTAAGTGATTCTGGTGTTGGATTATCCCCATCTATATATACGTTCCCTAAATTAAAACCATCTCCACCCGGAAAATTAACATTACTAAATTCAGGTGCAATAATTATAAATCCATATTGATCTGCTTTACTCTCCATCATGTTTCTTGTTGATTCTCCACTTCTTCCACCTCCATGAATATTAAACACTACTGGAGTATTTGAACTAACATTGTTAGGAATGTAGTAATAGATAGGAATGATTTTTTCATTAAAAGTTTGATAAAACAAACCACGACCTAAACCTTCTAATGTTACATTATTATTATTATTATTATCAATTGGTTCATTTGGTGTAAATGTAGTCTCTTGATCTTGGCAATTGAAAAGCAACAATAATAGAAAAAATAGAAACTTGTTAATATGCATAATTTATAGTATAATTTTGTTAAATATAGAAGGATTTTTCTTTATTTTAGAGAAAAATTTAAAAAAAAATAGGTTTATGAAAAATATTATTATTTTAATGTTTCTATTGTTAGTAATTCAGTCTTGTGATACTGAAGATGTCTTGCCTGGTGTCTCTGTAGAGTTAGAAAGCGAAACTATTTCTGAAGATAATGGCTTAGTTCTTTTAACTGCTACTTTAAATGGTTCTGTATCTAATGATATAACTATTCCGTTGCAATTTTCTGGTATTGCTGATATAAATTCTGACTATTCAGTTAGTTCTAATAATATTTCAATAATCAGTGGAAGTACAACTGGTTCAGTAACTATTTCAGCTATTCAAGATAGCGAAATTGAAAGTCCAGAAGAGATCCTTATTGATTTAATAGCAAATAGTGATTATCTTTTGTCAACTAATTCTCAGTTAGTATTAGCCATACTTGATGATGATACAGATACTGATGGTGATGGTACTCCAGATTCAGAGGATAACTGCCCCCTTGTTACTGGAGTTGTAGAAAACAATGGCTGTCCTTGGTTAGGCTTTATTATAAATGAAGTTTTATATGATCCACCACCTGGAATTGCCGGTGATGCTAATGGAGACGGAACAAGACATCCACATGAAGATGGATTTATTGAATTTTACAATTCTGGTTTAGAAATTGACATGTCTGGCTACACTGTTTCTGATGCAAGTCAACTAAGACACACTTTTCCTTCTGGATCTATAATTCCTTCTAATAGAGTTCTTGTTTTATTTGGTGGAGGTAATCCATCAGGTGATTTTGGAAATTCCATAATACAAACTGCTTCTGAAGGGACCTTAAACATGAATAATGCAGGAGATCTAATGACTATTAGTGATCCTTCAGGTAATACATTTTTAACTTTTGATATAGAACCATTGTCTGACAACCCAGACGAATCTTATACCCGCAGTCCAGATATAACTGGGGAAACTTTTGAACAACACTCTAGCATTGCAACAGCAAACGGAGCTTTGTTTTCACCAGGTCATAAATTAGATGGTACAGATTTTTAAATTTTAAAAAATTAATATGAAAATTATAAAAATTACTTCTTTATTTCTTCTGTTAATATCCCTTAATATTAATTCTCAATCTACATTAGATAGTTATTCTTTTGGAGAAGGAATTAGCTTTACAGCGGATAATGGAAGTAAGATTAAATTAAGCGGTTATGCTCAACCACATGTTGAAATAAAGAATTACAATGATTTAGAAGAAGGCTCTACATCAAAAAGATTTAGATTAAGAAGATTAAGATTAAGATTTGATGGTCAGGCTTCCAATCCAAAATTCGCATATAGATTCCAGGTTGATTTAAGCGGATCCTCAGAAACAGGAGATGCTACAGGGGATTTTTTATTAGATGCATATTTAAGTTATGATATTACAAATAGAATAAAAGTTATATTTGGTCAAAGGTCAACTTATACAGATAACAGAGAGTTATTTATGAATTCTAGCTCTTTGCAACTAGT
>Ga0114997_10004413_pt1 | contig 10897 bp, 11 predicted proteins | sample ArcticOcean_MG_C_2_FD_87045 | JGI IMG/M metagenome (GOLD analysis project Ga0114997, IMG submission 87045) | Marine microbial communities from western Arctic Ocean - ArcticOcean_MG_CB4_136 | ecosystem: Environmental > Aquatic > Marine > Oceanic | place: Arctic Ocean: Canada Basin | collected... | reverse complement strand
GCAATACGTGTTCTTCCACCCGATCTAACATTAATCATTGATTGTCCAATCATTGCACAACCTCCCATTCCTCCAAAAAAACCTGTAACTGTATTAGCCAAACCTTGCGCTAGACATTCTTGGCTGGCTCCACCTCTTCTATTGGTAATTTCTCCAACTAAATTTAAAGTTAATAAGCTTTCTATTAACCCAATAGAGGCCAATATAAATGCGTAAGGGAAAATAATTTTTAAAGTTTCAAGATTTAAAGGGACACTTGGGATTGAAAAATTTGGAAGACCTCCTTTAACGCTAGCAAGATCACCGACGTTAGGTATGTCAATTTTTAAAGTTAGAGCCAAGATAGTTGTAAATAAAATCGCAACTAATGTTGATGGAAGTGCCTTTGTTATTTTAGGCAAGAACCAAATAATAGCCATAGTAAAAAAAATAAATATAATTGAGTAAAGTAAGGTATCACCTGAAATCCAAACCAAATCACCAAGAGAATTTACTGTTTTAAATTGACTAAGTTGAGAAATACCAATTACTATTGCTAACCCATTAACAAAACCAAGCATTACAGGCTCTGGGACCATTCGTATAAATTTTCCAAGCTTAAATATACCAGCAATTAATTGCAATATTCCCATTAAAACAACTGTTGCAAATAAATATTCTGCACCATGATCCATAACAAGTGCAACCATAACAACAGCTAAAGCTCCTGTAGCACCAGAAATCATTCCGGGTCTTCCACCAAAAAAAGCTGTAATCAAACCAACTATAAAAGCTGCATAGAGGCCTGATAAGGGTGCAACGCCAGCAACAAAAGCAAATGCAATAGCCTCTGGAACTAAGGCTAAAGCAACTGTTAACCCTGATAAAATTTCAATTCTGAATAATGAAAAAGACAGTCCTTCTTTTGGAATATAATTTTGTGAATTAAACCTAAAAGATTTTACAATTCCTAAAATTGCCTCTGATGCGACTTCTGAATGGGGTTTTATTTTTTGCAAAAATTTTCTACTTTTGTTTATTAATTAAACAGTTTGATAGCTAATCTATTAAAGCAAGTAATTAATAAAGTCTAGTTTCAATTATTACGTGTGAAGGGTTTGTGAGCGAATCTGGTATAAGAATATTAGGGGTGGCGTAGGGAGACTGAAACCATCCCCTGTTTTTTATTAAATAAATAAAATTTAAATGAAGCTTAAAAAAAAAAATTACATTATTTGCTATCTAGCATTACTACCTTTATTGAGTGGTTGCGCACAACCAACTGCTTCCTTATTAGGTTCTGTATTCACAGGTGCTAAAACTGGCAATCTTTATAATGCTGGATTATCGTTTGCTTCAAATGGAGCCATTAAAAAAAGTTTTGGAAAAACTCCTGCAGAGTATATGGCAGATCTTTTAATTCAAGATTCTAAAACAAAAAAACCTAACGCTGTAGTTAATAGTGAACCGCATATTGTGGTGATTAAAGAAAGAAAACCTGAAATTATAAAGATCTCAATAAAGACTGAAAATGATAACAATAATTATAATGAATTTTTAAGTTCTGTAAAAAAAATATTAAAATAACTTTTTATTAAAGTTTAAAGTATTCATATAAAAATTTAAAAGCAATAATAAGTAAAAAAATTCCAAAATACTTACTTATTTTATTTTTATCAATTGCATGGGCAGTTCTTGCTCCAATTCTAGCCATTAAAGTTGTAATAGGTATAAAGATTAAAAAAGCAGGTATGTTTAAAAATCCAATACTTAGTGGAATATCGGTTTTTAAATAGCTACCTGTAATCAAAAATCCCATTGCACCAAATACAGCTATTAAAAAACCAATTGCTGCTGCGCTACCAATGGCCCTATTTATTGAGTATCCAAAAAATTTTAATATTGGTACATTCATAATAGCTCCACCAATTCCCATTGGTGCAGAAATAAAACCAACCAAAAAACCTAAAATAATTTTTGGGTAAAGTTTTATCTTAATGGTAGTGTTTTTTTCTTTTTCTTTTAATAACAATAAATAAATACTTAATAAGAATATAACAATTGCAAAGAAAAGAACTAATGTTTTTGTTTTAAGTGTTGCAGCAAAAATAGTTCCAAATATAACCCCTAAGACAACAAATATTCCATAACTTTTAACAATATCAAAATCTACAGCTTTAAATTTATGATGGGTTAGAACAGATACTGCTGATGTAGGAATAATGATCGCAAATGAAGTTCCAACAGCTAAGTGCATTATATATTCTGGGTTAATTCCAAGAGATCCAAATATGTAAAATAAAAAAGGAACTGTTATTAATCCACCACCGATTCCAAATAAACCTGCAACAAAACCTACTGGGATCGCCGTTAAAGCCATTAATAAACTTAAATAAATATATTCATTTGATGATAAAAAGCTAAGCAGATTGGCCTACTGATGTATCAACATTGTTAAACTTAATCTTATCCATAATGTGGTCTATCTTTTTTACATCCGCATCACGTACGCACATATTTTCACTTAAATATCTCTTCCAAAAACTAGATCCTGTTTGACCATGAAATAACCCTAATGTGTGTCTCATAATTTGATTCAATCTGGTTCCTTTTTGTATTTCATTTCTAACATATGGTAATAATTGTTCGATAACTTCCTGTCTACTTGGAATATTTTTATTATCAAATATTTCTCTTTCTATGTCGGCTAATAAGTATGGGGTATGATAAGCTGCTCTACCTATCATCACTCCATCAATTTTTTTTAAATGATTTTTCATTTCATGAGTCGTATTAATACCACCATTAATGATTATTTCTTCATTAGGAAAATCATTTTTTAATCTATAAACAAAATCATATTTCAGTGGTGGAATATTTAAATTTTGTTTTGGTGTAAATTTTCCAAGTATAGCTTTTCTTGCATGAATAATAAAAGTTTTAACACCTGTATTTTTTAAAGTTGAAATAAAATTATATAAGTTTTCATAATCTTCAGTATTATCATAGCCAATTCTAGTTTTAACAGTTATTGGTAATTTTGTAACAGATTGCATTTTATTTAAACAGTCAGCTACTAAATTTGGTTCTTTCATTAAACATGCACCAAATTTATTCTTTTCAACTTTTTTACTAGGGCATCCTAAGTTTAAGTTAATTTCATCATAACCAAAATCTTCACCAGCTTTTGTTGCTTCTGCCAACAATGCAGGGGATGATCCTCCAATTTGAAGAGCAACTGGTTTTTCATTAATATTAAATTCTAATAATTTTTTTTTATCCCCCCTATGAATTGCTTCAGAGACAATCATTTCACTATAGAGAAGCGTGTTCTTGCTAATTAATCTTAAAAAAAATCGCTCATGACGATCTGTGCAATCCATCATAGGAGCAACTGAGACTTTCCTATTCATGATTAACTTTTATATTATTTTTTTAGTTATTTGTAGTGTTTGAATCTTCAGGATTTGCTTCTGTTGCTTCATTTTCAACTTCTAATACTTGGTCTAATGAAACTTCAGAATCTTCAGAGCTTGCTTCTAATTTTGGATCAGTCTCTTCCTTTGGTTCAACTTTTGCTGTCAATTCTTCTAAATCATCTGGAGATACTTGAATTTTTTCTGGAATTTTTCTAGCTCTTTTTGATGGTAAAATTGGAGTACCACTTTTAGAAATTTCACCTTTGTATATACTTTCAAAATCATCACCTACGATCTCATCATCTTCATTGGCATCATCAACTTGCTCAACATGTTTTCTAAGTTTGTGAACCGCACTATCTGTTAAATCTGGAACTTTTACAGTTTCTGCAGCAATTTCTCTTAATGAGATAACTGTATTTTTATCATTGTCTCTATCAAGAGTTGCTTCAGCACCAGAATTTAACTGTGTCGCTCTTTCCTTAGCAACTAATACTAATTCGTAGGGACTTTCTACTTTATCTATACAGTCTTCTACAGTTACTCTAGCCATGCGCAGTGTCTATACAGTGCCACAAAGAAAATCAAGAGGAATATTATAAATATTTTGGATTCAGCTTATTCTTTATTGTAAATAACAAGACTATAGTAATTAATATGTAAGTGCCCGAAACTAAAGCAATTTGTTCAATAGAAAAGCCATTATCTATAAGTAGTCCAAAAAAAGCAGTGCCAAAAGCAGTTGAAAAAACCATGAGCGCAGTTGTTAGGGCTTTTATTGAGCCAATATATTTTACACCATAAATTTCTGCCCAAGTAGCAGAACCAAGAACATTTGCTAATCCGTTGGATATTCCAATCAGGCCAAGAAATACAAATGATGAAATTGGACTGCTAAAATAAAAAAGTATAAAAACAGAAAATATTAAAGGTATGTTCATATAAATTAGTAACTTTCTGCTACTAAATTTATCAATCAAAAATCCAGAAAAAAATAATGTGATAACAGATAAAATAGAATAAACCATGAATGATTGAGCTATCACATATGGGCCCCAACCTTTTGATGAAGATATAAATGATTGGTAAACAAATGTACCAGTTGCAATCGATGGCATAGCTAACATATATAAACAAACAATATAAAACCTATAGTCTTTAAGTACTTCAGTTCGTTTCCATTGTTTTATCTTTTTTATCTTTTTATTTTCATTATTAGAAATTTCTCTTGAATTTAAATTAATATTTTTAACTAAAAAAAAACAAATTAATGGAAGAATAAGAATAACTAGAATTGAAATTGATAACCAAATATTTCTCCAATTAATTATGGTTAATAAAAAAACAATTAATAATGGAAGAATAAATTCAGCTAAAGATAACCCTAACCACGCTGTACTTAAAGCTCTACCTCGACTTCTTTCAAAATATCTTGAAATAGTCGTGGTTGCTGTGTGTGACATTAATCCTTGTCCTGAAAGTCTCATTAAAAATATTGAAAAAAATAAAAAAATTACTGATGAAATTTTAGAAAATAAAAAACAAGAAACTGCTAATAATACAATTACATATGAGGCATATTTTAAGATATTAATATCATCAATTTTTTTGCCAAGCCAAACTAATATAAAACTACTTAATAATGTCGCAGATGCATAAATTGAACCAAATTGACCATGAGTTATAGAAAGAGAATCTCTTATACTTGGGTTAAATAAGCCAAGAAAAAAACTCTGTCCAAAACTTGAAAAAAATGTAAAAATAAAACCAAATAAAATTACTTTAAAATTCAAACTTTTAAACATAGGAAATTAGGATTATGAGCAATGTTGCATTTATAGGTTTAGGTGTCATGGGTTATCCAATGGCTGGTTATATATCAAAAGCTGGTCACAATGTAACTGTTTATAATAGAACTAAATCAAAAGCAGAAAAATGGATTAATGAATTTAAAGGAGTGATGGCAGAGACACCCTCAGAAGCTTCAGCTAATGCTGATTTTGTTTTCACTTGTGTGGGAAATGATGAGGACTTAAAAGAAGTTACTATAGGCAATGATGGAATTTTTAATACAATCAAAAAAGGATCTATATATATTGATCACACTACAGCGTCTGCAGATATAGCTAGAAAATTATATAAGTCTGCAACAGCGCATGGTTTTGGATTCTTGGATGCACCAGTTTCAGGTGGACAAGCAGGAGCAGAAAATGGAGCTTTGACAATAATGGTTGGAGGTTTTGAAGGAGCTTTTAAAAAAGCTGAACCTATTATGCAATCTTATAGTAAAAAGACAAAATTACTAGGACCATCAGGTAATGGTCAGCTAGCCAAAATGGTAAATCAAATTTGTATTGCCGGGTTAGTTCAAGGCTTATCTGAAGGAATTAATTTTGGAATAAAAGCAGGTTTAAATATGGAAGATGTAATTGAAGTAATCTCAAAAGGTGCAGCCCAATCTTGGCAAATGGAAAATCGATATAAAACAATGATTGATGATAAATTTGAGTTTGGTTTTGCAGTCGATTGGATGAGAAAAGATTTAAAAATCGCATTAGAAGAAGCTAAAAAAAATGGATCGTTACTTCCTATTACAGAAATAGTAGACCAATATTATGGTGAAGTTCAAAAAATGGGTGGCAATAGATGGGATACTTCCAGTCTTATAAAAAGATTAAGTAAGTAAAATAGTATGCAACCAGCTTACTACGAAAACCTTGGGGAGATAAAAAAAAAAATTTGGTTAATGTTAAATGATGCAGTTACAAATCGAAGCTCTCCTTTTAGAATTCCTATTTTTATCTGTGGTGATCAATTTGACTGTGATGGAAGAATTGTAGTGCTCAGAAAATCAGATCAAAACAATAATCTACTTCAATATCATAGTGATATTAGGTCTGATAAAATTGCTAGATTAAAAAAGAATAAAAATGCTTCAATGCTTTTTTATGATAAAGAAGAAAAAATACAAGTAAGACTTAAAGTAGAGTGCAACGTTAATTATGATAACGAAGTAACCAAAGAGTCTTGGCTGAAAACAGGTCACATAAGTAGAAAATGTTATTTAGTTGAAAATGGTCCTGGAACTGAGACGCCTACCCCAACATCTGGATTAAAAAAAGAGTTAGATAATTTTGAATTTACTATGGAGCAAAGTGAAGAAGGCTATAAAAACTTTACTGTAATCCAATGTAAAATCAAAAGTATGGAATGGCTTTATTTAGCAGCAAAAGGTCACCGAAGAGCTAGACTTGAATGTACTGGTGATAAGAAAGAATATTGGTTAGTTCCTTAAAAGATGGAATTAGAATATTTCTTCCAATTTTCTTGATAGTGAATTGCATTTTTAGTTATTAACTTCACCTCATCATCAGTAACTTGCCTAACAATTTTTCCAGGAGAACCAACTACCAAAGAATTGTCAGGTATTTCTTTGTTTTCTGTGACAAGAGTATTTGCACCAATAATACAATTATTTCCAATTTTAGAATTATTTAGAATTACTGCTCCAATGCCAATTAAAGAATTATTTCCAATAGTGCATCCATGTAACATTACTAAATGACCAATGGTTACATCTCTACCAATTTTTAATGGATATCCAGGATCTGTATGTAAAACACTTCCATCCTGAATATTTGAACCTTCACCTACATGAATATTTTCAACATCACCTCTTAACGTTGCATTAAACCAAATACTTGTATTTTTTTCTAAGGTAACATCTCCAATAATAGATGCATTAGGAGCTATCCAGTTTTCACCTGAATTTTTTACTTTTTTATCTTTTAAATCATAAAACATAACTTATATATTATTATAACATGCCAATAAAAACTCCAATATGTGATTTTGGAAAAGCTGCTGAAAGCTTTGAATTAAAATCAACTAATAACGAAGTTGTCAAATTTAATGACGTCAAAGGAAAAAATGGGACTTTAATAATGTTTATATGTAACCACTGTCCTTATGTTAAAGCAGTAATTAAAGATATAGTTGACGATTGTAACAACTTAAAAATACTTGGTATAAAATCTGTAGCAATATGCTCTAATGATTCAATAAATCACCCAGATGATTCATTTGACAAAATGATTGAATTTTCAAAAAAACATAATTTTAACTTTCCTTATTTAATTGATAAAACTCAAGAAATAGCCAAAAATTATAATGCCGTATGTACTCCTGATTTCTTTGGTTATAATAAAAATTTAGAATTACAATATAGGGGAAGAATAAGAGAGTTGAACAATTTAAAATCAATAAGAGCTGGTGAAAGTGATTTATATAAAGCTATGAAGCAGATTGCTGAAACAGATATTGGTCCCAAAGATCAAATCCCAAGCATGGGCTGCAGTATTAAATGGTTAAATAATTAATGTATTTAATAGTTACTAGATCTTTTCCTCCTGAAATTGGTGGAATGCAAAATTTAATGTGGGGTTTAACAAATAATCTCTCTAAAAACTTCATGATAAAAGTTTTTGCTGATTATTCTGAGGGTCATAAAAATTTTGATGAGCAAGTTTCTTTTTCAATAGAAAGAGTTGGTGGAATTAAACTTCTTAGAAAACATAGAAAAGCTCAACTAATTAATGAATTCATCAAAGAAAATAAAATTGAGGGAGTGATTGCTGATCACTGGAAAAGTCTTGAATTAATTAAAACTAACAAAAAGAAAATTTGTTTAATACATGGCAAAGAAATAAATCATGAAAAAGGAACAAATCTTAATAAAAGAGTTCTTGAAGTATTAAATAATGTTGAAAAAATTATTGCAAATTCAAATTATACTAAAAATTTGGCAATTAAACATGGTGTTGATGAAAATAAAATTATTGTAATCAATCCAGGAGTAGACCCTATTCAAGAATTGAATAAAAAATCTCTAGATAAAGTAGAAAACTTATTAAAGCACAAATCTCCAAGGTTAATAACCGTGTCTAGATTTGATAAAAGAAAAAATCATGAAAAAGTTATTATGGCATTGAGAAATTTAAAACAAATCTATCCCAGTATTGTCTACATTTGTATTGGTTATGGGAATGAAGAAGATAATATAAAAAACCTTGTTGAAGAATTAGACTTAAAAGAACAAGTGATGTTCTTTAAAGATATTTCAACTGAACTTAAAAATTCTCTTTTATCTAAATCAAATATTTTTATCATGCCGTCTATAATTCACAAAAAATCTGTTGAAGGTTTTGGAATTGCGTATATTGAAGCTGCACAATACGGAGTACCTTCTATTGGTGGTATAGATGGTGGTGCACCTGATGCAATTAATCATGAGAAAACGGGTTTGATTTGTGATGGTAATATTTTAGATGATGTTTATTCTTCCATTAATTCAATGTTAGAAAATAATAAATATATAGAATATGGAAAATCAGCCAAAGAAGATTCTGCTAAATTTGAATGGAATACAATTATTGAACAATATAAAAAAATTCTAATATAACTTTAAATGCAACCTTCAATGTATAACACAACTAATAGTTGATTTTTACTTTTGAACAATTAATTTGGAATAAGCTTTGTTTTTTAAAATAAAAAATAATTAAGTTTCACTTTTATTGAGAATTTATTTTTTATTATTTTTCTCAAACTAAATGATAGAAGAATAGTTTCTAATGAAAAATTCTTCTATTCCTTTTAATTCTTCAAGCATCAAACAATTATTTTCTAAAAATTTCTTTTTAGTAATTTTAATCTCTATTCCAAGTGCAATTATAGCTGACTATTTTAATATCCCATTAGCTTGGATGCTTGGCCCTATGCTTGCTGTCTCTGTGGCAGCATTAGCAGGTGTTAAAGTAAAAATGCCTAAACTTGCCTTAAGTGCTATCCTAATTATTCTTGGCTTACATATAGGTAATTACATAGATCAAAATCTTATTAACCAAATGAAAGGGTGGATTTGGACTTCTGCTATAATGTTTATCTATATTTTATTAAGTATTCTTATTGTTTCAAAATATTTACAAAAATACTCTGGATATAATAGCAAAACATCAATTTTTTCAGCTGCACCAGGAGCATTGGGTCCTCTTTTAATATTAGCCGAATACGAAAAATCAGATCTTTCTCAAGTAGCAACTTCACATTTAATTAGACTAATTATTATTATAACTATATTTCCTTTTTTTGTAGTTAATTATGCAGAGTCAAGTTCAGTTGAAATAGTAAAATTTGACTATATGAGTCAAAATCATTTTGATTTATTAATACTTTTAGCTGGATCAATATTATTAATTTTATTATTTGATAAAATAAAGGTTCCTGCTGCATTGCTATCTGGAACATTGGTCGCTAGTGGAATGCTCCAAATATCTGAAGTCGCCTCATATAAATTACCCTCTCAAAGTATAGACTTTTGTTTGTTAATTCTAGGGGCATCTGTTGGCTGTCGATTTGCCAACAAATCTTTGAATGAGGTAGCAAAAAATATATTTCATAGTTTTGTAGCTACAACTATATTGGTCATCCTTGGAGTATTGGCTTCACTGGCTGCTACATATTTTGTAGATACAAATTTTTTAACTTTATTACTATCTTTTTGTCCTGGTGGTATTTATGAAGTTGCAGTAATTGCAATTGCTTTTGATTTAGATCCAAATTTTGTTGCTTTCCATCACATCATAAGACTATTAATGATTTTGTTTACCATTCCTGTTATTTTAAGATTAATAAAAAAAACTAGCTTAAAGAATTAGACATTCGCTCAAAAACTTTTTCAGCACTTAATTTTGTTAAATCATTGACTTGAATTGCTTTGAAATTTTCTCTTTCAATACTAACTTTAAAAGCAGTTGTATGTTTTCCAAATAAAGTTAGTCCTTTGGCATTTAAATGTGCTGCCATATGAGCTGGACCAGTATCATTTGCTATAACAAAAGAGCTGTCTTTAATTAAAGTCGCTAATTGTGAAATATCCAATATCTTGTCATTATCCATCACTAATGTTGCATTAATATTTTTTGTATCTTTAATTTCTGATGGTCCAGGTGCTATTACAATTTTATATTTATCATTATATTTATTTTTAATTAGTTTAATTAATTCATTGTAGTAAGGCCATTTTTTAATAGTTAAATGTTCTGAACAAAAAGGGAATAGAGCTATGTATTCTTTTAAATCATAGTTATTTTTTATATTATCTATGTTTGTACAAGCCCAATTAAAATCGGGCTCCAATGTATGTAATGTATGAAGACCAGAAGTTTTTAACTGGTGATCAAACCTATTTAAAACAGGATTTTTATCAAACTCCACTTTAGGAATATTTGATGGCAAAGTTGTTTCAGAGCTGGACCATTTATCAGCTTTTGCTTTTGGAAATAAAATATTTTTGTAAAAAGTTGTCCTTGATGAGTTTTGAAGATCATAAATTTTTTGAAAATTGAAATTTTTTAAATTTCTAGTTAGCTGATAAAGATAAATAAGATTAAATCTGGACAATCTTTTATCTAAAATAACATCATGAATAGATGGATTTT
>Ga0114997_10004412_pt1 | contig 10897 bp, 4 predicted proteins | sample ArcticOcean_MG_C_2_FD_87045 | JGI IMG/M metagenome (GOLD analysis project Ga0114997, IMG submission 87045) | Marine microbial communities from western Arctic Ocean - ArcticOcean_MG_CB4_136 | ecosystem: Environmental > Aquatic > Marine > Oceanic | place: Arctic Ocean: Canada Basin | collected... | reverse complement strand
CAAAACATCCATCACAAAAACACATTTTTTTGAGACGAAGAATTTTGAAGATATTTTCTTTCAACAACCTCCTCATAATTTCTTCCTTTCTTTCTCTCTCTCTCTCTCTCTTTCTCGAACTCCTCGAACGCGCCATGCCGCGCATAGTCGAAGAAGAAGAATCATCAGGGGACGATGACCACCAAAGGAAAAGGAACAAAAACGTCGCCCTCATCCGTGGGAACTCCGATTTCTGTTCCGATTGGAAACTCTTTTCACTTGAGTGTTTGGGGAAAGATTTGAAAAATGCTCAGTCGCTCCTGCTGACGGAAAAGCTCTTATCGCGAAACGCGGCGGAGTACACCGTGTGGTGGTTTCGTTTGCGATGCGTGAAGTTTATGTTCCACGCGTTCGGGAATGAAACGAAGAAGACGGGAGGAGAAGCGACGACGACGGAGAGAGGAGATGTAAAAAATGAAAACCGATTCTTTGAGGCGACGAAAGGAAAGCTCTGGCGAAGCGACCGGGAAAGGAAGGAGAAGATTGAACGTTTAGTCGCGAGTGCGGAAGAAATGAATAGATTTAGAGAAGAGTTGATAGATTTAGGCGTGGATGAAACGCATGTGGATGAAGCGAGAGAGTACTTCCGTAGCGTCGATTCGCCGTTGATTTGGTACTCGGCGGAGACGCTCGCAAAGTTTCGAAGCGGCGCGTTGACGAGAAAGATGTTGGAGAGGATGGAGGAGGAGAGGAGGAGCGACGAGGAAGCTGTTGAAGAGGAGTTGCCGACGACGTCGTTGTTCTGGCAACACGGGACGTGCGAGGACGGTTTAAAAGCTTTGAGTGGTGCCAATTACCAACGAGATTACATCGAGCGCCTTCGCGAGTGTTGCGAAAAGGTGAGAGAAATTTTCCCACGAACAAAGTACGACATTTTAGACGAAGAGTACGCGTTTGCCGAGGCGATGGCGTCGAGAAATCCAAAAAATTACCAGGTTTGGAACCATCTTCGTCAAATAGCGACCTTAGACGACCGACAATTTCGTATGGAAACCTCTCTCTTGGATCAACACAGCTATCGCCGACGGGCGTTTTTCTTTCAATCGAACGTGAATTGCGACGGACCATTCTTACATCATTTCAACGACCAAATGCGTTCCGGTGCTGCTATTCGTTCAAAATATTTCGTCGAAAATGTCATACTATTTGGCGACGACGGGTTGAAAAACATTCACGCGTGGACGTATTACGTTTGGATTGCGAAAAATATCGATCCAAACGTCTGGTTGGATGTGTTCTACGCAACCGAGATGTGCGTAAGGAAAGATCCGAGGAATAATTCCGCGTGGACGGCGCGAATGAACTACGCGAAGTTTATGATTGTTGACGAAAGAGAGAATGAGTCGAATACGATCAGCGGATGGAACAATTCGGAACATTTGAAATGGGCGGTGGGTAGAAAAGACGACGAGACGAGTTCGAATTCGATTTTCAACGACGCCTCGAGCATTGAAGAGAAAGGCGTCGAGATGATCACGCGAGAAACGAGCGAAGACCATGCGATGGATGCATCAGGCGAAGGATCAGTAGATGTCGAAGGTATTAGAAATATTTACGCGTGTGTAGGTGCCGATTACAGCGTCTGGTGTACACCTGGACCTCGTTTTACTCCGGAATATTTTCTCGCGTATGATGCCGCCGTGATCATGGAAGACGTTCTTGGATTTGACTTGACTTCGTTCCACAATGTTGCAAAAGAAACGAATAGGGAACAGTACGAAAACGTATTGCGAGGTTTTGGAGAGGATAACGTCTACGCGCCAGACTCGGAAGCGGCCATGAACTACGTCCTAGGTCTCTTCGCGCTCATGAAAAAAATGTCCCGACCTACCCTTCTCGCTTGCGAAGGCGAGTTGCGTCGAGCGTTCCTCGAAGAATCCGAGAAGAAAATCCATCAAATGAACGCGCTCACTAAACGCGATTACGAGGCAAAAATAGCGTCAAACGAAAGCCGAAACGACTTTACCAATCCTAGAACAGACACCGAAGCGGCGCAGTTCGAACGAGAACTGAACGCATTTAGACGATTGAAAGTGAGCGCGAAACTGAGCGCCGCGCAAGTCAAAGCCTTTCGACTTGAAAAAGGAGAAGACGAGGAACTCCAAAGCACGACAAATCCGTCCTCGACGACCTTGACACCAGAAATAACGACGAGGTTGAACGCAAACGAATCGCCCGTAAACGCGTTGAAGTCGCTCAGGCGATGTCTCATCACCGACCCGGTCCGATCGAACTTTTACAGAAACCACTTTGTGTTGCGCAGATGAGCAAAATGCGTATGCATGTTCAATTAAGTGCAATGCATCGAGAAAAGGAAAGAAAACCTGTAAATACGTACTTCTATATTTTCTAAAACTACTACAACATCAAAGCGCAAATCTAAACAATTAAACTAATTTCATCACATATCACACATCACGAGCCGTCGTTACCTCCAGCGTTCTTGTTGACTAAATAAATCCCGCCGAGCGTCACTGCGGCGCCGACGAGTTGTTGCGCGTCCAACGTTTCGCCGAGCGCGAAATAGCCGCCGACGACGGCAAAAACGGGCGTTAAGAACGTTAAACTAGACAATTTCGTCAAGTTTCCAGAACTTGCGAAGTAGAAGAACAGGGAGTACGCCAACGCGCCGCCAAACACGGAGGCGTAGAGCAAATTCGCGCCGTCCGCGATACCTAAAGCACCCGCGTCGCCGAAGATGTTTTCGTACACGTCCGGTTCAGAGACGAGCGAATATATCAACAGAGGAATGCCGCCGAGAAACATGTGTAAACCAGTCGCCATGACTGGATCAACGTATTTAACGACCCAGCGAACCATGACGGTTCCAACTGCCATGCTTTGTGCCGCGAGAAGCATCCAAAACTCTCCAAAGTCAAACGGGTGCGCCGCGAACGACTGTAAAAAAGTGCTCGCGCTTCCCCCGTCCCCGCCACCGCCACTACTACTCTTACTCATGAACGCAGCTAAAGTCTCGCTCGGTATCTCCAACAGCGACAAACCAACCACGCCTAACGCTAACCCACCAATACCAGCCGCACCTAACGTCTCGCCAAAGAAAATCGACGCCAAAATTGCCACGGTCAGCGGCTGCGAATCGATGATGACCGATCCCAACCCGGCGCTCGTCTTCGCCAACCCTTCCGCTAAACACCCTTGAAACATAGCCCCATCGACTAACGCGAACAACGACACCGCCAACCACCCTTTCGCATTCTTCGGAAACTTTCTATTCTTCGACACGGCCCACAAAATGAGAATCAAACCGGCTGGAATCAACCTCACCGTCGCGACAAACATCGGCGAAGTGAGCGGCAGCACCTCCTTCATCGATACCATGCTCGTCCCCCAGAGAAAGAACGGTGCGACGTAAAACAACGCCGGAAATTCTTGCTTCTGCTTCCCACTCTTCGCGGCGGCGGCGGCAACAACACCCTCTTCCACCTCTCCCTCCGCTCTCGTCGAAGACGACGACAAAAACAGTTCTTCTTCTTCTTCAATCGGACACTCCGCGTCGATCCCGACGCCGACGCACGACTCGTCCCGAGACGTCGAGTCGATACCACCTTTCGCCATCATTCGCTTTTTCGGCTTTTCAACCATCGAATTCGCAACAAACCGATCTACGTCTACTTCTTCTACTTCTCCTTTCAACCCAACAGGAACAGAAGAAACGACCCCATCATCATCAAACTCCGCCGATATTTCGCACTCCACGTTCATCCCAACGCCTACACATTCTTCTCCAAAATCTTGTGATGAAAACTCTTTGTTTTCTTTCGATGATGTCTTCGCCGTCATCGCGTCAAAGTCAGGTCCGCTTTCCGCGGCGGCACGTGGAGGAGGACAAAGAATCGATGCGTTCTTCTTCAACCTCCTCCAAATCGTCCTTCGTCTTCCTTCTTCTTCTTCTCGGGAAAAACCGACGAAGGACTCATCGGAGGCTTTCAAAGCGTTGAGAAGACGCTTCGATGTCGTCTTATTCGTAGTAGTACGAAAAGAAGAAAAGGAGGAGGAACGAGAAGAAAAAGACGTCTGTCCTTTTCGTCGTCTTTTCGACGAGGAACAACGAGTCGTCGTTCTTTCTACCGCGTTCGATGATGATGATTTATGCGCAAACATTCTTAGGGAAATTCTGAAGACAAATCGCCACTTTTTGTACTTAAACAACAACAACGGAGAATACTTAGTACGATGATGATGACGATGATGTCGAGCAGCGCATCGTTTTCGCCATCGAGTAGTGCGAGGATGAGCAACAACAAGAATAGTACCGCGTTGTTCTCCAAAAGTTGTTCGAGGACCAGTCGTTTTTGTTCTTCTTCTTCTTCTTTTCGGAGAAGGCATCGGAATCGGATGAGTCGTACGTCATCGATGTCATCCGCAGCGGCTAAGGCGGATGATGATACCACCGACACTACGAGTACGAGTACGACTACTGAGACGATTAAGAAAAACAATGAACGAGAAGCACCTTTAACGATCGCCATCTCCGGCGCGACGGGTTTCGTCGGCAAAAAGTTGACGGAAAAATTGTTACAAGAAGGCTCCAAGGTGAAAGTTTTAACCAACAAGAGCAACTCTTTAGAGGCGAGACTGGCGCTCGGTCTCAAATCGGCGTTCAATCCGAACGTCTCCGTATACAAATGGGAAACGATTACGGGGAAGTTGGAGTGGACGGAGGCGATTCGAGGGTGCGATGGCGTGGTGAATTTAGCGGGAGCTCCCGTCGCTACTCGATGGGATAAAAAGTACAAAGAGACGCTCGTGAACAGCCGAATCGGGTGCACGAATAGAATCGTAGACGCGATTAACAAGTTGCCGGAAAAAGAGAGACCGAGTTTAGTGAGCGCGTCTGCTGTTGGGTATTACGGGACGACGAGGAAGGACGAGGAGTGGACGGAAACGAGAGGAGCGGGCGGGGACTTTTTGGCGAGTTTGTGCGAGAAGTGGGAGAAGGCGGCGAACAAGGCGAAGACGAACGTGACCGTGGTGAGAACCGGAGTGGTGTTGGAGAAAGGAGGAGGTGCGTTGGGGAAAATTTTACCTTTGTTCTATTTGTACTCTGGAGGTCCAGTCGGGAGTGGCACGCAATGGGTGAGTTGGATTCATAGGGAGGATTTAGTGGATATCATGATTATGGCGTTGAAGAATCCGAAGAAATTCAAAGGCGTGGTCAACGGCGTCGCTCCCGAACCGACAACGATGAACGGTCTGTGTGAAGCGATCGCGAAAGCGACAAACAGACCGAACTGGTTGCCGGCTCCGGGGTTGGCGGTGAGGGTTTTGTTAGGCGAAGGGGCGACGGTGGTTTTGGACGGGCAAAAAGTGGTTCCGGAGAAGACGATGGAGAAAGGGTACCAGTTCAAGTATTCTGACGTGAACAGCGCGCTCGATGCAATCGTGAATGGACCGTAATAATCCTTTCGTTAGTAAATGCTATTCTGCTCTATACTTTTACTACACAAAACTATGCTGCTAAAAAAATGTGGAGTTCGCGCCGCGTTTCTTCTTTCCTAACCGAGCTTCTCGTTCAATAAACGCATTGCTTTTTCTTCTATGTTTTCTTCTTCCTCGTCGTCTGAGTTTGTTCTTCTGCCCATGCCGGCGTGTGCGGCATCTGAACGCTTAACAGACTTAAACGCGCGCGCATCGAACGGTTTCTCGTCCCCCTCATCGTCATCACTCCGACCACCGAAACCATCTTCATCGTCGTCGTCGTCATCTGAACCAGACGAGCCGCCGACATCCAAGAAAGCTCTCGTCTCTTCTTTGCCGACATCCTTCACTTTACGCTTGGCCCGCATCTCTCGCAATCGCGCTTTTTCGCGTCCACGATCGGCGTAATCCGCGGTCTTTCGCTCTTCCGCTACCTTTTTCATGCGTATCTTGACCGCCTCGCGCAAAGCATCGTCGTTCGCCGCCGTGCTCTTGGCAAAGAATTTAGCGTCTTCGCCCAACGCTTCGAGCGGTTTCGAGGCGGTGCCGTCCTCTTTGAACACGATGCGTTTTTCTGAGCCAGCTACGGAAGCTATGGAACCTGATTTACCAATACGGAGTTTCCCTTTCAATGCTTTTTGGCGAATCTTTTCACTCTCTGCGTTTGCCGCGATCGCTAATTCTTTCTCCTCTTCCTCGGCGTCGTCGGCCAACGCGTGGTCTTTGCGTCGGACTTGTAAAAAGTCATCTTCGATATTGGCGTCGTCGTCGTCGTCGTCCGAGTCGCCCCCAGCCTTTAATTTGAATCGACCCCCGCCGGTACGCTTGAGAACACCCGCTGAGGTTTTCATGCGCTCGTCCGAGTCTGAATCTGTCGAATTGTCTTCTTCCTCTGATTCAGATGACGAAGAGGAGGAAGCGTCATCTTCTTCACCTCCCGAAGAATCCATCTCTTCCTCCTCCTCCTCCTCCTCCTCCTCCTCCTCCTCATCGTCCGAGTGCTCAGAAGAAATTTCCAGACCGTCGTCGTTGTCGTCGTCGTCTGAAAGTTCTCTACTTTTCTTAGCTTCTTTGTTACCATTTTTATCATCGTTCGCTTTATTCTTCTCCTTCTTGGTGCTCGCCGCATTCAAAAACTTTACCTTTGGCGCGTTCGGTAACCCGAAACTCTGCGACAGCGCCTCTACATCAATCTCGGAAACGTCAAACACGTCTTTATTCTTCTGTAAAAACACCGAGCGCAGGTAACACACCAACGCTCTTTGCGATAAATACTTCAAATCGTTATCTTTTGACAACAACCCTTGGACGCTCGAACTTATACCTTTCACTCTCGATTTCGGGTTCATCTTGATAGATTTAATTGGGATTTTTGCTTGCTCCAACAATTCTGGAAACGTTGTCGCTTCTTTGCCTTCGTTCAACAAGATCAAAGCCTTACCACTCGCGGTGTACCTCGCCGTCCTTCCAACTCTGTGAATGTACGTCTGCACGTCTTCCGGGCAATCGCATTGGATGACCCAATCCACCGCCGGGAAATCCAACCCTCTCGACGCCACGTCTGTGGCAAATAAAACCGTCTCTCTCGCGTTACAAAACTGATAAAACACGTGCTCGCGTCTCGTTTGTTTCATTCTTCCGTGAATGCACGCCAAAGGAATCCCTGGTCGCATTCGTCGAAAAATTTCGTGGATAAACTTCACCTGTTTACACGATGAGAAAAACACCAAAATTTTCTGCGTAGGGTGCGACTTCACAAACGCCCACAACGTTTCAATCTTCTTCTCCACTTTACAAGTCGTGTACATCTGTTGCAACTTTGGCGGCGTCGCATTCACCGATTCTGCGTGCACGCTCAAAAATTCTGGATCTTTCAACGATAACCGCGCTAAATCGCTCACTTTTTTCGTCTGCGTCGCGCTAAACAACAACGTCTGCCTCGTTTTCGGCAAATTCGCCAACACCGCGTCTAAAGTCTCCTTAAAACCTAAGTCCAATATCCTATCCGCCTCGTCTAAAACCAACACTTGCAATCCTGTGCAATCAAACATCGGCGTCTCGTCCATGTGTTGCAACAATCTCCCGGGAGTACAACACAACAAATTCATCGCGTTCACCGCGTTCCTTTCCTTCTCCAAATCCTTTCCGCCGATGAGTAAAGCTACGCTAAACGTATGATTTCCCCCAACCTTAACAATCTCCTGAAATATCTGCATCGCCAACTCTCTCGTCGGACTAATGAATATCGCTCCAACGCCATCGTCCTTCCCCCATTTCATCCTATACAATCTCTCTAAACTCGGCACGACGTACGAAAGCGTCTTCCCGCTCCCCGTCTTCGCCGCGCCCAACACGTCTCGCCCGCTCATCGCGTGCGGTATCGTCGCCCTCTGTATCGCCGTCATCTCTTTATACTTGCTTTCTCTCAACGCTTTTTGCGTTTCCGGGGAGAGTGGGAGATGTGTGAATTTCCTTACCCCGGTTAAGGAATACGAGGTGTTTTTGTCCGAGGATTTTCGTGGTGGTATAGCCAAGGGGTTGGAACCGGATTCTGGTTTCGTTTCCTATTGTTTTTATTAATGAGAGTGAGAGAGAGAGAACGAAAGTGAGTAAACAAAGAGGGAGCGTTTAGTGAAGTGTTTTTATTCTCGTCTTCGTCGTTGTAGTTGTTACAAACGCGAGAGTATTAACGCGCGAATAACAAAAGAGAGATTTCCCCGTTTTTGGCGGCTCAAAAATGGTCCAAACGACAACGAAAACATTAAAGTTTTCTCACCTGTATGCACCTCTCCAACGCCCGTATCGTTTGGTCTTGCTGCGCTAACTTTCCCAGAGGACGCTTTACTCCTACGTTCTGATGCTTCTTCTTCTTTTTTCGGTCGTTGTTTTGCGTCATGATGATGATTTTGCAGCTAAAAATGAGGAGAGAAAAGAGCAAAGGAGGAGAGAAAATCACACTTTTGAATACAATGCGGGAATCTAATGAATAAGCCTTTTTACGCGTCTCCTTCTTCCTCTTCTCCTTCTTCTTCCGTTGTTGTTGTTTCAATTGTTTCTTCTTCTTCTGTCGTTTGAAAAGAATCGGCAATTCTGTGCCCGTCGTACGGCAAATGAATACCGACGTCTTGCGGAACGCACGTTTCGTGCAACGCTCTTCGGTAGCGGTACCGAATTTTTAAGTGCTTCTTTTCCAGCGGGTCGACGTCGCAGAAACCCAAAAGAGAGGAGTACGAGACGCCGTCGTGGAGTTCGAGTTGCGAACGTTCGACCATGTGACGTAAGGCTACGGTGACGTCGATCCAAGAGTCGTCGTCTCGGAGGATGTCGCTGTGTTGTCGTCGTTCGCGCGATTTTGGTTTCGTTTTCTTCGTTTTCTTCCTTTCGTCGTCTGAATCGTCGTCGTTTTTTCGATCATCTTTTTCTTCTTCTTCGTCCGGAAAGGTCATCGATCTTTTCGTCACGTCGCACTCAACGTTTTCAAACGAGCCGTACACGGCTTTCTCAATGTCCAATCCGCCTATTTCTCGCTCGAACACTCTCTTCTCTTCCGCCGATTTTGCGACGAGCTCGCGTTGCGCCAAGGCGTCTTTGCGGTTTTCCTCGATTTCAGACGCGTATCGCAAACGCATTTGTTTCTTTTCGAACCGTTTTTTACGTCTCAATAAAGGCAGAATGAACACGTTTCTTAAGACGCCAATGACGGCGTTCGGGATGGTCAGACACAAAATCGCCGTTCGCCTCGTTAAATACGGCAAACCCGGGGCGAGTAAAATAGGAAACTCAAACTGTTGATTCCTTTGGCGATATTTGATTTTCAAGACGCACCCTTCGACGCCGACGCAGACGCCCCACCCGATGCTCGTTTCGCCGTCGTCGCTCAACGTGGCGTTCGTTCCGTTTTCAATTTCTATACCCATCGTTCCAAACTTGAACGAATATTTCTTAATTTTGTTCGTTTGTGTATGTTCCGCCAACGCGCTGTTCGGGTAATGCCGCCTCGCGTTCGCCGAAGAGCCATCGACGACTTTTCTCTGATACGACCCAGTCAAGCCGAAATTCTGTACACCCGCGCTCAAATCCAACTTCCACGCGCCATTTTCACCGGCTTTACCTCTGCACCCGGTCGTGATACCCGGTATCGGCCCTACGTTCCAATCGATGTTACCAACCGCGTGATGCGTCAACTGTCGTTTCAAACCGACGGACAAACCTACGCCAGTGCCAACGTCCTCTGCTTCCTCCCCCGCGGACGACCCCCCGACGCCGACAAAGTCGTATCTACACGTCATCGTCCCAGTCGTCCTATTCGTCAATTTCTGCTCCAACGTCATCTCCATCCCACCGTTCCTTTGCGAGGGCATTTGCATGTGCCAATCCGCGCTCGTCCACAACCCCAACTGTTTCCTCGCGCCGACTAACAACACTCCTGCGCCTCTCCCATCCGCGTTCGCCATCGCTTGCGCTTGACAATACACGTCCAAACTCTCCGACACAGTCGCACTCATCGACGTGCTCACGCTCCCTTGCAAAAAATCCAACCCCAAATCCGTGACGTGGAAATCCCCCAACGCTTTCTCCACCGCTCTCAGCGCCGCTCTCTGTTTCTCTTCGCCTTCTTTTCCTTCCACCGCGCTCGCGACTCCATCTCCCAACACTCGTTTCAATCGTTCCCGCACTGACTTCCCGCCTCGCGCTAACCTCCTCGACGCTCGTAAACGTTCGTCGAGCGCGTGTGCGAGGCTGAATTTAAACTCGTACCCGCTCGATTGTTGATATTTACTTTCCGCGCGTTCTCTCGCTTTTTGCCGTTCGAAATACTCAAACTCCTTTCGCATTTCCTCCGTCGTTTTCCGTTTCGAATAGCGCATGATTTCCTTGCTCTCGTTGGAGTCACTCACTCCCGCGTGGCCGTAAATGTCGTACACTTTCCGTTTCTCGTCGTCTTGTAAGATTTGGTAGGCTTCGTGGATTAAGGAGAAGGATTTCTTCGCCGCTTGGTTGTTATTCGAGAGCGCTTTATCCGGGTGGACTTTTTGCGCGAACTGTTTGTACTTTCGTTTGACATCTTCGGTGGTGCAATCGCGCGGGAGATTGAGGACCGCGTAGTAGTCTTTTTTTTTAGCCCTTCCGGGAAAAGCATCGTCCTCGTCCATGATTGATGCTTTTTCTGCGCTCCTTCGCTCTTCTCACTCTCGTTCTCGCTCAGAGCAGACGTATGTTTACTACTCTCTCTTGCGTAAATGTATGCCGTTTTTCCCCTTCATTTTTCCCCAAAATGTTTCACAAAAAGCGACTTAAGCAAACAAAGACTTTCGGCGAAGATCACAGGCTTTCTTTCGCAAAAACCACCCGAAAGAACTCCGTTTTTTGCGATATATTTATGCGCGCGTATTTATTATAGCGAAGCCCGTATTTATTT
>Ga0114997_10004408_pt1 | contig 10902 bp, 9 predicted proteins | sample ArcticOcean_MG_C_2_FD_87045 | JGI IMG/M metagenome (GOLD analysis project Ga0114997, IMG submission 87045) | Marine microbial communities from western Arctic Ocean - ArcticOcean_MG_CB4_136 | ecosystem: Environmental > Aquatic > Marine > Oceanic | place: Arctic Ocean: Canada Basin | collected... | reverse complement strand
GGTGTTGCTGCGTCAAAGAATAAAAATGTTATTAGATCAACATCGGCTGCGCCTGTGCTTAGGGTTAATCCTGCTGCACCTGCTGTAAGAGCTGTAACGTGTGAGCCTGCGTTAACTGTAACGGCATTAATTGCCATCGTTCTGCTACCTGTTCCGTCTTGAGTTGCTTTAAGTGTAAAAGTTGAAACGCCATTAGTTGGCACATTTGTGAAGTCGATATCAGTTACATTATGCCCTAGGGTTACTGCTCCCGTATTCCCATTAGCTAAATTTATTGCTAAAGTTGTAGCTGAACTTACTGCAACATCTGTCTCAGCATAATCCTTAAGAATTATTGCACTTGCTGTTTGATCTGCAAATGCTACGGCTGCGTCAATATCTAAAGCTATAACACCGCTAGTAGAAGTTAAATTAGCACCTGTGATACCGCTTATTAAATCATTTATACTTTCTTTCTTAGATGAATTATCATCTGCATCAATTATTGCAATACTATCATTAGCAACATTAACAGTTGCAGCTGACAGTTCATTCAAATCTAATGCTAAAACACCAGAAGCAGCTACTAAACCCACACCGGCAATAGCGGAAATTAAATCTGCAATAGCTTCTTTTTTGCTTCCATTACTTGCATCTGTATCAATTATTGCAATAAAATCGTTTGCAACATTGACTACAGCGGCAGTTAATTCATTTAAATCTAAAGCAATACTTGGAGATCCACTTGTTCCACCACCACTAAGTCCGTCTCCTGCGGTTATTGCTTCGATATCTCCAGCAACAGTTCCCCATTCGATAGCGTTAGCCGCAGCATTAGTCCTTAAATATTGTAAAGCAGATCCTAAAGCAGCTAAACCAGTTCCTCCGTGTGTGTAAGCAAGAGTATCACCTGATACAAATTCTGATAAACCATCTGTTTCACCAGCAGAGTCAAACGTTGCTTTTACAGGTACTTTATCAGCCATTAAGCAATCCTTAATTTAATATTACTTGTTGATCCATTTGTTTTCACAAAAGGAAGTTTAGTCTGATTATCTTCAGTTATCAAAGATATGTTACTTTTGACACTATTTGCTTTTACAAATTGCAAACTACGAGAAACGTCGAATCTTGCTTCCCTTGCAGGTCTTAAGTCAAAAAAATCACTTATTGGTTGATACATATTACTCCACTTCTCTAACTTTAATATTAGCAACACCTTGTCCAGGAGTATCTAATTGCAAACTGTATTCTCTTATCATTACATTATGCGTGTCGTACGATCCACTAGCAACAATTTCATAACCATTCTGGAAATTCAATATGTTTTCTGTGGCTGCTTCAGCTTTTATGTAGTCTATTAATTGAGATCCACTAAATGCTCTACTTTGAGCTTGCGCGTCTTCATCGCTTATATCTAATATTAAATCCCATTCTTTAACATACTCAGAAGGAGTAGACCTAACTTGAATAGACCTGACTACAGGTGTAACTGCAGTATTTCCTGTTATTAATGTTATTTTTAACTGTAAATTTTTAAACTTAACAGAAGAACTGCTAGAAGATACTGTAAAAGTAACTCCTGTTCCGTTGTCTGTGTCATACGTTCCAGCAGATGTCCAAGTTCCATCTTGATCTTTTTGATAATAAACTTGCACAGATGTATTTGCTGGTAATGGCTCTGTAGCTAATCTAATCGACATAAAAGTTTTTTCTGCAGCTATATCAAAATCGTGTACTGAACTATAGAGAGATCCAGTAGAAGCATAAGTTGCAGCAGTTCTATACGATTGTGTATTAGAGCTGCTTTTATTTTCAGATACAAATGTTCTTCCTAAAAAATCTACTACTGAGTTTGGGTCTCTTACTGCCGTAAACTCTGGACCACCAAAGATACCTCCAGTTAGTAAGTCTATAGTAAATAATGTCCAAGTATTAGCAGATGATCCAGTAGGAGCTAAAAAGAAAGTTCTATCCATACGAGAAGCATCTGTACTTGTTATTAATTTACCTACAGTAAAATCTTCATCTTGTCTTAAAATTCCAAATGTACCAAATTCAGTTCCTCGTATATAATAAATTGTTCTTTCGTTTACACCAGTAGTCGAAGATGTACCAGCCATAAGCAGAACACCAGCTGCATACCAGATACAATCTACTGAAAAACCAGGCATTCTGGCTACTTCTACTCCAAAGCTATCTCCTAAAGCCGTACCAGGAACAATTCTATATAGAACACTCTCACCAGCTTTAGTTCTCACACAAACAAACAACTCATTGTCTCCTCTAGCAAGAATCCCTTGGTTTTTTCCAGCGTCTAGGTTACCTTCGTGTACTACAAATATTTCAGTACCAGTAACTGGAGGTGTAGAAGTTGAGAAAGCGTTGTATTCCATAACAGAAATCTTTTCTCCTGTTAGATGAACTACATACAAATGACTTCCTATTTTGACTAGGGGTCTTTCAAAAATATCTTGGCTGTCTGTGTCTACCCATTTGTCTGTATCTGCAAAATCATCTGTATAAGTACTTTGTACTTCAAATCTATATATATCACTTAGTCCTCCACTAACTGGTATAAATACATTTTTACCGTCTCCATCTCCTCTTACTCCAAAGTAGTCGTCATCTGCTATATCTGTTCCTCCAGCATCTTGTATATCCCAAGTTGTGTTAGCTAAATTACCAGAGTAAGTAGCAACTGAATCATCAGAAGAAGAAAAGTGAATCAATTTGTCTGATGCTTTAACCAATGTTCCTGTTTTGTTAACATTAGTTCCAGCTGACTCAACGCCTTTAGACAACCTTATGCTTCCAGGAGTATGTAGTGCATCTATGTTTGTACTAAAGTCGTAAGCATTACCTTTTTCTCTATTCCATTTTTTAAATCCTTCTCCAGCTGACCAATCAGTTAACTCCCATACGGCAGTATCTGGTCTTAAGTCATACTTAGGCTCGGATGATTGCACAACTTGCGCATTTGAAATGTTAAGAGGAAGTAATCGTGCTTTATAATGGTCGTCTGCTGCATTGACTGCTAAACGATATTTATAAGTCCCCAGTTTAATGTGAAAATACCCATCAATCACGATATGTTCTTTGTCTTCTAGTTTGCCTACTTGTTAAAACAAATCTTTCTTCTTCTTTAAGACGCATATTCTCTTCTTTTCTAGATCTTAGATACTCACCATAAAACCAATTAGAATCTCTAGATTCTTGTCCTGGTTGTACTACTTGTCGTTGGTCTCTTGTATCGTTAGTACTAGAAGGCACAGTAGAGCCCATAAGTTTGTAAACTGCACCGATAACAAGAAGTTCGACTTGCCTATCGTCTAAATCTGTAGTAGCTCCTATTTTCTTTCTAAAGGTGTAGTAAAAAGTATCTCCGTGAGTTAACTCTCCAAAATCCCACATAGTTATACCAATGCCGTTAGCAAAACCGGAAGTGTGCATGTGCTTTGTCATTTTCCAAGTATTCAAAACCCAAGGCTCGTCACTACCAAGTGACCCTGACCTTGGATAATAAACTGATAAAACTTCTTTAAGTCCAGCATCGTTAGTTGTGTAAAAATAACTGTTCTTGTTTGCAGTTGAACTACCAGTACCAAAGACATAAACTTCTGGATACAATTCTTCTATTATTGAATCAATTGCATTATCTATTTTAGATAAAGTAAACTTAGGATTTTTTTCAATAGCGGTAAGGTCTGTTACAACTGCTGCAGTAGTCCCGTTCCAAGCTCTAGCAACAGTAAATCTACTATTATCTACATCAATGCTTTTTATATAAATCTGTTCTCCAGTAATAAACTCGACAACATCTCCTGCTGCCCAACTATTTATATTGGTAACAGTAATAACTGTGTCGGTACTGGATACATTTCCATCTTGATTTAAAAAATCTGTAAAAGGTCTTTTAAGATAATCAGATCCATAAAGATAATCTTTTATACGTTGTCTAACAACGGCTGCAGTTGCCATTACTTACTCCTCTTACTAGAGTCTACTATATTAGCTCTTCTTTTTACCATCTCTACTATCCAATCGTATACCTCTTGTGCTGATGCCGTCCATATTCTCGGACCGAGCTTTCCTTTACCACAAAAATCCACACATCCAATTTCACTTTTAACAGGGCATGCACAACCTGGTATACCATCTCTTAGTGGATTTGGTCTAGTCATATTGCTCGCATTCCTAACATAGTCTTGAAAGAGTCGAGTTGCAAGTATATGAATTACTTTTCCTTTATCTGTTCTAGGAGCTTTTTTTATTACAGGAGGTTGCTCTGCAACTTTAGAATATACTTTCATTTGTGCCATTTCTTCTTCTCTAGTTAAAGGTGAATCAGCATCAATTAATTGAGAAACTTCTCCAGCAGCATCTCGATGAACTCTAACTTTTTTTTGAAACATCCCATCACCTAGGTCTTCATCACCTAACTGAGAAGCCCTAGGTTTAAGATGTTTGTCTAAACCAAAAGAATCTTCCATTAATCTGGAAGCGTCCTTTAATGTAGATTTTTTTTTCTTCTTAGACACCAGACATAGTCCTACTTGTTGTTGCGTTTGCACCAAACTTGCCTGCTTCGCCTTGAAATGCTTTTCTTTTTTTAGATTCGTATTCTGCATCATATTCAGACCAATCATCCCAAAGAGTAGAAAACAAAGGTGTACCATCTGAGTCTTGACACAAAATAAAACCTTTTCTTTCGTACTTCTTTAGACCTATTTGGTCATTAGGATCTCCGGCAACACCGTTGTTAACAGTAGCTTCCCAAGGTAATTGAACTACATTTCCTGTAATCATTCCATCAGGATCTACTTGTAAAGCTTTCATGTTTTTCATATTCTTAAATGGAACTTTTCTTCCATCAGGATATTTGCCTTGAGCAGTAAACTTTAAAGTTATTCCTTCAAACTTTTTAGTTTTCACATATCCAGAATCTTTATCTTTCTGGACATAAGCTTCATTAACATCAGGCGTGCTTGGATCATCAGCTATAAATTGACCTTTGTCATCTTTAGCTCTTGTTTTCTTTTCAGCCATAAATTCTCCTTAGTCGTGTGTGTTGGTAGGGACACACGACAATAAAATTTTCTGCCTACCCAGACTTTAAACGCTTAAGCGTCTGTTGTAATTTCCACACCAGCCGTGTCAACGATTTCTCCAACGCCATACATAGATGACACTACTACAACGAAACCACGAATTGGAGCCCAACGCATGATTTCTGTTTTAGAAGGCCATTTTTGTACCATACCGAGTGCATAATCTTTAGAAAATACACCACCAGCACGGTCAGCGGCAGAGTTAGCGGTAGGAACGTTGGTGGATTGATAAAAATCAATTCCCATAAAGTCACCGAAATATCCGGTATCTTTAACTGTTCCTAATTCGCCAGCACCTGATCTCACGCCACCACCTGTGAAGATTCCTGAAGAGGAGTCTTCTACGGCAATTCTTAAGTCAGCAATTTGAACTGGATGTAAAACACCCACATACGGTCCAGGAGCATTAGCTGCTTCTAGAGTGTAAATTGCTGAGAATAAGTTAGCAAGAGATAAGCCTGCACCAGAAGTACCTACTGCGGTACCAAATCCAGCTAACAATGCACAGATATCAACGTCTATCTTTTGTGCTACTGCGTTACCCATTTGTCTCATTTGAGCACCACGAGTAGCCGCAATAGAAGATACGTCTAATACGTCTGTGATTGTTGCCATGATTCCAACTTCAGAAGCAGTAAGAGTAGCTTTAGAAGTTGAGAGAGCTGTATTTGCAAGCTCTGCACCTTCTGCAACTGCGGCAGCTGATTCAGAATCAGCTATCGGAATGTCTACTGCTTTAGATGGTTGTCCTGATAAATCGAACATAGCTAAAAGTGGAGGAGTCACAACGGCTGCTTGTAAAGCATCGAGAATATCATCGTTAATGATTGCAGCGTAAACTGTATCATTATACGTAGTGGTATTCGTATCGTTACTTGTAAAGTCGACCATTTAAGTCACTTCCCTTCTTTTATTAGTTACTTATCAAAAGCCTGGTTAGCAACGTAATTGTCTTCTCTCATCTGAACGTTTCCTTTTATTAAAGCTTCGTGTGCAAGAGTTGGATCAGAGACTTGTAACTTTTTATATTGTTCCTTAGTCATTTTTCCTGCTTCAGCAGTTCCAACGATGGCAGGACTTGTGTTATCAGCAACTTTTCCTATATCTGTTAAACCAGCAGATTGCTCCGCAGGTACACTTTGAGGCGTTAAATTGTACGCAGTAACAAATTCCGTAACCGTATCATTATTGATTTCTGTTTCAGGATTTGCTTTTAAAAACAATTCAGCGTGAGAATCTTGGAAACCACCAGCTCTGAAAGCTTCTTTTGCTTTCATCCCTTTGAGTTCACTAGATACTTCGTTAAATTGATTTTGCAGCGTTTTTTTATCGCCAGTAGCTTTGTCTAAAGCTTCGCGTAAATTTGGGATAGATTCTTCGTTTGACAAACCAGTTCTTTCTTGTTGTTCTGACATTATTACTCCTATTATGTCTACACACTCTTATAGGGATCGAGTGGTATTCTTTTACTTACTTAACTCAAAACCAGTTATTTCAAACAAGAGGTTTGAGTAATCTCTTGTTATTACCAATTTTAACCAATAGATCTAATTTGTCTACCTTGTTCAAAATTATTATTTTGTAGAAAGTTATTAGAAAGATTTTTCAAGTTCTCATCTTGTTGCATTAATCTAGACATAGCGGTTGCCATTTCAGTTTCAGTCATTCCACCTGGCTCTTTATATCCTAAAGATAAATTTATAACTTGATCAGCATCTAATCCATAACTTCCTAAATCAATGTATTCTCTAAATTTAAGAAGTGATTGAGCTGCTGACTGTAAAGCACTAGATACTTGCTGATTAGTTAATTGACCTGGTGTATTTTTAGCTATCTTTAAAGCTTCTTCCACAGAGAGGTTATCCAAATTCAACTTAGAAGCTTGTTCAGTAATAGAGCTTGCTTCATATAAGTCGTATATCTGTGTAGGAGCAGTACCCTTAAAAAATTCTACAATACCTTGTGTACTTGTTACATCAAAATCTAATCCTTCAGCTTTTACAACACTTTGAAACGCTAATAAAGCACCTGCATTTTTTTCTGCTCTTTCAAAAATATCATAAGTCTGACTTAAATCATCTAAAGTAAAACCTTTTTTAATAGCCTCAGCTGCTAACGAAATTGGGTCTGCTTCTTCTCCATACCTATTATTAAGTTCTCTGACTCTTGTTTCATATCCTTGATAGTTGACTAAAGCTTGTTGGTGATCTCCACCTGTTAAAGAAACCATCTCTTGAAAAGCAGGGTATCTTTCTTTAAAAGAATTCTTTTTAGATATTTCTCTTAAAAACTTAGTGTCAGTCCATTGTTCAGCAACTGCAATATAAAACAAATCTTTTATTTCTGGATCATTGTTTGCCCATTCTGGTAAAAGTAAATCTCCAGTAGGAGCCATTAATGTTCTTTCTACTCTAGTTGCATAATTTTCATTTGTTCCCACAACATCGGCAATACTGCCTCCAGATATTCTTCCTTGTTTAAACTCACTATAAGAAACAGTTGCTGCGATAGGTGGCTCTTTACCTGCACCTATTCCTTCTAAAGAATTTAAATCTGACCTATCTGCATAATAATAAATTTTATTTCCACCAGGCAAAGTATATTCAAGAAAGTAAGCAACTGGTAAACCAGGATATCCTGTAACTGCGTACCAAGTCCCGCCTTTAGCATAATTAGTTAAAGCAACAGTAGGCACTAATGGAGTTACTACAGGTGGTGTTTTAGGTGTTGTTTTATTATTATTGTACACATCATTTGGTGTAGGTATTTCTCCTCCTGGAATTCCTTCTCCCAAATAATCTGTAAAATCATCTGACCCACCACTAGGTTGGTTGTATATAGACTCTCTTCCTTCAGCAACAGCTTCTTGAGATTCTTTAATAACATCTTCTGCAGGAACTCCTGGAGCAAAATCAAATTCTAATCCAGTAGAAACTTGTACAGAAGCATTAGGATCTCCTCCGTCTGCTTCAAATTGAGCTTCACTAGGTCTATCATCAACGTATTTTGGTTTTTCATCAGGTTCAGGTCTTTGCGGAAACCTACTATTAGGAGGATCATCATTATCTGCTACTGCATTGTAAACTTGGTCTACTTCATCAGGAGTTGAGTTTCCTACATCAGAAGAAATAACAGGATTAGAAGCAAAATTTCCTACAGGTGGAGTAATTGTTGCAGAATCATCATTTATTTGAATTTTCTTGACAACTTCTTCTACAGTAGTTCCCTTAGGCGCAGATTCAATCTCTGCTTTAATAACTTCTTTAATTGCTTTTTCTCGAATTTCTTTTATAACTGAAGCAGCACTTCTACCTGGTGCAAAGTCAAATGATATTTGTCTCCTCATTTGTTAAACATTCCTCCTATTCGTTCTCCTAAAGCCGATACCTTGTCTCTGAATGTATCTCCTAATCCTACACCAGGACTTCCAAAAGTAGCAGCAGTTTGTGTTTCTTCAGTTGTTGCTCCCACAGATGCGGAACTGGTAACTGCATTGTTGAAACCAGGGTCTCCTAGACCCATGGCTCCACCAACGGCGTTACTATATTGTCCTATGTATTGTTCTTCACTAAATTGTGGTGGTTTCTGTTGATATATTCTGTTATACCTTCTTGTATCTTTTATAAAAGGCATAGAAAAATCTTCTATAGAAACTTGCGTATTTGGATTCATAATTTTGTAATCTGTATACGAACTCTTTATTTGGTCTGTTAAACCAGGGTCATTAATTAAAAGCACAGAACTAACTTTGTCATTTATTCTCTTATATATTGCATTTTGTTCTGGTATTCTTGCATCTTTAAATTCTGGTAATCTATAAATCCAAGATACATTTTCGTTGTTAAGTGTGTAAGAAGCTACAGATTGAGAAACTAGATCTACCATTTCAGGTAAACCAAGTGCGCTATCTAATCCTTTTGTTACGGCTCTATCCATTAAATCAATAGTGTACCCGTTTGCTAAATGGGTTATAGCTAGTGCTTCAGAAACTGATTTAGAAAAACCTTGATCAAAAGCAGAGGCTGCATATCTTTCCATAACTGCAATTTTAATAGTATCAGCAACAGTTGGAGGTCCACTTAATGCAGATATTCTAAATGGATTATCAAAACCTGTTTGTGCAGTAACTTTACCAAATGTTTCTTCTACTAACCCCCTTATATCACCAGCAGTATTTTCTAAAAAATCACTATAAGTTGTATCAGGATCTCCGACTATGCCTGATTCCATAATAAAAGACCATTCTTTAAAACCTGTAGTCTTTTCAGCACCTGGAATCCATTTATCATTTTCATAATCATAATAATCTTTACCATAATATTGTTTAATTTGTTTCCATTGTTCCTCTGGTACAGTTGGCTCTCCTGTAAACATATTTGAGTTAGCTGGTTCATATGTACTTAAATCACGAGAAAGACCAGGAGTCTTCTTAAAACCTGCGTCATTTTGTTTTGCAAACCCAAATAATTCTCTGTCATCTTTTTCAAGATATATGTTGCTTGAACGTATATAGCTTGGCATTTTTGTCTTATATGGACCTGTTCCATTTTCTCTAATAGGATAATCTGTATAAGCAGACCAATCTTCAAATATATTCCTATTTCTACCAGATTTCCTGTCCATTAAATCTTTTGCGTATTGAAATTGAAAATCTAGATCTGCAATAATATCTATAAATTTTGCGTGTTCATCTATACTCATGTTTTTTACATCAGTATTAGATATTCCTGCTTCTCTAAATTGTGGATAATCTTCGTATATTGTATCGTGGTGCGCTCCCCAATTAATCTGAAATAAACCATAAGAGGATTCATGATCTATTTTAGCTCTAATATATTTATTAAATCCTTCAGATTCAACCTCTAACACAGCAAACAAAACAGGCAAGAAATCTTCCCCTATTACTTTAGTTCTTAAATATTTATCTAAATATTTGTAAGCGTAACCAACAATAGTATCAGCATCTATTATTGTTTTTGGATACCCTTCATATGGGTCTGTAGTCATGTCAATCATTTTCAACCTCTATCATATCAGTAAATTCTCTTAAATCCCACTTAATGTTGTCATTGTCTGTTGAGTAATCGCCAGATATAGAAGGCTTATCACTATTTATATTATAGTAATTATCAGCTGGACTAAAGTGGTCTGAGAAAAATACATATTCTCCTGTGCCATCTGCTAAATCTCCATCTAATCCATTTTCTATATATAACCAACCTAACACCCTACCATACAGATCTTTTCTATTATCGTTACCGAACCTAGGGTCAGTAACATAATACAATCTACCTTGATAGGTATCGACAAGTTGTTGTAAGAATGCTTTTTGAGTAATAGCTATTTCACTTTCTTCTGGATATTCTGTTGGGTCTAGGTCCATTTCATAAGCCTGAATTCCTATAACACGAACTGCATCTACATCCATATTTGAGTACATTGTATTTATTGTGTCACCGTCAGGAACGTTGCTGTCGGTTGCTTTAATCTTTATAGCTCTAAATGGTTTCTTAGAAGTAATTGTTTGAAACTCAGCTATTTGGTCTTCATCACTTAAAGTGACATTAAAGGTAGCGTTGTTCACAGTACCCTCAGATGGTACAGGTTGCTTCCATTCTAAAGACAAAGCTTTAAAATTTGGCTTAACATAAAAATTCCACCATTGTTCTCCGCTTAATACGTTTGATCCGTCAAAGGAATAAATGTCTCCCATAATGTGGTTAAATATTGTAAATGTTTCAAAAACATCATCTACGATATCTTGCAAATCATCATTGTTAGCTATCTGACCATCGGTGCTTTCCCACTCTTC
>Ga0114997_10004407_pt1 | contig 10903 bp, 13 predicted proteins | sample ArcticOcean_MG_C_2_FD_87045 | JGI IMG/M metagenome (GOLD analysis project Ga0114997, IMG submission 87045) | Marine microbial communities from western Arctic Ocean - ArcticOcean_MG_CB4_136 | ecosystem: Environmental > Aquatic > Marine > Oceanic | place: Arctic Ocean: Canada Basin | collected... | reverse complement strand
TCACGGCAGTAGCTGGAGATGCTACAGATATTGGAGTAGTTGCTGGCAAAGCCACTGAAATAGGGCTATTAGGCACATCAGCGGCAGTCGCTGACCTAGCACTAGTTGGAGTCAGCGGAGTAATCACAGATATGGATTTAATCGGTGCTACTGGGGTTATCGGGAATATAGCAACGGTATCAACTAATGTTGCTAATGTAAATTTAACTGGCGGTTCAATCGCAAATGTAAATTTAACAGGTGGCTCAATTGCAAATGTAAATACCACGGCAGGGGCGATCGCCAATATAAATACGGTGGCTTCAAATATTTCTGGAGTCACATCATTCAACGATAGGTATCGAGTCGCATCTTCTGCACCAGCTTCAAGTCTCGATGCTGGAGATTTATATTTTGATACTACATTGAATGAATTAAAAGCCTACGGAACATCGTGGCAATCAACGGCTCCTAGTGCAGCAAATCAAGTACACATCAATAATGTTTCTGGGGCAATCGTTTATGCGGAAGATTTAGGTTCTATTGCTGACGCTCTCTCTAGTTCTTCAAGTAGTGGGGATATTGCAACGGTAGCAACTGCAATTGCAAACGTAAATCTAACTGGGTCGAATATAGCCAACGTGAATTTAACAGGTGGGTCGATTGCTAATGTTAATCTAACGGGTGGATCGATTTCAAACGTAAATACGGTAGCTGGTTCTATAGCAGATATCAACCGTTATGCCCAAGAATATACTATATCTTCTTCAACCCCTACTAGTCCTACTCCAGCCGAAGGTGACCTGTGGTATGACAGTACCAACAATCTGATGAAATACCATAACGGATCAGGATTTATCTCGATTGCTTCTGGCATTTCGGATGTTCAATCTGACACGAGTCCTACCTTGGGGGGTGCTTTAGATTGCAATAATGTAAATATTACAAACTGTGGAACCGTCAGCGGTTCTAACTTACAAATGGATTTTGGGAGTATTGCATAATGGCTAAAAAATTACAGTTAAGAGGAGGCACTACCGCTCAACATTCATCATTTACTGGTGCTTTGAGAGAAGTCACGGTGGATACGGATAAAGATATACTGGTGGTTCACGATGGTGCGACTGCTGGTGGATTTCCTGCTCATAGAGATTTAAAGGGGGCTGATGTAGCTTCAGCCTCTCCCACGGTTATTCCTGCTGGGAGTAATTATGTTGATATTACTGGAACAACTGGATTTGCAGCGTTTACCGTTGCAGCTAATACACATTTTTTTGCTCAGTTTGATGGTGTTTTGACTATGACCCACCACGCTACCAATTTGGATTTACCTGGTGGAGCGAATATAACAACCGCTGCTGGAGATGTAGCAGAGTTTTTTTCAACTGGTGCTAATACGGTTCAATGCGTAAATTATACTAAAGCTTCTGGTAAACCAATTGTTACCGATTTTGTTGATGCGGATATCAATGCTTCGGCAGCAATAGCTCAAAGTAAACTAGTAGATATTGTTAACGCTGACATTGGTGCAGCAGCAGCAATAGATCAAAGTAAACTAGCTGGTCTTGATGCTACTCCAGATACAGATCATACGGCTAACGGCCCTCAAACTAGCACTGTAGCTGCTGGATACACTACAACTCTAATGGATTTAGTTTATCTTGGAACTGGTGGAAAGTGGCTTGAAGCTCAAGCAACTGCAACTGCAAGATCAATTAATTTATTGGGCATTGCATTGGAAGTCAAAAATGATACACAGGCTATGAACGTAGCTTTACCGGGAAGTTTTGTTGCAGACGCTTCGTGGAGTTTTTCGGTTGGTGTCCCTCTTTATATAGGTGGAACACTTGGTGAGATTACAACTACCAAACCTACTGGGAGTGGAAATGTCGTTAGAACAGTTGGATATTCATTATCTGCCACGACTATATTCTTTGACCCTTCATCTGACTACGTCACTTTAGCTTAAGGAACAATTATGCCCAATATAGCAACAATTAACGGAATCGCAGAAGATAACATAGCGACATTTAATGGGATTACCGCTGCGAATGTAACATCAAAAGGTGGTGGTACTTGGCAACATACAACTTGGACAACGGCAACTGGTGGAAGTGTAGCTACCTCTGGAGATTATAAAATACATACATTTACTTCCTCTGGGACTTTCGCAGTAACTAGTGTTGGGACTGATGCTACCTATTCTTGGCTAGTTCTAGCTGGTGGAGGGGGAGGTGGCGGTAACTGGGCTGGTGGAGGTGGAGCTGGCGGTTACAGGACAAAATATTCTTCAGATACTAGTGGTGGTGGTGGAAGTGAATCTGTTGGAACTTTTAGTGGTACAAGTTCTAACACTGTAACCATAGGGGCAGGAGGTACTAAGAATACGTCTGCAGGAGGTAGTGGAAATAATGGATCAAATAGCGTTCTTGCCTCAAATTCTATAACTTCAACAGGTGGCGGTGGTGGCGCAAATTATGATGGGGCTGCTGGAAACACAGGTGGATCAGGAGGGGGTGGGACTGCCAACGCAGGATCAGGTGGTTCTGGGGCTAGATCATCCCCTACTCAAGGTAATATTGGTGGCTATGGAACTGTAGTAGGAAATGCGTGGCCCTCTGGAGGCGGAGGTGGCGCAGGTGCTGCTGGTAATAATAACAGTGGCTACACACCGGGGGGTGGGGGTAATGGTCAATCTTCTACAATTACAGGCTCAAGTGTGACTAGGGCTGGTGGAGGTGGAGGTTCAGCTTATGGAGCTGCAGGTGGTGGAACTTCTTCTGGTGGATCTGGAGGTGGAGGTAATTCTGGTTCTTACCCACCACATGTAGCTGGGGGTACTGCAAGTGCCAACACAGGATCAGGTGGCGGTGGTGGTTACGGTGGAGGCACAGGTGGATCTGGAATAGTTATTGTCCGTTATAAATACCAAAACTAGGAATAAACTATGAGTCATTTTGCAGAAATTAATTCAGAAAATATAGTTATTAACGTAATAGTAGCAGATCAAGAGTTTATAGATACTGGTGCAGTCGGTGATGCAAGTAATTGGGTGCAAACTTCATATAACACTAGAGGTGGTGTGCATTATGCTCCAAATTCAAATACTCCCGATGGTGGTGTTGCACTAAGAAAAAATTATGCTGGTAAGGGGTATACCTACGATGCAACAAGAGATGCTTTTTACACTCCACAACCTTTTACATCTTGGACGTTAGCCAATGATACTTGCCAATGGAATGCCCCAGTTGCTTATCCTGATGATGACAAGTTTTATACTTGGGACGAAGAAAATACACAATGGGAGGAAATAACTGATTAATGTCACGTTATTGGAGTTGGAATAAAATAATACCTAAAGAAGAATGTGAGAGAATCATTAATGATTTAAGTAATATTGAAGGGTATAGAGGCACTCAGGAAAAGGAACTTTATGGGAAAATATATATTCGTTTGGTTAGTGGTAATAATCTAACTACAAAGCTTATATATGGATTTGCACATGAAGCTAATGATTCACTTTTTCATTATGAAATAACAGACCACGAACAGATGCAATTTATTGAATACGGAATCGATGATCGCCTTCAATATCATCAAGATTTAGTTTATGACGGACTTGAAGTTGCTCCAGTTAGAAAGTTATCAGTATCTGTGTTACTTAGTGATCCTAAAGACTTTGAGGGTGGTGAATTTGAAATGTATAGTGGGTTTAAAGAGCCAACAAAACCATTAACAGAACAGGGTTCAATTGTGGTGTTTGATTCCAAAGCTTATCACGGAATAACACCAATAACTTCTGGTGTTCGTTATTCTTTAGTACTGTGGGCTACAGGCCCATTGTTTAAATGAGATTACTGAGTGGCAAGATACTATAGTTGGGACAATATAATATCAAAATCTGAATGTGAGAGAATTATTGATGACTGTAAAAGTGATCTTGGAGAAATTGCTCAAGTAGGGAATGGTGTTGGTGGTTCTACTGTCGACAAATACAGAAAAACAAACATTCGTTGGATTGACAATGATAGATTAATTGCAAAGCTTATATATGGCTTTGTACGTGAAGCTAACGATGCATATTTTCATTACAACATAACTAATCATGAGCAAATACAATTTGGTGAATACTCAACTGGCGGTAACTACAACTACCATCAAGATACAATAATTCTTGAGAGAGGAATAGAAATTTCACCTACTAGAAAATTATCAGTATCAGTATTATTGAGTGATCGTCAAGATTTTGAAGGTGGTGAATTTGTAATGTATAATGGAGGTAAAGAGCCATTGAAACCATTAAAGGGACAGGGTTCAATCGTAGTGTTTGACTCTAGCGATTTTCATGCAGTAGAACCAGTAACCTTTGGGGTTCGTCATTCATTAGTGATGTGGGCAACAGGACCATTATTCACATGAGACTATTAATCTACATTTCAATCATGCTAGGCACGTTATACGGCTTATATGTTTGGCTACCAGTAGTAGCACCAATTGCACCCTAACAGAATTGAGGAACAAGTGGATATGACTACGAACATCCTTGAACACCTCTGGGTGTTGTTTATTGGGCTTGGAAGCTGGGCCTTAAACCGCATAACAGGTAAACTCGATATTCTTGAAAAAGAAAAAGCTGATGGACAGGCTACGAAGTTAGAACATCAAAATATAGCAACTTTAGTTCACGAGCTAGATCGCAGAGTTGATGAAAATCAGCACATGAGCGTTGGTAGGGGTGAACATAAATCTGATGTAACAGCACTTCACATCCGTGTGAATGAACTTGAACGTCATAAAGCTGATAAGATAAAAAACATAAGAACTCACGAGTCTAAAGAGAAAAACGGAAATGGATAATGATTTAGTTAATCTCAAAGAACATATAACAGATAAGTTTAAGGCTCATGAAGATTTAGAAGCTGTTAGACATCAGCGTATTAATGAACTCTTGGATCATTATAATAAGGAAATAGAAGACAACGAGGGAACTATTAGAAGAGTGCATTCTAGGGTTGACCAAATAGAAACCAAAATAAAAACAGTACAAGGAGTTTTTGCAATGGTCACAACTGCATTTTGTGCATTAACTGCTTGGCTCGGAATAAGAGGACAATAACTTGAAATGTTTGTCTTGTGGGTGTAAGGAAGAGATTATGATACACGGACATTACCAATGTGCGGAGTGCGGTAAAATTCAAGACGGGGATTGTTGTCAGGGAGAAACTGGGGCTAAGGAAAGAGACAATAAATATAAAGAAAATAGAATAAGAAGTAGTGTTGATACAAATTTTGAAGCGAGTGATTACTAATGCCTTTAATTACCGATCTTGGTTCAATAGGTATAATAAAAGATAAGCCTTCTTACACATTGCCCCAGAATGCTTGGAGTGATGGTAAAAATGTAAGAATGTCTGAAGGTAGCGTGGAGAAGTTTCTAGGTCATCGGCAAGCCATAGGGACTCCTTCCGCTCCTCCTTATTTTGTACTCCCAGTAAAAACAGCGACAGAAGCTTTTTGGATTTATGCTGGGGCTACTAACGTGTATATCACAGATGGTGCTACTCATAAATTAATAACTAGATCATCGGGAACTTATTCTGCTGGTACTGCTGCAAATGCGTGGACAGGCGGAGTAATGGGCGGTAAAGTTTTCCTTAATAACGGTATAGACGTTCCCCAACAGTGGGCTACTATAGATTTTGCCACACCTACTTTGTTGACTGACCTAACTAATTGGCCCTCAACATCTCCAGTTACAACTTGTAAAGCATTGGGTTCATTTAAGCAATTCATGATTGCTATGAATACTAAATTGGGATCGACTAGCTACCCTAGGATGGTTAAGTGGTCACATGCTTCATCTTTTAATACTATTCCATCTAGTTGGGATGAAACTAATTCAACTTTAGATGCTGGTGAATATGAGCTTGCAGATACAGAGGGAGATATATTAAATGGTTTCCAGCTTCGTGATTCTTTTTTACTATATAAAGAGGATAGTATTTGGGGGATGAACTACATAGGTAGTCCCTTTATTTGGAGGTTTTTTGAAGTAACAAGAAGTTTCGGTGCTTTAGGTAGGCATGCTATTGCAGAATTTGAAGGTGGTCATTTTGTATTTGGAACGAATGATTGCATGATTGTTGATGGTCAAAATATAAAGTCAGTCACCACTGAAAGAATAAGAAAGCATATCTATAATTCAATGGATGCTACTTACTACAGCAATAGTTTTGTTGTTCCTAATCACGAGAAGAATGAAATATGGATTTGTTACCCTACCTCTGGAAGTACTTTCCCAGATCAAGCTGTTGTATGGAACTGGAAAACGAATACTTTCGGTGTTAGGGATTTACCAGTTACCCCATATATAGGTTTTGGAGTTGTCAAACCTGGGGATGCTCTTGATTGGACGGGTACTGGAACTTGGGACGATTCTGAGATGGTCTGGGATCAAAGAGTTTATAACCCAGCTAAATATAGATTGGTTTTAGCAGATCCCGCTAATACAAAATTACATTTACTAGATACGGGTGGACAGTATGATGATGTTAACTATACTTCTTATATTGAAAGAACTGGTTTACATTTTGGTGATCCACAAATGCAAAAGTTATGCACAAGTGTCTCTCTGAATATAGAAGGATCTGGAGCAGTAAATGTGTATATTGGGAGTCACACTTCAGCAGAAGGTAGTGTATCTTGGTCAGGGCCGTTTTCTTTTACCCCTGGGACAGACCACAAGGTAGACTGTTTGGTAACTGGCAGATATCTTGCTATTAAAGTTGAGAGTTTAGATAAGGTAGTTTGGGAGTTCCATTCTTACGAAATGAAAATAACTAACCTAGGAGTGAACTAATGCCAGAAGTCGGGAAAGGGTCAAAACGAAAGACATTCGGTTATGATGCGAAAGGTAGACTTAAAGCTAAAAAATATGCCCAAGCAACTCAACAAAAAGTTGTTAACAAAAAACCAAAATATAAAAAGTAACAAATGGATTATAGTAAAGTAAAAATAAATACCTACTTCCCTAAACGTACTCCAGAAGAGTATGATAGGCTTTATATTACTGACGAACTTGAGAAAGTAAGTTGGGCTATGGATCAATTGAGTTTAGGGCATGTGACTGTTTCAAATGTTGCCCCCACTAAACCAAGACAAGGAGATATTAGATATGCAGACGGAACCAACTGGAACGCTGGTGCTGGAGAGGGCATCTACTTCTTTAATTCCGCAGGAAGCTGGGTCAAACTCGGATAGAGATTTAAATGTAACTGGAGTACCAGCAGATATGATAGAGGGCGTTTGGGAAGAAGTCGGCCCGTGGATAGAAAAAGCTCTTAGTTTTGGTAATGGTGAATTTGGTGTAACGGATATTTATGATGCTTTAATCGGAAGAGACATGCAGTTGTGGATAATATACGAAATGCCAGAAAAGGCAATCGTGTTAGCTGTTGTTACTCAAATTATTCACTACCCCTTGAAAAAGACCTGTCGGGTAGTAACTCTAGGCGGGGAGAGTCATTTATTATGGGAAAGAAGATTATTTGTTTTGGAAGAATGGGCAAGCGAACAAGGATGTAGTAATGTAGAAGCGTTTGTTCGTGGCGGTTTAGCCAAAAAGATGAAGCATTTAGGGTATAATAATACATATACGGTAGTTTCTAAAGATATTAAAGGGGGTGAGGTAAGTGGAGCTAACTAGACTATTTGAAAAAGAAGACAGCGAGTTCGGGGATAAGCTATTTCGGCATGTTAGGTTTAAAGGTGGTGGAGGAGGGCAACCAGCTTCCACAACAACTGTTCAAAAAGCTGACCCTTGGGCTGGGCAACAAGAATTTCTTAAAACTGGTTATCAAGCTGCCGAAAATAGATTAAACAGTGCAAGCCCAAGCTATTATCCTGGGTCTACTATAACTCCATTTAATGCTAATGAGGTTTCTGCTCAAAATATGGCGTTAAACTACGGTAATAGCGGTAGACCTTTAGCTATGCAAACTGGGGCAGAGAATGCTCTCACTGGCGAGCTTTTAGCAGACCCCAATGCAAACTCCGTATTTAATACAACTAGGGGATTGGGATCATCGGCTTTAGAAAGTATGGGTAGATCTAAACAGATGTCTGGTTTAGGAATTGGAGATTCTTATGGTAATAATCCAGCATTGCAACAAATGATGTCTGGTTCTGCTATGAATAACCCTTTTATTGCCCCAGCTTTAGCAACTGCAACTGGAGAAGCTGTAGATAACTTTCAAAATCAAGTAATGCCAGCAATTAGATCATCTCAGATACAGTATCAACCTGGGGGATCAAGCAGAGGCGATTTAGTAACAGGTATGGCAGCTAGTAGCCTAACAGATCAATTGGCTAATAATGCAACTAGAGCCTATATGGACGCTCAGAATCAAGCATTACAGCAACAGCAATTTGGCTTAGGATTATCGGAACAAGGTCGTGGTGCGAGAGCAGGAGAAGCCTTACAGCAATACGGTGGTGCTATTACTCCAGCGTTACAAGGAGAGTCTGCAATAACGGAAAGAATGGGGGCAGGGTTAGGTGCTTATCCAGCAACTATGGAAGCTCCATTTAGCATACCACAGCAGATGTCATCCGTTGGACTAGGACAGCGTGAAATGGCACAGCAACAGATGGATGAAGGTGTTAATAGGCATAATTTCCAACAAAACATTGAAGCACAAAAACTAGCCAATTATATGAATTTAATTCAAGGTAATGTTGGTAGCCAAACTACAGCCACAGCAACTAGAGGTGGTCTTGGGTTAGGTGGTCAAGTATTACAAGGAGTTGGTACATTAGGTACTGTTGGTAAAATGTTCGGATTGGGAGGAGACTAATGGCAGGACGAAACCCTTACTACGGGGGAGGATTTAAAAAACAAGAGGCTCCTTTGGGATTGATGGAATACCAGAGGATGATATCTCAAGGAGATCCAAATTCCCCTTTATACAACCAACCTATATGGCAACAAAGGCAAGCTAACGCTGGCCCTCAACGTGGAACTGAGGCTATTACTAACAGAACTAATTGGCCCGAACAAAATGTCGACAGTATCGCCAAACAGATAGATAGTAATCTATCCAACATGCAAGCAGCCAAAGATCTCAACGATGTAGTAACAAATACAGATTGGGCTGATATGCCTGGGAAATTAATAGACGGGACTACTGATTTTGTCTCTGATGTCGGCACTGGTATCGAGAATGTTGGTGAAGGTGCTAAATCATTATTTACTGAAGGGTATAAACCTGACTACGGTCTATTGTCTGACAATCTAATGAAGGGAGTTGGGACTGTACCAGATGTTCTCCCTCCTGGGCCAAGTTTGCCTGGGAATATACAGGGAACTACTGGGATGGCTAACCACGCTAGTAATGCAGCTAAAATGCCACCAGCTTCTGCGGGTGCGACTGCTGGTGGGCAAATTGCTAGTAATAATGCAGGAACAATGATAGGTCAAAACTTACCAGCTTCTTTACCTCCTGCTAATGCAAATATGACGGCACAAGGATTTTCCCCAGAAATGGCAGATGCGATTAGTTCTGCTGGAATTGATCCTTCTAAGTTGGCTGGTGGTGGAAGAGGACTACTTGGTAGTGCAAATAAGGGAATAGATGCAGTATCAGCAAGTGCAAACCAAACAGCCCAAAATTTTACTGGGATGTTTGATGCTCCTGCTTCATTAATGAACGATGCTGCTGTAGGTGCAACTGAAGCTGCCAAACTAGGAAGTGAAGCATCTAAAACAGCGGTTAAAGGGGCGACTAAAGGTGCTGAAACTGCTGCTACTGGATGGGGTGGTAAAGTATTGCCTGGGATTGGTGCTGGTTTAAGTATTTATGATATGGTCGACAACGGAGTAAACGCTGGCAATATTATGGGATTAGGATCTTCAATGGCTTTTCTAGCACCCGCTGCTATGGGACTTGGCCCTCTAGGTTGGGCATTAGCTGGTGGTTCTATGCTAGGCTCACTTTTCGATTGGTGGTAAAAATGAATAATATAAAGATATTGTCGTTTCAGGAGGTAATATAGATGTCGAGCGGAAACATTAGGAAGCAACAGTATGAGCAAGAACTCAAGATGCAACGGGAGCGTGAATTAGCTAAAAAAATAGCTGCGGAACAACTAAGGAAAACTGTCCCTGTACCAAATGCACCAACTGGTCTTATGACACCTCCACTTCCTGCTCCTCCACCAAATCAGCCAGTAGAGGATCATAGTTATAAAATTTCCACAGATAATAATGAGTCGAACAAGCAGAGGCTTGTAGATTTAGGTTACAGCGAAGAAGAAATCAGTAGGGTTCGTCAGCCAAATCCAGCAGGACATTTTCAAAGTCGCCCAGATGGAAAGAGCTATTATGAAACTGGCCCAATGCCTTCAGGCCCATTAGGACGGCAAAACCCACCGATTAGGAAAACTCCTACTGGTAATGAGATAATGATGGACAATGCCAGAGGACTGATGGATGACCCATTAGGTTCAATTGACAGAGGTGTTGGTCAATTCTTTGGAGAAGATGGCCCAATAGACAGTGCTAAGAAGTCTCAAATAGGACAACTCTTAGGGGGATTCCTTAAACATGCGGGTGGTCTTATGTCAGATCCAGAGCTTAGGGGATTTGCTGGTATGATGGACGAAGGTTCCTATTATGATGAAAAAGGATATTATGGCGGTGCTGGACAAGGTTTAGCTACTGCTGGAGGTCTTTATGACGCTGCTGCGGGTGCTGGTGCTAAGAGAATGGAAGCAAGAGCTAAGTTAATAACGGCTGCGGGTGGTCGTAGGGTAGATAAAACTAAAGTATCCATTGGTAGTGGATTTGAAGCTAAAGAGTTTATAGACAGGAATGGTAAGAGAATGTGGATGGCTTCGGTTGCTCCTGGGATGCAAGAAGATTTAG
>Ga0114997_10004404_pt1 | contig 10904 bp, 9 predicted proteins | sample ArcticOcean_MG_C_2_FD_87045 | JGI IMG/M metagenome (GOLD analysis project Ga0114997, IMG submission 87045) | Marine microbial communities from western Arctic Ocean - ArcticOcean_MG_CB4_136 | ecosystem: Environmental > Aquatic > Marine > Oceanic | place: Arctic Ocean: Canada Basin | collected... | reverse complement strand
TATATGCTCCCTTAGTCGCAAACGTACAAAATGTTTCTATTTCATTACATACTACTATTTCTTTATGTAAAATATATTTATGTTGATAATCATCTGGAACAAAGCTATTATCCTTATTATATTCCAATCCAGAATGTGATCTAACATTATTTTGCGTGCGGTACTCACGTTCACGTTCTCTATGATAATGAATAGTTATTATACTATCTATAGGATTTACAACATTATATTTCATTATTTCCCCATAAACATAATTTATAATTGTATCACAACCCGCCGAACCTAACATTATTTTTGATTTAGGTGTCATTATAATAGGAGATTTAAACATCCACGCATCATGACTATCTATACATGGATTTCCTAATTGACCTTGGTGAATAAATTTTGAAATTTTATTATTTCCATCAAAATTATAATCATGTAATAATTCATATCGTGATAAAGAACAAAATAAATTAGTAAAATCATATGTTTTACAAATATCTAATTCAGGAGTAAAAAATATATCTAAATTTGATATTATTATTATTTTATCTTTGCAAAAAGTATTAGCGAATCCCATTCCATCGTGAAATGTCATTCGTTTTTCAATAATGTGCTGTTTTACTTTATTTTTGTATGGTGGTTGGACTTTTGATAATATATGATCTAGATTATATTCTTTTTCATTTAATAAATGAATATTACTTATAGAATCGTTTAATATATTATTTAATAAACTTATATCATTTTCCTTTTGTCGTTGTTTATCATCCGTTTCATAATACTGTGCTATTAATATTATATCATTTTCAGTTTTACAATATTTTATCTTTTCTTTTTTTTCTAAACTATAATTTCCCAATGGTTTTTTTATTTCAAAAAAGTAATTTAAATGAGTACGAATATAATTTGTATCTACTTTATTTAATAGTTTTTTTACTTCATAATTTATATAATTCTGTCGTAAATTCTCTGGAATAGGTAATATGTTTTTTTGTATATTTTCAAAAAAACAATTCATTATTTCCTCATGATTCATTTATAAATTTTATTATTATATTATTTTTAAGTAATTACATTTCTACACATAGGACATTCTAATGTTCGTCTTAACCAATTGTCAATACAACCAATATGAAACATATGTCCACAATCTAATTTTTTACATTCATCATTATCTTCTATATCACATATACATACTATACAGTTACACGGTGTTTCATTATTAACTTCATTATTATTAATATTGAATAAAAATGAAGGAATATTATTAATAATATCATTATTTTCTTCTTTTTCACTATATTTTTCATTTACAGTATTAGTAATTGTAGTATCATAATCTTCAAATACCCAACCTTGTTGATTTAGATTATAGCAAATATAATTTATATAAGTAGGTGGAATAGATTCTAAATGTTCTAAAATTAAATCATTATTATTTAATAAACGTAAATTTTCCATATGTTTTATATATTCATCTATATTATAAAATTCAACAGGTCTATATAGTGATGTTATATCATAATCATTATGATAGTTACTATTTATATAATTTATTTCGGGTATAAATTTAATATTATTTAGTTCTTTGTAATATTTTAGATTTTTTTGTTCTTCATTTGTTATAATTTTATTATAAAATTCATATTTTATAATACGCTCTACTAAATATGATTTATATCCGTTTTGAGTTAATCTATAGTTTTTTAATATCGTTTTTAAGTGTGCTATATTCATTCTCTTTAATTCTTCGACCCTATCATTTAATTCTATTTTATCTACCTCTCTAAAATTTATAAAATCATCAAAATCAGCAGGATAGTCTTTTTTTAATATAAAATGTATAATTTGAACTTTATTATATATAGTATCTACTCCCAAATAATTATTCTCAATGCAAATGTTTCTCATTTCGGATTTATTTAATCCTTGTAGTGTAAAATATCGCATTCTTATTGGATATAATAAGTCTGACATTAATTATTTTATTTAAAATAATCAATTTACATATTTTCATATAATTTATAAAAAATAATAATTCTATATAAAAGTAATTAAAAAAATAATATTTATTATTAATATAATAAATGTCTATTAATATTTCATATAAATATTACACATTTTCATATAAATCATTATTTCAATTTCACTACTATAATAGTTATTATCATAATAATCCACCTCCCTTAATTTAATTATTTTATAATAGATTGGATAATTTGTGTTTTTCCCATAACTCTAATACGTCCTTCAATTTAACACCATTATTCAGTTGTTTATTTATAAATATAGTATAAGAATTTATATTTTTATTATATTCAATTCCTTCAATATTGTCTATAAAATCACTTTTATTCAAGAATACATATAATTTATTATAAGAATAATCAAAGTCTTTTATTTTTACTAATGCCTTGAAAACAGTATCTATTTCTTTCAATGTTCCTGAATCCATACTAGTATAAGTTTATATTATTTAAAAACAATATCAATTTTGGGTTTATTTTTTAAATTTATTACATATTATTATGTAATGTATAATTGTAAATTTTTAGTCACATTATTAACATCTTCAAATTCAAAATTACTTAAATTATCATATAAAACTATAATTAAACAAATAAATCATAATTTTAACTATACAATAGTTTTAGTTGTAAATAGTTTAGATAAAGATTATTTTCAAGAGGTGTTGGATGAATTTAAGGATATAGATGTAGAAATTATAGAAACTGAATCAAATGGGAAACCAGGTAAAGGTCATAATAGTTTATTTGAAATATTTAGGAAAAAAAAACAATATGATTATTTAATCCCAATTGACGGTGATGATTTTTTATACCCATATGCTCTATATCAATTATCAAAAATACTTCAATCAGAAAATCCGGATATTTTAGTTTTACAGGGAAATGATATTTTATCTTGGTATAATGATTCAACAAATTCTACTGATATATATTTAAATAATTGTTTTTATTTAATAAAACAAGATGAATATCCTGACAATAAATGGAAGTTTAATAAAAATAGTGTTAATATTAATCCATTTTGTAAGGATAATAAATTTATAACACCTATTCGTTTAATTTTATGTAATCGTAAAATATTAAATCTTAATATAACTCATTTTTACTGTGAAAAATGTAATGTATTAGATGATTATTTATTTTATTTACATTTTATACAAATTTATATAAAAAAATCATTAAATGTGTTTATAATTAATAGTAATCATATTTATTTATATAATGATTTATCAATTTTATCTGTTCATAATACATTAAAACTAGATAATGATTATGAATATATACAATCATATCAATCCGATTTCACCGATATTATTAGTTATTTTGGTAATAATTGGGATGTTTTAGAATTACCATTCTATTATATTGAACCACCATTTAAGAGTAAATATGATAATTACAGAATTGTAGATGAATCTATACAAATACTAGATTATAATGAATATTTAAAAAATAGCAATACAACATATTGTATAGATTTTTGTAATAATATTACATTTCAATTATATCATATATTTAAATTAAATATAGATATGTGGTTATCAAAAAATGATTTTAATAAAGTTTTTCAATTAACAAATAAATTTATTGAAAATAATTGTTCTGATAGGGATATTTATTTATATATTTGTATTTATGGTGTATTATCAAAAAATGAAGATTTGATTTATAAATATATTAAATATTCATTACCATTGGCATATAATTATAATTATTTATTAAAATACATAAAATAGAGTTTAATAAAAAATTTTATGAATTAAATTATAATATATATATATATATATATATTATGGAAATGAATATTAAATATAAAAAAAAATATCATAAATATAAAAATAAATATTACAAAATAATACAAAACAATAAATTAACAGGGGGGTTAGGGGGGGAGGCTACTATTATTGCCGTTATTTTGAGTATTATTAGTTTATTAGGTTTAGGAACAGGAATCTATATGAATATAGATGCAATTAAAAATTGGTTCAAGTTAAATTCGGAAAGACTTAAACAAGCACTATTAACTGGGGAAGATAAAATAAAAAACGCTAACAAATTGGCTGATATAGAATTTAAAAAAAAAGAAACTGAGGTGGATGAGATTAGGGCGGAAACGGCAGCAACAGTAGCAGCAACAGCAGCAGCAGCAGCAGCAGCAGCAGCAGCAGCAGCAGCAGCAGCAGCAGCAGCAGCAGGACAAGCAGCAGCAGCACCAGCAGGACAAGCAGCAGCAGCACCAGCAGGACAAGCAGTAGGAATACACATACCTATCGATAAAGAAGGTTTATTATTTAAAAAAGACAAACTATCTGTTTTACCGAACGGTGTCCCTAATACATATTATGATGAATTAAACTCAATATTAATTAATATCAATAAACTAGATATCACTAATCTAGATATTAATGACCCAAATAATGGTTATCTTAACCCTAACATCAAAAATGTAAAATCAATTAAAAATCCTATTACAGAACAAGGCCAACTTCATTGGGATTTTAATACAAGGCATTTTTATTGGACACCTAATATAAATAATACAGATAAAACTGTTTATATTAAATATTATCCAAGATTTGGCGACCCCAATGATATATCTGTATATAAGTTAAATGCATATAAATTTGAAATTTATAAAGGAGACATAAATACATTATTACCAAAAAAACCACCACCACCACCACCAGTAGCAGCACCAGTAGCAGCACCAGTAGCAGCACCAGTAGTAGCAGCAGCAGTAGCAGCACCAGCACCGTGATCAGTTTTTTCATACGCTGCTGAGATTTTTGGTAAGGGTTTTGGCGCATTAAGTGGAACATAAAATACTAACTAAGGTACATTAAAATAATAATATATCAAAATTGAATTTTATTTATTTTTTTTTTAATGAGTTTTCAAATAAAAATTTCTGGTATTGATGAAAATGCAAATAAACATATGTGGATAGATATAGCTGATAATACATTGGGGTTAAATGATGAAAGTGAATATATACGTAAAAATCCAAATAAAAAAGAAAAAATAGAAAAACCAAATAAATCTATGGAGGAATTAGAAAATAAAATAAAACATTTATCAATTCATAGACAATCATTAAAAAAAAGAAAAATAGAAACAAAAGTAGAAAAAAGAAAAATAGAAACAAACGTAGAAAAAAGAAAAATAGAAACAAACGTAGTAGAAGAAAAAGAAGTAGAAGAAAAAGAAATAGAAGAAAAAAATAAAATAGAAGAAACAAAAGTAGTAGAAGAAACAGAAATAGAAGAAATAGAAGTAGTAGAAGAAATAGAAGAAACAAAAGTAGTAGAAGAAACAGAAATAGAAGAAATAGAAGTAGTAGAAGAAATAGAAGAAACAAAAGTAGTAGAAGAAACAGAAATAGAAAATAAAATAGAGATATTATCGTTGGATGAAAAACCAAAATATACATTAAATAAAGACCAACAAAAAATATTAGAATATATTGAGAAAAATATAGATTCAAATGAAATAATTACTATTTCGGGTATAGCGGGAGCAGGAAAAACATTTACAATTTTACATATATTTGATAAATTACATGAATTAACAAAAGATAAAAATATATGCTTTTGTGCTCCTACAAATAATGTAGTAGAAAGGTGTAAAAAATATAAGACAGAATTAGAGAAACATTTTAAAAATGTGGATTTTTGTACAACGAGTACATTATTAGGGGAAAAATGTCATTATACAAATGATGGTAAAAAATTCTTTAAGATTTGTGAAAAAAAAAGTAATAAAATATTTATGAATGATATTATAGTGATTGATGAAATTTCAATGATGAGTGAAACTCAATTAAATTATATTAAATTAAATAAAGCACGTATAAAATTATGTATATTATTGGGAGATAGAAATCAATTAAACCCAGTAAATTCAGAAGAGTTGGATATATTAAATAAGAGTGAAATAAATTTAACTAAAAATATGCGTTGTGATAATAATGAAATTCATATAATACTTAATTTTATGATAGAATCTATTGAAAAATTTGACAATTCTATGAATCTAAATAATTTCGTATATGAATTATATCAATTATTATATAAACAACGTAATAATAAGTCAATATATATAATTGATAATAAGGAAGATTTGATTGATTTATATTTATCTGTGTATAAAACGGAAAAAACGATAATCGGCAATTATAGAAATGAGGAATGTGAAAAATTAAATAAACAAATAAAAGATAAAATAATTGAGAATGAAAAAGTAAAATGTATAGATAATTATATTATAAATCAACAAATTGTATTTAAGGAACCATATGAAGAATGGAATACATCAGAATTTGCGACAATTCAAAATATAGAAACAACAAATTATATATTTAAAAAATTGAATATTTCTGATGTAATAATCAATATTCCGGATACAACAACAATAGATAAATATTATAAAAGAATAGAGAATAATATAAAAAAAATATATTATAATGAATTTAATAAAGAAGATAAGAAATTATTTTGGAGTCAACAAGTAATAAATTATTTATTAGGAGAAACAAATACATATAAATTAATCAAAGAAATATTAAAATATATAAATATATTTTGCGACGTTAAAATAAATACATTTACTTTACAAGTAGGTGATTCTATTAAATTAATAAAAGATAGTTATAAAAAGGATTATCAAGTATCTATAAATGCAGTAAAACATAAAATAAATCAGCTAAATAAGGATATATTTAAACAAAATTATAATATAAAAAATTTGTTTGAAACTATTATAATTCAACCATTATGGTGTATATTAAATAAATATAGATTAGACGTATTCGCACAAATAGAAAGTGCTTTTTCGTGTACAATTCATAGATTACAGGGTGCTACGGTAGATAATATATGTGTAAATTTACATGATTTATTTAGAATGACGGAGAAGAAAAATAAGTTAAAGTGTTTATATACGTGTTTTAGTAGATGTAGTAATAAATTAATTATATATATGCCTACAATGCCATTATGTAATTGTGGGTCATTTTGTAAGGAACGATTACATGATAATATATATATGTGGAGTTGTAGTAATAAAATAAGAAATTGTGGATTTATGATGGATAAAGTAGAGACAAATGAAGAATGTAGAAAATGTAAGAAATGTGAAAAAATATATCATAAATATATGATGAACTCGGATAAAAAATGTTTAATTTGTAAAAATAAAACAAAATAAAATAAATAATAGGAGGATAAATGGGTAAAATTATAATATATGAAATAATATGTTGAATATAATGAATATGTTAAATACAATAAATGTTCATTTTGTATTGATAATGATAATATATATTTTTTTGTCATATAGTGTATTTTCATATGATTTATTTATAATAAGGGCTTCGATATATTTGTGTATATTTATGATGTTAAAATGGATATTTGATTATAGACAATGTACGTTCGGATATTGGGAATGTAAATTGAGAGCAGTAAAAAAAGAAAAGGGTATAATAAATAGTTTTTGTGATTATTATGGAAATGTGATTTATTCAGAATACAATTACTGTTATTTTGTAATTTTAATAATAATCTATATAATAAATTTAATTAAATTTTTTAGAAAAACTTATATATATATATAATATATGAAAATAAAGACTATTAACAAAATATGTAATTTAGAAAAAGATATTGAATTATTGAAAGATAAAATATTAACAATTCAAATAAAACATTTAGGTGAAATAACTTATAAAAATTTAAAAAAAATGGATTTTGTTAATATAGATTTTACAGATAATGAAAAAGATAAAAATGAACAACGTGTGAAAAAAATAAATTTAATGGAAATATTAAAAATGAAGGAGGAAGAATATAATAAAAATTATAAAATGAATAACGATAATGAACATATTAATAATCAACTAAAAATAAAATATGATGTAGAAAAACAAAAAACAGAAATGAAAAATAATTATATTAATGAATTAAATATAATAAATAGTTCATTTAATACAGAGAAAGAAATGTTAGAAAAAAATATAATAAAATTAAAACAAGATAGAGAACATAAATTACATATAAAACAGTTACATGATGATAAAGTAATATTTTTATTAGATAAAATAACACATTTTACAGAACATAATAATTCTATCAAAAAACATATTAAACAAATAAATAAAGAAATATTGGCTTTGCAAAAAATCTGTAATAATAAAGTAAAAATTTATCAGATAGAACATAAAAAAAAATACAATACATTATGTGGAGGTAATAGTAAGAATACAAATAAGAATAAAAGTAAAGATATAGATAATATAGATATATGTAAAAATAAAATGAAAGAAATGAAAATGGAAAAATTAAACTGTAAATTGTTATTTATTGAGAAGTATAAAATTTATTTAGACGAATTTTATAATTTATGTAATAAATATGGTAAGGCAGAAAATGGTATAATTAAGGATTGTATAACATTTACAAGAGAACAAGTTCAAAATAAGATAGATGATTTAATAGAAAAAACTGAAATATTAAAAAAAACATATTATGAAGAAATGGATGAAGATTTAATAAAAACAGATTATGAAGGTGAGATTGAGAAATTAAAAGAAAACTATAAATCTAAAATAGAAAAGGAAACTAAAAGTACAAAAAAAATATTAAACTCTATAAAAAAAGTAATAGAACAATATAAAAAAAGAGAGAAAATAAAATCAAGAAAAGAAATAATGGAACATATAGATGATTTAAAAAAACAACGACTTGATTTGGAATATATGAATGAAGATTTAGAAACCAAATACAAATCGTTAATAGAATTAAAACTAAATATTAAACCTAATTGTTTAGAACGGTTAAATAATATAAAAGCGGATTCGTTAAAAAAAATTTATTTAAAGAAAAAAGAATGTGCCGAAAATTAATATGAATAAAATATTTAATATATATATATATAATATGAATAATATTGATAATATTGATAATATTGATAAAACAGAAATACAACAAAATTTAAACCATCAGAAAAGTTTATATAAAACTTGTGTAGAAAATAAAACTAAACAAATTAAAAAAATAGCGGATTTACAGGCGGAAAACATTAAATTAAAAACAGAAAAAGATGCGGTAGCCGCAAATAATAAGGAAACTTGTAAAGAGTTATTAAAAGAAAAAGTTTTAGAGTGTGAAGAAATAAAAACAAGTTTATTGGGGGGAGGTAAATTTCAAACAGTTTTAAGAAATTTTGAAAACAAAATAAGTGGTGGAATGATAGGACAAATAAGAAAAACACTTGATCAAAAATATCAAAAAGAAGTGGAAAATTATAAAAATATGAATAAACCTCACATAAATGGTAGTCAATCTGGTGGAAATCCGCTTTTATTTATGGGACTTGCAGCGTTTAAAATAGGACTAATGACACTTGGTACTTTTGTGTTTAATTGGTGGCCTATAATGATATTAGTTTCATTATACTGTGTATATGTTGAATGGAAAATGGTTTTATTATCGGGTGAAGATATTCTAGGACTTCCTATTATTTTTTTATTAGGGGCATACTTATGTCCTTGTATATGGGCATTGGTTCGTTTATTTATGGGATATACCACACAAAATGATTCAAATCCCAAATTATATAATATTTTATCAAAATGTACAGATGATGGTTTTACTATAAATTTTAACGAGTATATTGGAAGAGATTGTAAAGAAGATAAATGTATATGGACAACTAATGAATGTCACCAAACATTATTTGGTAAAAATAATAGTGTGATTGATTCTGTAATGGATTCAGCAAAAAATACATTTAAATAAAATATATTACAATAAATAAAATTTAAAATTGATTTTATTTTAAATTTGAAATAAAATGAGTGAAACATTATTTAATAATATTAATGATTTTAAGAAATGTATGGAAACAATTACAGAAACTAATGGTTTATTAGATAAAAGAGGGTATGAATTACATAAAAATTATGATAATTTAGATTATGATGAACTTAATAATTTTAATAGTATAGAATTAATGGGTCATAAATTGGATAGTAATAGATATTGTTTTATGTATTTTGTAAATAATACAAGTTTCCTAAGTAAAAGTTATAAAACAAAATCTGAAAATAATATAAATAAGGTTGATGAAAATATCAGAAAATTGTATAATATAAATAATAATAAAGAAATAGATATAAATCTAATTATTATTTTAACACAACCATTAAAAATAAATAGTTATATTTTAGAAAAAAAAATTATAGAAAAAATAGATATTGAAAATATTCAAATATTTACTTATGCTACATTATTATTTAATATTACAAAACATAATAAAGTTCCTAAACATATTAGAGTAATTTCGGACAAGGAAGAAATTAGACAATTATGTGAATTAAAAAATGTTTCAGATGTAATTAAATTACCTAAGATACTTTTATCAGATCCATTAGCAAATTTTTATGGATTACGTGTTGGAGAATTATTTGAATTTAAAAGATATAGTAAAAATTCTGGATTATATATTTATTATCGTTTATGTGTTTGTTAATATTATCGTTTAGGTATTTTAAATAATATATATTTTTTTTTATATATTAGTATCTTTGCTTTTATTTATATATTATTATACCATACTAAAAAACTTTCACAAATAAAAAAAACAGATTGTGAAGAGGCTTTTCAAAATTGTAATTTTCAAAATTATCCATCATATCCACAAAAATCATGGAAAATTTTTAATGCTATTGTTGTTTTATTTCAAAGAATAAGTGACCTATTTTTAGGTCGCAGAAAAAATAGGGGTAAAAGTTTTTAAATTTAAGACATTTTCCAAGTATTATTACATTTAATACAATTTACAAAAATAGTTGTAGGTTCATCTGCACTACGTGTTTGTAATGAATAT
>Ga0114997_10004401_pt1 | contig 10907 bp, 13 predicted proteins | sample ArcticOcean_MG_C_2_FD_87045 | JGI IMG/M metagenome (GOLD analysis project Ga0114997, IMG submission 87045) | Marine microbial communities from western Arctic Ocean - ArcticOcean_MG_CB4_136 | ecosystem: Environmental > Aquatic > Marine > Oceanic | place: Arctic Ocean: Canada Basin | collected... | reverse complement strand
TTACCTGGTTTACCAGAATAAATATCTAAAACATGAGTTGTTAATTTTGTCATAAGATAATTATATTATACAATAATAAAATAATTTAATATGAAAACTATCAACTCAATAAATGAAATAAATCAACTCACAAAGAATGATTTTATTGATATTTTTGGAAATGTTTTTGAAAAAACTTATTGGATTGCTGATAAAGCCTTTGTTTTAAAACCTTATAAAAGTTCTAATGAATTATTATCCACATTAATCGAAATTTATGAAAAAAGTTCAAAAGAAGATTTTTTAAAAATTTTTAATTCCCACCCAAAATTAGCTGTTGAAAAAAAATTGACAGATGACTCAAGAGAGGAACAAAATAGTGCTAATTTAGATCAATGTTCTGATCAAGAGTTTATAGAATTTACACAATTAAATATTCATTATAAAAAAAAATTTGGTTTTCCTTTTATTATTGCTGTTAAGGGGAAAAAAAAAGAAGAAATTTTAGAAAATTTTAAACAGAGATTTACAAATAATACAAATAAAGAATTTAATGAAGCAAAAGAACAAGTAAAAAAAATTGCAACCTTTCGTTTAAATGAAATAATTAATTAGTACTTTCAGCAACATAAGTTGCGACAGCTTTAATTTCTTCGGTTGATAATTGTCCTTCGTAGGCTGGCATAACTCCAATTCCATTTGTTACTGCATAGATAACCCTCATGATGTCTGGCTTAATTTCATTTAAATTTGGACCTATGTTTCCATGAGAATTTGCGTCTTGAAGAGCATGACACATCGCACAATTACCATCTCCTAAAAAAATTTTTTTTCCCTTATTAATCAAGTCTTCTGCTTTTACAGTTTGAAAAAAAAGAATGATTAGAGCCAAAATATAATAATTTATTTTTATTAATTTTTTTTTCATTATTAAGTATTAATATAGTATTAACTAAATTTAAATATATTTATGAAAATTTTTGATTGCTTTATGTACTTTGATGAAGAGATTGTTCTGGATGTACGATTAAATACTCTTAACAAATTTGTTGACTATTTTGTTATTGTTGAAAGTAAATTCACTCATAAAGGAGATTATAGAGAATTAAAATTTAATCATAAAAAATTTGAAAAATTTAAAGATAAAATTATTTACTTAGTATATGACGAATTATCACAAAAAATTGAAACTTTAGAAAAAGATGATAATGAAAGTGAAAAATCTAGAAAATATATTTTAAATGCGCTTTATAGAGAAAATGGACAAAGAAATCATATTGTAAAAGGATTATCTGATGCAAATAAAGATGATATAATTTTAATATCTGACGTAGATGAAATACCAAATATGACTGAAATTGATTTTAACAATATTAATGAAAAAATAATTTTATTTAAACAAGATATGTTTTATTACAAATTTAATTTAAAGATGCCTAATTTGAAATGGACAGGTACAAAGGGTTGCAAAAAAAAAGATTTAATTAGTCCACAATGGTTAAGAAACATAAAAGACCGAAAATATTCTTTTTTTAGAATTGATACATTTTTCTCGGAAACAAAATATACAAGCATAAAAATTTTAAATAATGGTGGATGGCATTTTTCAAATATTAAAACACCAAAAGAAATTGAGCATAAATTAAGATCTTATCTGCATCATAGAGAATTTGATGAAAAACCACTTTCTATTGATGAAATAAATCAAATTATAAAAAATAAGCAAGCAATATATGACCTTAAAGTAGATAAAACGGTTAACAAAATAGGAAATGGAAGTACGCTTGAAAAATTTGAAATAAATAAATTACCTAACTATATTCAAACAAATCAAAATAATTTTAAAGATTGGATAGATTAATATGAAGGGATATTGGATTGCTTTATATAAGAAAATTGATAGCACAGAAAATTTAAAAAATTATTCTGCCAAAGTAACTCCTGTCATAAAAGCTTTTGGTGGAAAACCATTGGTTAGAGGGGGGGAATACCAAAATCTAGAAGGTGAAGATTTTTCAAGAACTGTGATTTGGGAATTTCCAAGTTATGAAAGTGCTATAGAATGTCATAACGCAAAAGAATACCAAGAAGGGTGGGCACTAGCCAAGAATACTACTGAAAGAAATTTGCAAATTATTAAAGGTTTTAATATTGAATAGGCTTTGGATCTATACTTCTCCAAAGATACCAGGTTGCAACAGAACAATAAGGAGAAAATCTTTTCTGTAGCAAACTTACATAAGCTTCTGGTGGTAAATATATTTTTTTATAGTTTTTCGATATTGCTCTTAATAGACCAATATCTTGTATGGGCCATATATTAGACCGATTATAAGTAAATAATAAAATCATTTCTGCTGACCATCTACCAATTTGTCTTAATTGAGATAAATAAACTATAGCTTCCTCATCAGTCATTTTAGGAATTAATTTAGGATTAAATGATTTATCTAATGTTTGTTTTGCTAAACTTTTTATTCCTCTAACTTTTTGTTTGCTTAAACCACAACTTTTAAGTTGTATGGTAGACATTTTATAAATTCTCTTTGCATTTATCTTATTCTTACATTTTTTTTTAAACTTTAAAAAAACAGAATTAGCAGCAGCTACACTAATTTGTTGTCCTATAATACTTTTACATAATGAAAAAAATACATCTTTTCTTGTAGTAAGTACTGTCTCTGAGGGAGATTTATATTTTTTAATCAAAGAAGACATTGTTTTATCTTTTTTAGATAAATATTTTTTTGCAACAATCCAATATTTTGGTTTTTTACTCATGTCTAGGCAATGAGTCTTGTTTCTTAAAATAAATCTCTCTTCTGAAAATAATTAAAGATGAAATAACAACCAATGAAGCACCCGATAAAGTTTTTATAGTTGGAACCTCATCCCATATTAAATAACCAAAAATTATTCCAAAAACTAATGCTAAATATTTTAATGGTGACACTAAAGAAACTTCAGATAATTTAAAAGACTGACTAAGCCATAAGTTTGCAAACCCCCCCAAAAATCCAATCATACATAATAAAAATAGATCTTTAATATCAGGTATTACCCAGCCAAAAGGTATTGTGAATAAACTGGCAAATGTAATAACTATTGAAAAATTGAGTGAGATAAGCCACACAGGTTCTGTTGTTGATAGTTGTCTAATAGCAATAGCAACGTAAGATAAACCTAAACAAAAAATAATTGGATATATGTAATACATATTTAAAGAGCCAAAACCAGGCTCAGTTATTATAATAATTCCTATAAACCCAATTAATACAGCTAGCCATCTATAGAAACCAACTTTTTCACTTAAAAAAAAAATTGAAAAAATTGTAGTAAAAATAGGCGCAGCAAAAGAAATACTTACTACTGTAGCTAAAGGCAAATTTCTTAGTGCAATAAATATTGCAATTATAGCTATTAATCCAAATAAACATCTTAAAAAGTGTAAACCAATTCTTTTTGTATAATAGAAATTTTTAATTTTATCTCTTGGCATTATAAAAAAATAAAGAATCACTCCAAAAAAACCTCTAAAAAATAAAACTTGTCCTAAAGGATAATGTTCTGACCATTTAACAATTAAATCCATTACAGAAAATGCACATATAGACATAAACATGTACAAAAAGCCTAATTGATTTTTGGTGAGCATAAGAATAATTTGTAGATTAAATTAAAGGATAATCAATGGAAATAGCAATTTTAGGTTTAGGGTGTTTTTGGGGGCCAGAAATTAAATTTAGCAAACTTGAGGGTGTAATAAAAACAGAAGTTGGTTACTGTGGTGGAAATAACAAGAAAACTACATATAAAGAGGTTTGTACTGGCAATACAAATTATGCAGAAGTAGTAAAATTAGATTTTGAACCAAAAATAATCTCTTATGAAAAAATTTTAGAATTCTTTTTTGAGATACATGACCCAACTACTTTAAATTCACAAGGTCCAGATTTTGGAACACAATATAGAAGTGAAATTTTCTTTTTAAATAAAAATCAAAAAGTTATTGCAGAGAAAATTAAAGATAAGATCAATAATAAACTTTCTAGCAAAGTAACAACAAATATATCTTTAGTTAAAAATTATTGTGCTGCTGAGGAATATCATCAAAGATATTTAGAAAAAAGATAATATGTCTTTAGTAAGCACGGGTTGGCTGTTAAAAAATTTAGATAATGTAAAAATTATTGACTGCTCTTGGCATATGCCTCAAACAAATAGAAATGGTTTGAAAGAATATAAATTAGAACATATTTCAAATGCTATTTTTTTTGATTTAGATGATAACTCAAAAAAAAATACAGATTTACCACACATGTTAACAGATAAGAATTCTTGGGAAAAAATTGTTTCTAATATGGGTATAAAAAAAGAAGATGAAATAATTGTTTATGATAATTCAGATGTAATTAGTTCGTGTAGATGTTGGTATAATTTCATATATTTTGGTCATAATCCGAAATTAATTCATGTGTTAGATGGTGGTTTAAGAAAATGGAATAATGAAAAAAACTTAACAACTACAATTTTACCTGTAATAGTAAAAAGTAATTATAAAGCTGTTGAAAAAAAAGAACTAGTAAAAAGTAAAGAAGAAATAAATAAAAATATTTCTACAAAAGAATTTAAAGTTATAGATGCTAGAAGTAGAGAAAGGTTCGCTGGTAAAGTTCAAGAACCAAGAAAAGGTTTAAAAAGTGGCTCAATACAAAATTCTTTCTGTTTGCCCTTTTCAGAATTAATAAATGAAAATGGTACATTTATTAACAGAGACCAAATTTTAAAAAAATTTAAATCTATTAAATGTGAACTAGATACAAATCTTATATTTTCTTGTGGCTCAGGAGTAACTGCTTCTGTTTTAGCGCTTGCTTATTCTTTAATAGATAATAAATATGTACCTAGAATTTACGATGGCTCATGGAGCGAATATGGAAAAATTTAATTATGAAAAGATCAACTAAAATTACTTCAATAATAATAATATTTTTTTTAATAATAACAATTGTTGTTGTTGGCAGAATAATGATTGGAAATCATTTTGCAAAAAAATTTGGTAAAAGACCACCTCCTGGAATTATAGTAACAGAGGTCATTAATACCAACTTTTCAGAAAAAATTGAAAGTTTTGGAACTGCGGTATCAAAAAAAAATGAATCATTTAGAGTTAAAAGAAGTGACTTATTGGATGAATTAGATCTTAAGGATTATGTAAAAAAAGGAGATTTAATTGTAAGACTTAAAGAAAAAAATATTATTGCACCATTCGATGGAATCTTGGGGTACAGGGGTATTACCGGAGATATTCTTGACTCTAATAATTCAATCATTATCACATTAGATGATAATTCTATTATTTATTCTGATCTAAAAATTCCTGAAATTTTTGCTCCTATAATTAAAAAAGGACTCCCTATAAAAGCAAAGTTTTCTGGTAATAAAAATAAAATCTATAATGGAACAGTTTATGCTGTTTCAAGTAGAATAAATCCTGAGACCAGAAGTCTTTTAATAAGGGTTAAAATAATAAATCAAAATTCTGAATTAATACCAGGTTCACTTTTAGAAATTACAGTTAATTATAATTCAAGAGATTCTCTTGGAATACCTGACACAAGTATAATTTTAGAAGGAGATAAAACATATGTTTATAAAGTTTCAGAAAAAAATATTGTAAATAAAACTGAGATCAAAATTGGAATAAGAAACAATGGATATGTAGAAGTTCTATCTGGATTAAATGATGGAGAAATTATAGTTGCAGAAGGATTAAAAAAAGTCCGTCCAAGAGGTAAAATAAAACCAATTAAAAAATAATGTATATAACTGACGTAAGCATAAGAAGACCAGTCGTAGCGTGGGTAATGTCTCTTATATTAGTTGTTTTTGGAATATTTGTTTTTTCAAAATTACCAGTTAGAGAACTGCCTGATGGACTACAGCCACCAGTTGTTCAAATTAAAGTAGATTATACGTCTGCATCGGCACCTATAATTGATCAGGAAATAACTCAAGTTATAGAAGACGTAGTTGGTGGAGCTGAAGGAATTAAAAATATAGACTCAACATCAGAAAATGGTAGTAGCACAATTAAAATTGAGTTTAATACAGATATTGATCTAGATAATGCAGCTAACGATATAAGAGAAAGAGTTGCAAGAATTGTAGATCGTTTACCAAGTGAATCAGATTCTCCTCGAATACTAAAACAATCAGCTGGATTTACTACAACAATGTGGCTTTCAGTATCATCTGCAACTTGGGGCGATTTAGAGCTTGGAGATTATGTAGAAAGATATTTGGTTGACCAATTTTCAAGTGTTAAAAATGTTGGAACCATTAGAACTGGTGGTTTAAGAGATTTAAGTGTTAGAGTTTGGATTGATCCAATTAAGCTAGCAGCAAATAATTTAACTATTCAAGAAGTTGAGAGCGCACTAAGAAATGAAAATGTTAGTTTACCTGCTGGTACACTTGAGGCTAACAACATAGACTTGACACTAAATTTAGATAAATCTTATGATAGCATTGATAAATTAAAAGAATTACCAATTAAGAAAATTAAAAATAGTATTGTGAGACTGTCAGATGTTTCAAATATTGAATTTGGTCCTGTTTCTGAAAAAACTCTTTTTAAAGCTCAAACTAAGAATGCATTAAATCAAAAAACGGTCGGTATTGGTATTTACGCTAAAAGTGGAGCTTCTACTGTAGAATTATCAAAAGATATTAGAAAGAAATTAATAGAAGTTAAAAAATCCTTACCAGATGGAATCAGCATAGAGGTTGCTTTTGACCGAGCAACATATGTGGGTACAGCAATAAAAGAAGTTTATAAAACCCTTATAATTGCATTTATATTAGTTGTGGCAATTATTTATTTATTTCTAGGTAACCTGAAAGCTGTGATTGTTCCTGCGATTGCTTTACCTGTGAGTTTAATAGCATCCTTTTTAGGCATTTACTTATTTGGACTATCAATAAATATATTTGTTCTCTTAAGTTTTATTTTAGCAATAGGAATAATTACTGATGACTCTGTTATTATGACTGATGCAATATATAGAAGGATTGAGGATGGAGAAACTCCATTGATTGCGGCATACAAAGGCTCAAAACAAATAAGTTTTGCAATTATAGCTACAACCTTAATTTTAATTGCAGTATTTATTCCTTTGATCTTTATTGATGGAATTGCAGGAACATTATTTAGAGAAACTGCAATAGCATTATCTTTTTCTATTATAGTTTCTTCATTTGTTGCTCTTACTTTATCACCAATGTTAGCAAGTAAATTTTTGATTAAAAAACCAAAACAAAATTTTTTAGTTATTAAATTTGATAAATTTTTTAAATTATTTTCAATATTCTATCAAGAAACTCTTTTATTTTGGCTGGATAAAAAAAAAATTATAATCTCATTTTTAATTTTAACAGTTATTGGATCCAGCATTTTATATAAATTTACAAAAAAAGAATTATTACCAATGGAAGATAGAGGTGTATATCTTGTTCTTGGTTTTACTGATGAGGGTAGTTCATTTGAGTATACAGAAAAAAGAGCAGAAGACGTTGAGAAACGATTAATACCTCTTCTTCAAGCAAAGGATAGTCCATATAAAAGATTTATCATGAGAGTTCCAGGGTTTGGTAGTAATAACAATTCCTTTAATAGCTTTATAATTATTGCTTTATTAGATGACTGGGGAAAGAGAAATCAAAACTCGCAAACTGTAATGCGACAAGCAATTGGGAAAATTGTTACAGTTCCAGAAACTGTTGCATTTCCTATATCTCCGCAATCAATCAGGGTATCTAGCTACAATAAACCTGTTCAAATGGTTTTATTGGGTAGTACTTATGAAGAGTTAGAAAAAAAACAAAATGAAATCATATCTAAGTTAAGAAAAAATAAAAATTTATCTAGAATAGGGTCAGATTATTCTAGAAATAAACCTGAAATAAAATTATCTATTAATAAAAATAGAGCTAAAGATTTAGGAGTTTCGACTGAGTCAATTGGAAAAACTTTAGAAACACTTTATGGAGGAAAAACTGTAACTAAATTCAATAAATTAGGAAAAGAGTATCCTATTATCCTTCAGCAATATTTGGCTGATAGAAGAAATAAAGAAGGGCTAACAAAAATTTTTGTGAGATCAAATACTTCAAATAAACTAATTTCATTAGCAAATTTAGTTGAATTTAAAGAAGAAGGATCGGCCAAAAAATTAACAAGATATAATAGACAAAGAGCGGTAACTATATCTGCAAATATATCTGAAAATTATACTCTTTCTGAAGCGATGAAATATTTAGAACAGACTTTATCTGATACACAAACTAATAATCAAATTGCATGGAAGGGGAAATCTGAAGAACTAAAAGAGACTAGTAATGAATTATTCATTATTTTTGGGTTAGCATTATTGACAGCTTATTTAGTAATGGCTGCAACTTTTAATTCTTTTATACATCCATTTATAATAATATTGACTGTACCTCTTGCATTATTTGGTGGGTTAGTTTTTATTCTATTTTTAAATAGTTCTATTAATATTTTTTCACAGATTGCACTTGTTATTCTAATTGGAATATCGACAAAAAATAGTATTCTTATAGTTGATTATGCCAATCAATTAAGGACTGCTGGGAAAAATATTGAAACATCAATTAAGGAAGCTTGCGACCTTAGATTTAGACCAATTATGATGACTTCAATTAGTACAATGATTGCAATGATGCCATTGGTAATAGGAAACATTGGACCTGGTGCAGGAGAGGCATCTAGATTAGCAGTAGGTGCAACTATTTTAGGTGGAATGATAATATCTACATTCTTCACATTATATGTAACTCCAACAATGTATTTAACTCTAGCAAAAAATACTAAGAGAATTGATTCTGTTGATATTGAACTAAAAAAACAATTACGTTAAAAAATTATATATTTATTTCTGTTTAACTTCTTCTGACATTTTTTTAATTGGGATTTATACTTATCAGATTGATTTTTAACTTTTTTTGCTAATCCTATAACTTTTGGATTATTCTTATAATTTTTATAAGCCCCCCAACCTTCATGGTAAGCTAGATATTGTTTAAATGCATCTTTCTTAGATATTTTTAAAATAGATTCTGTTTTATTTGTGTACCACCCAATAAAATCAACACTATCTTTAAATCTTGTCCTTGTTGCAAATTTATTTCCAGTTTCATTTTTATATTGTTCCCATGTTCCTTTTACAGCTTGTGAATAACCAAAAGAACTTGAAGGTCTTTTAAAAGGGATAATCTTAAATATTTTTTGTCTCGCAGGTTTTGCTAACCAATCAAAGTTTGACTCCATTTTAATTATTGCTAGTTGGACATAAATGGGTGTCCCCCACTTTTCTTCTGTTTTTTTTGTATGCTTGTACCATAAATATCTTTCATTAAAAATTGAGCAGCTATTAGACGTATTTTTAGGGACAGAAGAACATGCTGAAACAAATAAGATTAACGAAGCTAAAATAATATTAACTATTTTATTCATATTTTTTGTTTAATTTTATAAACAACAACTACTACTACAACACCTATAATATTTCCAAATAAATCACTCAGCTCAAAACTTCTATTCGGAATCAATATATGAGAAAATTCAAGAATAACCGATAATAAAAATAGATAGTTAATTAAAAAATTAATTATCTTAGCCTTCCGGTAAGCTAAAACTCCAATTGTAGATAATAAAATAAACACATAAAAATGATTAGAAGAGATTAAAAAGTCTCTTGTAATTTGAGGTTGAATGGAGGGATTATTATACAAAACATAGCCGAATATACTTCCAGGATACAAATAAAATATTATCAGTATCAAATTAGCAAAATGAAAGCTCTTAATCAGAATACTATCTATTTTTTTCATAATAATTTTATTTATTTTATCAATTTTATCAGTTATCAAAATATATCAAATGCCTCATTTAATTTTAGTTAGACATGGTCAAAGTGAGTGGAACCTAGAAAAAAGATTTACTGGTTGGGTTGATGTGGACCTCACTGGCCAAGGCAAATTGGAGGCATGTAAATCTGGTGAACACATTAAGGAATTAAAGCTAAATATTGATTTTTTTTTTTCATCTCTTCAACTAAGGGCAATTAATACCTTAAAGCTTATTCAAGACACGCTAAGAGACAGTAAAACACCCATAAAAGCATGGCAGCTAAATGAAAGACATTATGGAGCACTAACTGGTTTAAATAAAGATGAAATGAGAAAAAAGCTTGGAGAAGATAAGATTTATAAATTTAGAAGATCTTGGGATGTTAAGCCCGACCCTTTAAATAGAAACAATCCATATCACCCCTTAAATATTGAAATATACCAAAAAATTCCAAAAGAAAAAATTCCAGACACAGAGTCACTTAAAGATACTTATGAAAGAGTTATAGAATATTATAAATCTGATATTGAAAATAAGTTATTAGCAAATAAAAATATTGTAATTTCAGCTCATGGAAATTCAATTCGAGCATTATGTAAATTCTTATTTAAACTAGATAATAATAAAATATCTTTACTTGAAATACCAACTGGGAATCCACTCCTGGTCAACTTAAATTCAAAACAAGAAATTATTGAATGTAGATATTTAGATAGAGATAGAGCTAAAGATTTACTTATTTTTTAATATCTCTTCATAAACTTTGAGATTGGTTAGATGATAAAAATTTACTAAACTTTCATAGCCATATAACTCATCTTTAACAGCTAGCTCATTCCAAATCTTTGATATTGAAAAATTACTAACTGAATACGATTTGAATAAATCTTTATTGATTATTTGACAACCAGTATAGATTAAGTTGTTTTGTGTATCTTTTTTAATAATATTTTTTAAAAGATTAAAATCACCTTTTAATTTTTTATCAAAACTA
>Ga0114997_10004399_pt1 | contig 10909 bp, 10 predicted proteins | sample ArcticOcean_MG_C_2_FD_87045 | JGI IMG/M metagenome (GOLD analysis project Ga0114997, IMG submission 87045) | Marine microbial communities from western Arctic Ocean - ArcticOcean_MG_CB4_136 | ecosystem: Environmental > Aquatic > Marine > Oceanic | place: Arctic Ocean: Canada Basin | collected... | reverse complement strand
TATAGTATGTGGTTGTTATGCCCAATGGGCAATTACTGAAATAAAAAGCTGACTGACGAAAGTATTATTTAAAGCGTGATTGGCGAATGTTAATATATATTACGTGATACTTTTGTGTCAAACTGTAAGTTAAAAATATTGTATTTATTTTTTAGCTTTGCCTGTTTTAACAAAAAATTTTGAAATTGTTATGAGTAGTCTAGCACATTGCCTCCTATTGTATTAACGTGATTACTAAAAAATCAAATAATAATCATGTAGAGCGAATGAGCAAGACTGCTTTTCTTAGTGAGCGGGAAAAGGTTTTTTTATCTCAACTTCACACTCGTAAAGATTATAAAAAGAATCCTATAATCGACCAGCAGGGAACTATTTCAAAATCTGGTTACTATTTAAATGAAGTTGTTTTTTCAATGGAATATTAAAATGACTCAAAGGTATTTATTAGAGATTTTATATTTTAAAATTCTCCTGCGTTGGTATACACTAGTTTTTATATTGAGTAACGCTCAAGGTCCTCTATTAAAACAATAACAGATTGTAATATGTGGGAGTTAACAAAAGAAAATTTTGAGATTGGTAAGAAAAAAATCCCCAATCTTGAAATCATAGCATTTAAGATTACAAATTTATTTAACAGGAATATTGAGAAAAGATTTGATTCCATGATTACGAAAACTGCAGAAAATAGATATCTTGAATTGGTTGAAAATCATCCGAAAATAATCCAATCAATATCTCTTAAAATGATAGCATCTTATTTAGGAATTACAGATGTTACATTAAGTATAACTCGTTCACGCTTGTCAAAAAAAATAGCTAAAAGCTATTAGTTAGATTGTAAAAGGGGCAGACACTTTATAGTAGATTAAAATTTTATCTATTGTATCCTGCCTAGTTTGCTCCTTATACAAAATAAAATTTAAAAAATATTTTTATTCGTGAGTGTTTTAGGATATTACTACGTATGTATTTTAATTTAAATTAAGATAAGATAAAGATTAAACAGGATGTTACATATAAAAATATTTTTTCTAATAGTAATTTACTTTTTACAATTTGCGTTTTCTGAATGTAGCGATTTAAATCAAACCGAATGTGCCGCATATCCTGATTATTGCATTTGGAATAATGAACAAAATTCTTGTGAAGATAATGGCGGCGGCGGCGCAGAAATCGATTATGGACCATATGAAGTAATCACCTATGCTCAAAATGAGGGGATGCAAGAAAGTGTTCTTTATGCTGATGCTACCATTTACTACCCATCTGGTTTTGAGGGTGTACTTGGAAGTATTGTTTTAGGTGCTGGATGGGGTGGTGATCAACAATCTATGTCTGACTGGGCTTATTATTTTTCCTCTTACGGTTTTGTTTCCGCTACGATTCAATATAATGATCCGGCAAATGACAGTCATGGTTATAGAGCAGAAGCTATATTAGACCTAATTCAATCAATTAAACTTGAGAATGAAAGATTAAACTCTCCATTATTTAATTTATTAGATACAAATAGTTTTGCTGTGGCAGGTTATTCATTAAGTGGAGGAGCAGTTCAGCTTTCTGCTGTTTTGGACTCCTCTTTATCTGCTGTGATCGCTTTAAACCCCACAATTATTGTTGAGGATTGTGATGCCTGCGCTGGGTCAAACGATTGTTTTTGTTTAATCCCTGAATTTTTAGATCATGCAGTTCCAACATTAATAATCGCTGGACAAAATGAAGTTGATGAACTTCCAGACTATGATGGATTGTTAGGAGGGAATCATTATGATAACACTCCTGAGACTACTATTAAAATGCTATATGAAATTGCAAGCGGTGGTCATGGTTCTGCTGCATCACCTGTAACAACAGGGGGTCAGCCAGCAAAGCTAGCATTACATTGGCTTAATTATTTTATTAAAGACAAAGAAGAATATTGTGATTCATTAATTGTTAATCCTGAAAACGCATCTCGGTTTGTGACTACGATAGATTGTAATCAAGGTCCACCACCACCACCTTCTGAACAAAAAATTGGTTATTTACGGGAAACTGAAACTTCTTTTTGTATGGATCAATGCAGTATTTATCATTTAGAGTCTGAAGGAGGAGATTTTCTATATAATATATCAAATCAAAATAATATTCCGAATTTTGAATATTTTATAAATAGATTTGTTGAAATAGAAGGCGATACAATTCAATGTGTGGAATGTAGTGCTGTAAATGTAAACTCAATTTTCCTATCTAATGAATGTGAACAACCCGTTAGCTGTTTTGTTGAACCTTGTACAGTTTCAAATTGTTCTTCAAGTGATAGTGCTGAATGTTCCGCTAATTATTGTGGCGGTTGTTATGCTGATTACTATCAAGAGGATGAACTTATCACTTGTGAAAGCCCAGGAAATGTGAATGATCTTTCTGGAGTGGATTTTGGCCTTTGTGAGATGGCATTAGGATTTGCATGGGTAAATAATCATTGTGGTATGATTAGCGGTTGTGGTTATATAGTTAATGATGTTAATTATTCAACTCAGTTTTACAGCTCGTTGTTTGACTGCATATCAGCATCAACATTAAAAAATGAAAACGAAATCAATCCATCTGTTTTTAGATTATATCAAAATCATCCAAATCCTTTTAATCCAAGCACTCAAATAAGATATCAGTTGTCAATTAGTGGTCACGTGAAAATTGCTGTTTATAATACAATGGGAAAAATAGTAAAAACATTGGCTAATGAATATCAAACCGCAGGGTTCAGAAGTGTAAACTGGGATGGAAAGAATAATAATAAGCAAACAGTTTCATCAGGAGTTTATTTTTATTCAATTCAGTCGGGCGAGTTTAGTTCCACTAAAAAAATGATATTGCTTGATTAATTAAATTTTTCTTTTAAAACAATTCAAGTTTTGAGTTGATTTATTGGTAAAGATTTTAGTTTAAATTAAGTATTTTTAGATATGTCAACTCCCCTTATAGCAATAGTTGGTCGACCGAATGTCGGTAAATCCACATTTTTCAATCGTGTCTTGAGCCAAAGGCAAGCAATCGTAGATGCAACTGAGGGTATAACCAGAGATCGAATTTATGGAGAAATGGAATGGTGCGGACAAAAGCTCCGTTTTATAGATACGGGCGGATTTATACCAGAAGATACTGATATATTTAATGCGGCTGTAAGGGAACAGGCAAAATTAGCTATTTCAGAAGCAGATTTAATCCTTCTTATGATTGATGGTCGCGTTGACGCAACTTCAAGTGATCTTACCCTTTCTCAATTTGTTCGAGAAAGTGGTCGCCCACATTTATTGGTAGTTAATAAAGTTGATACAATGAAATACGATTCAATAGTTCAAAATTTTTATCATTTAGGAATTGGAGAACCATATCCTGTCTCTGCGCTAAATGGTAGAAGTACAGGAGACCTATTAGATGCAGTTCTTAGCAAGCTTGGTTTAGGCGTAACCAATGAAGAATATGAAGACAATGAAGATTTAAGGTTAGCAATTGTAGGAATGCCTAATGTTGGAAAATCGTCTCTTACGAATGCTCTTCTGCAAAGAGAACAAACAATAGTAACTCCGATAGCAGGTACAACCAGAGATGCTATTGATTCATATTTAAAATGGCATGGCAATGAAATAACTTTAGTCGATACAGCTGGGCTTAGAAAATTATCAAAAATAAAAGATAAAATAGAATATTATAGTACTCTTCGGACACAAAATGCAATTTTTAATTGCAATGTTGCCCTAGTCTTGATCGACGCAGAAAAAGGTTTTGGGAAGCAAGATAAATCAATTGTTGATAATGTCATTAGTCGGGGTAAAGCACTAATCTTTGTTGTGAACAAGTGGGATAAAATTGAAAAATCTAATAGTACAATGAAAGACTTCGAAGAAGAGATTAGGTCACAGTATAAGGAATTAGATCATTTTCCTATTATTTTTATATCTTCCACGACCAGGCAAAGAATCAATAAAGTTTTAGAGACGGCATGGTTGGTTTATGAAAGATCAAAAAACTCTATCCCAACAAATAAGTTGAATTCCTTAGTTGAGAAAGTTATGAATGAAAATCCCCCTCCAGCTGAAAAAGGGAAAGTGGTGAAAATAAATTATTGTGTTCAAGTCCACAAACAGCCTGTGGTGATTGCCTTGTTTGCAAATTATCCAAAATTAATAAAAGTTTCATACCAACGATTCCTTATGAACCAAATACGGTTGAACTTTGATTTAAAAGGCTTACCGATAAGATTGTCATTTAGAAAAAAATAATAGGAGCAGGCAGGGGTGAAACCAAAGAGGAGGAAAGGTGTCATACTAAAAGCCTGCTCCTATTATTATTAACCTAGAGTAATTTAAAAAGTTCCAATTTTTTTTGTTTTAAATAGTCGCAATGAGTTAGTTGAAAATTTTTGGTTAATAAAGGTGATTATCAGGTTTGATTTTTTATAATAAAAGTAGTCGCTTGTCCTTTACCTTTTAATTCAACATTCTTCTTTGTCTCAAAGTTATAAGTGTTTTTTAAATGAGCTTTTGTCTCTTCTGAACAATTAACTCTCATTTTTTCTCCACTACTTTCTAATCTTGCCGCGATATTTACAGAGTCTCCCCATATATCAAATTCACTTGATGTTTTTCCGGCGATGATAGGACCAGTATGGATACCTATCCTAATTTCCCAAGGTTCATTTCCTAGTGCCTTTTGCTGAAAATTTATTCCCCTGACATAGTTTATCATCTCAATAGCTGCCATCACAGTTCTATCGGCATGATTTGAATTAAGGTCGGGTATACCTCCAGCAGCCATGTATGCATCTCCAATAGTTTTAATTTTTTTAATCGAAAACCTCTCCATAATCTTATCAAAACCACTAAAAAATGAATCTAAAATTTCAATTAATTGACCAGGTTCCAACTCTTCAGTTTTTTTTGTAAATCCTACAAAATCAGAGAATAAAATAGTTGATGAAGAGTAATACTCTCCAATGATTTTTTCTGAATCATTTGAAATATCACTATCATATGAAATTGGGTTCATTGATGATTCGTAAATATTCATGAATTGGTCTGCGAGCATTCGTAATGCCTCAATCTTTGAATGTTCAAGGGTCTTAGGTTTATCATCAAAAACACAAAATGTTCCAAGTGTGAAACCTGACTTTGATATTATTGGGCTGCCAGCATAAAACCTTGGAAAGCCTGGTGCTAAAGCATATGCGTGTTTTGTCCTTTCATCAATTGAGACATCACTTATTACTAATGGTTTTGAATTATTGTTTAAAACATGAGAGCATATGGCCAACTGCCTTGGAGTTTCTTTTGTCATGATCTCTGTTGGCAAATCTTTTCCATAACTTACTTTACAATGTTGTGTATCCTCATCAAGTATATGGATTGCTGACTGAGAACATCCTGTTAAAGTTGCGGCTAGCTTTGGAAAACTAGAGTAGCGTTTATCTTTATTAATATTCTGTTCAACTAATTTTAGACGTTTTAGGTCCTCAAGTCTTTCTTTTTCATTGGAAGGTATTTCTGCTGGAATATGACCTGATTTGATAGCCGCTTTAACAAGTTTGTTTCCGATAAATTTTGTGATTATGCCCATAACCAAAAATTAATCATTAAAAATTAAATTAATCTAAATGATTTGTAAAAAATTACTTGTTAAGTGGAATAGTGACTACCTTCATCCAAGATTCTAATTTTTCAGAAATGTAAATATCACCATTTGTTGAAACAGCAGTGAAAAGTTGCTTTATATCGTCGCCATAAGTTGTTCGACCAAAAGAAACAAATTTTTGATCTTTTGATATTTGAGTAACTAGTTTTATTTCACCACCAAATTTTTGAGGGTTTTTATTTTCTAGTTTAAAAATTTTTCCAGAAGAGGTTAAATAGGAAAAACCGGTTATCCGCGGTGCAATACCGAAGCTGTAAGCTAAAGTACCTACAATTGTTTCTTTGTTTGAATTATTTAAAGAACTCTCTATCTTTTTAATTAATTCTGCCGGAATGCTTTTGGCATCATTGCCTTTTGGGCCTTGCGATCCTCTTGGGCCGATTGGGCCGATTGGGCCGATTGGGCCGATATCTCCTGTTTTGCCTGGGTTAATCAACATAGGAGGTACACATCCTATTAAAAAACTAAATAAAATAATAAATACATTCTTCATTATAGTTTAAGTGCTTTTCTTATTTTTGTAATCACATCATATCTTGCAAATGTTATGGCAACTATACTGACGATAATTATACCATAGACAAATTGATAAACTCTATCATCTAAGTAAGAATAAGCTCTTAGATAAGCTAAGTACATGATGATTAAAAGTTCAGACATCAAAGCTGTAACAAAAAAGACCATGGATTTTCTAAGACTATTGTTTTTACGCTGATTAATTAGACCCAAGGAAAAGACCTGAGCAGAAAACATTTTGTATAATTTTTTTTCATCGTTTGCAATGGATTTTAGATATTTGGCATATTCATTTGGTGAGCTAAATTGACTGATTCCAGCAAAAAAAGTTGGGTTAATATCTTCGGTTTGCTCTTCATCAGGGTCATCATTTTTTTCCTTTGCACCTCTTACTCTTGGTATTAAAACTCTTACCAAAAAGTAAATCGTACCCATTGCTGCAGGAAAGTAAATCATAATTAGGGAAAAAATGACCATATCAAGTTGCATTTTTGTGAAATGGACAATAAAGAAGACCATGAAAGCACCAAGAATAGATAAAAGCGTGAAGGCCTTTTGATCTGTACGTTGGATAATTGTCTGTTCGCCAGATAAAATCTGTAACAAGGCGTCTAACTCTTTATTATTGGGCATCTTCTATTACTCCGTTTTGATGAAGGCTAGCTTATTCATCTAGTTCCAAGTATCCTAAAATTATTTTATCAATCTTTTAATAGTACTTTAATTAATTAATTAATTGTAATTGTTGTATAAATTTTTTAATTAGCTTATTTTTCATCGCTATTCAATATAGATAAAAATTAATGATCGCGGGGTGGAGCAGTCTGGTAGCTCGTTGGGCTCATAACCCAAAGGTCGTAGGTTCGAATCCTTCCCCCGCTACTTCAAAAAACCCGTCTTTATGGCGGGTTTTTTTTTGAGTTTTGAAAATTATTTTTAGTTAAACAACAAATAGGTATTTATTTTGAGAAAAGAAAATTTTAGAAATATTGCAATTATTGCTCACGTTGACCACGGGAAGACAACACTTGTCGATGGTTTATTGAAACAAAGTGGAACATTTCAAGCACATCAAAATGTGGAAGACAGGGTAATGGATTCAATGGATCTTGAAAAAGAAAGAGGCATTACCATAACGGCTAAAAACACAGCTATTAAGTATAAAGATATAAAAATCAATATAATGGATACTCCTGGTCACGCTGATTTTGGTGGTGAAGTAGAAAGAAGTCTAAATCTAGTTGATGGTGCTTTACTTTTAGTTGATTCAAGTGAAGGTCCTTTGCCTCAAACAAGGTTTGTACTTAAAAAAGCTTTGGAAAAAGACCTTCCCATTATCCTTATTATCAATAAAATTGATAGATCTGATGCAAGGATTGAAGAGGTCGTTGATGAGGTATATGATCTATTTATCGATTTAGACGCGACAGAGGAACAAATAGAATTTCCAATAATTTATACCAATGCTAAAGATGGAATTGCTCATAATGAATTAGAGGATGGCTCGGCAACTCTTGAACCATTATTTGATACAATATTATCAAAAATCAAAGGACCAATTGCTGATGACAGTAAGACATCTCAATTTTTAATTACTAGTCTTGATTACGATCCTTATGTTGGGCAAGTTGCAGTAGGACGATTAAATAATGGTACACTTGATATAAATGAAACTTATGCCTTGTGTAGCGAAAATAAAATTATTCATAATCAGAAATTTTCAACGTTGTATACATTTGATGGCTTAGATAAAGTCAAAGTTGAAAAACTTGAAGCTGGCGATATCATTGCCGTAGCTGGTATTCAGGGCATTACCATTGGCGATACAATATCCAATAATGAAAATCCTGAGCCACTGCCAAGGATTGAAGTTGATGAACCAACGGTATCAATGCTATTCTATATAAATAATAGCCCGTTTGCAGGAAAAGAAGGTAAATATCTGACTACGCGCCATATTAAAGAAAGATTAGATAAAGAAATTCTTTCAAATGTATCAGTACAGGTATTAGACACTCAACGAACAGATGCCTTTGAAGTACGTGGTCGGGGTGAATTGCAAATGGCTATTCTCATTGAGACAATGCGAAGAGAAGGATATGAGCTCATGGTATCAAAACCAAGGGTGATTACAAAAGAGGAAGGTGGAAAAACATTAGAACCAATGGAAAAGGTGTTTTTAGATATCCCAGAGGATAAAGTTGGTACTATTACAGAAAAATTATCTACCAGGAAAGGCAGGATGACTAATTTACAAAACCATGGAAGTGGAAGAGTCAACATGGAGTTTTCCATTCCTTCTCGAGGATTAATTGGGTTTCGTTCTCAGTTTATGACAGACACTCAAGGTGCCGGAATAATGAATAAGCTCTTTGATGGCTATGCACCATGGTTCGGTCCAATACCGCAACGAAAAAGTGGAGCAATTGTATCTGATCGTTCTGGAAGAATAACTACTTTTGCTTGTCTTGGGATGGTGGATCGTGGTGAATTATTTTTAGATGTTGGTATAGAAGTTTATTCTGGTATGGTCATTGGTGAAAGGAATAGACCAGATGATTTAAATGTTAATATTACAAAAGAAAAGAAACTCTCAAACATGCGAGCTTCAGGGTCTGATAATACTGTAACCCTTCGGCCTCCCAAAAGATTATCACTGGATCAATCTATTGAATTTATAGCAGAAGATGAACTAGTTGAAATTACGCCACTTTCTATAAGACTTAGAAAAATGGAGCTTGATCAAAATAAGCGCATGTCTGCACGTAAAAAGGAAAAATACTCAGTTTAAAATAATGATATCGGGAAAACAAATACTGTGGGGAACCTTGGGCTGGGCATTTGGAGGTCCAATTGGTGGTATCTTAGGTGTCATTTTTGCTGGATCTGGAGACCAGAGCTCCTACAAAACTATAAAAGAATCTCAAGCTGGAGATTTCATGGTCTCTCTGTTGGTTCTTTTTGCAAAGGTTATGAAAGCTGATGGAAAGCTTCTTAAATCGGAATTAGACTATGTGAAAAGTTTTTTAAAGCGCAATCTAAGTTCAAAACAATCAAGTGTTTTCATAGGAATGTTTCAAGAGATACTAAAGCAAGATTACAGCATTGCAGAAGTATGCGGGCAGATACAGAAGTCGATGGACCATCCAAGTCGACTTGAACTTCTTCACGTTCTATTTGGTCTTTCTGCTGCTGACGGAGAAATGCATCCTCAAGAAGTAAAAGTGATTAACACTATTTCAGGGTATTTGAATATTAGTAAAAAAGATTATGAATCAATTAAGGCTATTTTTATTAAAGATATGGATAGCTCATATAAAATTTTAGAAATTGAATCAAATGCTTCAGATAGTGAAATAAAAAAAGCTTATCGAAAGATGGCTATTAAATATCACCCTGATAAAGTCGCTCATTTAGGTAAAGAGATACAAAGCACTGCTGAAGAAAAATTTAAAGCTGTTAGTGATGCCTATACCGAAATTAAAAAGAAGAGAAATATTTCTTAGCTATTCTTTCATAATTTGTTTAAAAAATTCTTTAACATAAGGAAAATTTTCCCCATTTAAATTTTCACTTTTATAATTAAATGAAACAACTATTATCAATTTTGATTTTCTTTTCAGCCCTTTTTGGATGGGGTAATACTGGTCACCGTGTCGTTGGGAAAGTTGCTAACGAGAGGCTGTCTAATAAAGCAAAACGCGAAATTAAAAATATTTTTGGTCATCATGACCTAGCTTATTTGAGTGTTTGGGCCGATGAAATTCGTTCTGACCCAAATTGGAATCATGCAAACGAATGGCATTATGCTACAATCCCTGATGGCGAGTTATATAAAAAAGAAAAATACTCTGGTAAACTAATAGAAAAAATTAAAGAATTCTCTATCGTCATTAAATCTCAGAAACTTTTAAGAAATGATAAACAACAGGCTCTAAAATGGTTAGTTCATTTGGTGGGTGATTTGCATCAGCCATTACATATTGGCAATGGAAAAGATAGAGGCGCAAATGATGTCAAAGTGAAATGGTTTGGTGAGGAAATGACGCTACATAAAGTGTGGGATGAAAAATTATTAGATTATCAAAATTTAAGTTACACTGAATACGCAGATTTTTTGAAAATTAAATTTGATGAAACTGATTGTAAAAAATGGATGGAAGGCGACCTTGCATCTTATGCTCATGAGTCAAGGGAGTATAGAAACATTTGTTATAAATATGATGGAGATAATTTAGGATATCAATATACCTTTAGTACCAAGCCTGTTTTAGATATGAGGCTAATGCAAGCAGGAATAAGATTAGCAAATTTATTGAATAAAATATTTATTTAAATGAGATATCTCTTATTAGTTATAACTCATTTAGCTAGTTGTTTATTAGGTGAAAAGTATTTTCAACAAAATGTAGATTATGAAATAGAAGTTAGTCTCAACGACTCTGATCGTACCTTAAGCGCATTTGAAAAAATAAATTACAAAAATAATAGTCCGGATACGCTTAATTATATTTGGTTCCATATCTGGCCAAATGCATATAAAAATGATTCAACAGCATTGGCAAAACAATTCAAGCGTTTAGGTAGTACACGTTTTCAATATACAAAAGAAAAAGACAGAGGATACATTGATAGTCTAGATTTTTTTGTTAATGATGTTAAAGCTAGTTGGGATTTACATCCAGAACACATAGATATAGCAAAGATAAGTTTAGAAAAT
>Ga0114997_10004396_pt1 | contig 10917 bp, 13 predicted proteins | sample ArcticOcean_MG_C_2_FD_87045 | JGI IMG/M metagenome (GOLD analysis project Ga0114997, IMG submission 87045) | Marine microbial communities from western Arctic Ocean - ArcticOcean_MG_CB4_136 | ecosystem: Environmental > Aquatic > Marine > Oceanic | place: Arctic Ocean: Canada Basin | collected... | reverse complement strand
TGAAATTTTTCTTCTATTATAATTTTTTGCTAAAGCACTCATGTTTTAAGACTTAATTTTATAACCTTTTTTGTAAAGAAAAAAAGCCACATACCACATTACAATACTTAAAATTGTTAAATAAACTAATCCCAAACTTATCGAGCTATCTGACTCTCCTAAAAAACCATATCTAAATCCATCAATCATATAAAAGAATGGATTAATATGACTAATGGTTTGAAAAAATTTAGGAAGCTTGTCTATTGAATAAAATACACCAGACAAAAAACTTAATGGAGTAATAATAAAATTAGTTACTGTTGCGGTATGATCAAATTTTTCAGCCCAAAGACCAGTAATAAAACCTAAGCTTCCAAGTATAAAGGCGCTTAGGAAGCCAAAAATAAAAATAAATAAAATGTTATTTATTGGCATTTCAACTATTAAAGAAAAAACACCTATGGAAATTATTGCTATTAAAAAACTTCTTGTAATCGCTGCTAATATTATTGCCGTTGAAACCTCTAGTGCTGATAAAGGTGCATAGAGCATATCAACAATATTTCCTTGAATTTTTCCTATCATCAATGATGATACCGAATGACTAAAAGATTGGGTTAGTATGCTCATTGCAATTAAACCTGGCGCCAAGAAACTAATGAAAGAATAGCCAAGCACCTCTCCTCTATTATTTCCTAAGGCTAGAGATAAAACTGATAAGAACAATAGGCTTGACACAAGTGGAGATAGTAAAGTTTGCTGCCAAACCGTCATAAACCTACTACACTCTTTTACCCATAGACTTCTAAAACCAATCCAGTTTACAAAGCCAAATTTTATAACTCTTATCTGATATTTTTTATTTAATTCAACCATAAGTAATCATTTATAAATTCTTTAAGTAATTGTGTACAAAACAAAATAATTTCTTGTTTTTTTTTTTAAGTTATGTGATCTGTATATAGTTATAAATTTTAATTAACATACTAAATATAGATTATGAGCTGGAACGACGAAAAAGTCACTAAATTAAAAGAACTTTGGGGAAAAGGTAATACCGCAAGTCAAATAGCCGAAATTATTGGAGGACTGAGTAGAAATGCAGTTATTGGTAAAGCTCATAGATTAAATTTGTCTTCAAAGGTTAGAGCAAAAAGTTCTGCATCAAATCAAAATTTTCAAGGCAATTCTAAAGAAAGTGATTCAAAGCAAAGAAGAGATAGAAAAAATAATTTTAAATCTTTAATTATTGAAAAAGGCTTTGAGCCTGAAAACCCAAAAAAATTAGAGGAACTGGATGAAAGTTCATGCAAATGGCCTATCGGACACCCAGAAGAAGAGGCGTTTTACTTTTGTGGAAGATCTTCATTGAAAGATTTTTCATATTGCAAGCTTCATTTGCTTTATGCCTATCAGCCAAAAGGAAGAAAGGAGCCTGCAAATAAAGATGAGGAAGTCCCTCATTATATTGATAAAAAAATTAATACTGCTTAAAATATTTTATTAAAAAACTAATTTTTTTTGTTCCTGTTTTTTCCATTAAAACCTCTCATAATAGATTTAACAATCAAATACGTGAGGAATGAAAAAATCATAAATACTAAAATATAAATAATATCAATTGCCATAAAATAAACTATATAGCTTTAGTGTAAAATTTCTATTAAGAATTATCTGAATTGTATTTTTTAGTTGAGAATTGTCCACCTTCTCTCCACATATAACAGTACTTCTCAACTTCTTGATCAAAAACTCTTGTGCTTGGTACCCCTAAATCAAAATTACTTTGGTATTTTTTGGATAGAATATTATTATATTTTAAAAGTTTGAGTTGATCAACTGTCAGTAACGGTTTAGGGAATAGTTGAAATAAATTTGCTGATACTTTTGCTACAAATAAAGGGAGTGGAAGTAGAATTCTATTCTTGCTAATAAGTTTTAATAACTTTTTTAAAATTTCTTTTAATGAAATAATTTCAGGTCCCACACATTCAATTATTTTAGAATGTATATTTTTTGAAATAACGTGGTAGATAACGTCTGTTAAATCAGAACAATGAATTGGAGTAAATTTCGTGTCTCCATTATAATAAAGAGGAAAAATTGGAAGTTTGCTTAACAAAGTCATAAAGTTTGTAGTGAAATTATCACCTGCAGAATAAACTACTGAAGGTCTAAGTATTGTAGCTAAAGGAAAGTTTTTTTGAATCTTTTCTTCACCTTCTAGTTTACTTTTTGCGTAATCTGAGTCTATTGCATCATTAATACCTAGTGCTGACAGGTGAATAAATTGCTGAACTTTATACTCTTTACAAAGTTTAGCTAAAATGGATGGAAATATCGAATGAATATTTTTAAAAGTACTGCCTTTTCCAGTTTCATATAAGATACCAATTAAATTAATGCAGATATCAGTTTTTGCAAAAAGTTTTCTAATCTTCACCTCGTCAAAAATATTAGCTTCTACAATATCGATATAGCCAGCATTCGCTTGTGTCTTTATTACATAGCCTTTTTGGTGAAGGTTTCTAGTAATTACGGTAACTTTATAATTATCTTTAGTGAGCTTTCTGATTAAATAACGACCTATTTGGCCACTACCTCCAAAAATTAGACAATTTTTTGCTTTCATATATATATAATTAAAAATGAATATTGATATTAAACTTCACAAAGATGATCTACCAGAAGATTTAGATTTAGGCAATATTATAGCAGTTGATGGTGAGTTTATGGGATTGAATGTTAAGAGAGATCCATTATGTCTTATTCAAATATCTAGTGGAAATTCAGATGCTCATATTATTCAATTAGATCGTTCGAGTTACAATTCCCCAAATTTAAATAAAATTTTTTCAGATGAAAAAATAACAAAAATATTTCACTATGGGAGAGCCGACATGGCTCATATTAAATACTATTTAAAAACAGAGACTAAAAATATTTTGGATACTAAAATTGCTTCTAAATTAGCAAGATCTTATTCAGACAGTCATTCACTTAAAACTTTAATCAAAGAATTTATCAACATTGATGTGAGTAAACAATTTCAGAGTTCAGATTTTGGTGGTGAGTTATCACCTGCGCAACTTAAATATTGTGCTAATGATGTTATTTATTTGCACAAAATACATGAAGAGTTAAATAATATTCTTATAAGAGAAAAAAGAATTAATTTATACAATGATTGCTTGAAGTTTTTGAAAACTAGAGTCGATCTTGATTTAGCTTTATTTAAAGATGATATATGGTCACATTAAATGGTAAAAAAGATTATAAAAAGATTGCAAAGAACGTAATTGATTTAGAAATAAAGGCCTTAAAAAAATTAAAAAATTCTATAAACAGCTCTTTTAATGCAGCTGTTGAAGCAATTACAAAATGTCAATCAAAAGTGATCTTATGTGGGGTTGGAAAAAGTGGTCTTATAGCTGCTAAAATTTCTGCAACATTATCTTCTGTTGGAACACCTTCTTTTTCCCTTTCTGCCAATGACTGCTCTCATGGTGATTTAGGTAGCATCTCAAAAAAAGATGTTTTGATTTTAATAAGTTATTCAGGATCTACAGAAGAATTAAAAAACATTATTAAGTATGCAAATAGAAATAAAGTTACATTGATTGGAATTATGTCTAACAAAAATTCTGTTTTATATAAAGCATCAGATATTAAACTTTTTATACCTGAGGTTGTTGAAGCTGGCCTAGGAATAGTTCCAACCTCTAGCACAATTAGTCAGTTAAGTATTGGAGATGCTCTTGCCGTAGCAGCACTAGATAAAAAAAATATTAATAAAATAGATTTTAAAAAATTTCATCCCTCAGGAAATTTAGGTGCAAAGCTTAAAACAGTTGAAGATCTAATGTCTACAAAGGAAAAAATACCTTTTATAAATGAAGATTCTACAATGAAAATTGCTTTAAAGATTATTACATTAAAAAAACTTGGGACTTTAATAGCAAGAAATAAACAGGGTAAAACAACAGGTATAATTACAGATGGCCAAATAAGAAGAGTAGTTCAAAAAAATGATACTTTGTATAATTTAAAAGTTAAAAATGTGATGACTAAAAATCCCATTAAGATTGATAAAGATATGCTTGCTATAAAGGCTTTATCTATTATGAGTGAGAATAAAATTACGTCTCTGTGTGTGCATAGCTTACGAAACACAAACAAAACTATTGGGATCATTCATATCCATAATATTCTAGAGGCTGGCATTAACTAACTATTAATGAATAAAAAAGTACTTATACAGCTCTCGTTATTTCTAACTATTTTTATTAGTTGCCTAATTTTTTATAGATTATTTTTTATAGATCCTAACGCAGAAATAGAAAATACAAAATATGATCAAGAAAGTAAAAAAATCTCAAAAAGTACTACAAATCAAATAAATGAGATCACTTACAAATCAAAATATTTAGATAATAAAAACTACGTTATTAAAGCAGAATTTGCTGAGTTTAGTGCAGACAGTCCAGATATTATGTTACTGTACAACGTTAAAGGAAAAATGTTTTCTGACAGTTCTGATATAATTGAAATTTCTTCAAAAAAAGCTATCTACAATAGTGTGAATTATAATACAAATTTTTATGAGAATGTATTGGTTAATTATAACGATCATCAAATTAATTCAGACAACTTTGATCTATTTTTTGATAAAAAAATTAGTACAATATATAATAATGTAACTTATAAGAGCTTAAATACCATACTACACGCAGATAAAATTGATATTGATTTAATTACAAAAAATTCGAAGATTTATATGTTAGATAAATCCAAAAAAGTTAGGATCCAAAATTTAAATTAATGGAAATAATAAAAAAATTCAGAATAAAATCATTTAAAGATAACAAGCCGATAATAAAATTTGAAAAAATATCTTTGTCATTTGGTAAAAGAAAAATTTTAGATAACATTAATTTTTCTATTAATGAGGGTCAAATACTTGGTCTTCTGGGGCCTAATGGAGTGGGTAAATCAACTATTTTTAATTTAATAACAGGTTTGATCAAACCTGATGAAGGGTTAGTTAAAATTGGTCAAACTAATGTAAAAGATTATCCAATATATTTAAGAACTAGAAAGTTTAGAATAGGATATGTCCCTCAGTATGGTGGATATTTTCAAGATTTAACTCTTTTAGAAAATTTAATTTCAATAGGTGAAATTTTAATTCCAGACAGAAAAATTAGAAATGAAAAAATAAATTTCTTAATAACAAAATTTGAACTGGACTCTTTACGTGACATTAAGACGTCTTATTTGTCAGGAGGTCAAAAAAAAAGACTTGTAATAGCTCTATCGTTGTTAGGTAATCCCAAAATTTTACTTCTTGACGAACCATTCGCAGCATTAGATGTGTTAACAATTAAAATGTTACAAAAAATAATTGTCAATTTACAAAATGAACATAGTATATCAATAATACTATGTGATCACCAAGCGAGAGACTTACTTAACTGCGTAGATAGTGCTATCGTTCTTTCAGATACCAAGATAATTGCACAAGGTAGTCCTACTCAATTAATAAATGACATAAAAGCAAAAAATGCTTACTTTGGTGAATCTTTTAAGATTAGTTAATTCTAAATTACGATGAAAAATTTATTAAAAATAAATAAAAAAATTGAATCTTTTGATCAAAAAATTGATATAGATGGTGATAAGAGCTTGTCTATAAGATGGGTACTACTTGCATCTCAAGCAACTGGAAAATCAAGAGCTTATAATCTTTTAATGTCTGAGGATGTACTTGCCGCAATAGATTCTGTAAAAAAACTAGGAATAAAAGTTAAGATATTTAAAAACTATTGTGAAATATTTGGAAATGGAATTAATGGATTTAAATATAAAAAAAAATTAACAATTGATGCTAAAAATTCAGGAACCCTTGGAAGACTAATACTTGGCCTATTAATTAAATCACCCCAAAAAATACAGTTAATTGGTGATAAAAGCTTATCTAAAAGGGATTTTTCGAGAGTAACCTTACCTTTGGAAAAATTTGGAGCTAAATTTTTTTATAAAACAAAAAACAAATTGCCTCTATCAATTCTTGGTTCAAAATCTGTAAAAGGTATCAAATATTTAGAAAACAAAGGTTCGGCCCAATGCAAGAGTAGTGTGATGCTAGCAGCCCTTAACGCATCAGGTACAACATCAATTAAAGCTAAAAAATCAAGAAATCATTCGGAGCTACTTTTTAAATACTTAAAGATACCTATCAAGATAAAAAAAAATAAAGAATACGATTTTATTAATATTAAACGACCAAAAAAAATTAATGCTTTTAATTATCAAATTCCAGGAGATATAAGTTCAAGTGCTTTTTTTATAGTGCTTGCAACCCTAGCTAATGATTCACAGTTATTAATTAAGAATGTAAATATTAATCCTTCTAGAGTGGGTATTATTAAAATTCTAAAAAAGATGGGAGCTAAAATATTATTAAAAAATCAAAAAAGTTATAGAGGGGAGATAATTTCTGATATTTTTATAAAAAGCTCAAATAACCTTAAAGCTATAAATTGTCCTCCAGAGTTAAATAGTAGTGCTATAGATGAATTTTTAATTATTTTTTTAGTTGCTGCAAGGGCAAAAGGAATCTCATATTTTAAAGACGTGTCTGAACTAAACCAAAAAGAAAGCCCCAGACTAGATTGGGGATCTAGAATTTTAAATATGATGGGTATAAAAACAGAACTCACAAATAATTCTATTAAAATATATGGACAGCCTAATTTAGAAATAACAAAACCGATTATAATTAAGAATTATTTAAAAGATCATAGAATTTTTATGATGAGCACAATTGCTGCACTAACTTGTGGTGGAGAATGGGAAATTCATAACAAGGATTCTATAAATACTTCCTTTCCATCTTTTTTAAAAATTGTTAAGATAATAAATAAAAAATCCCTATGAAATTAAAAAGTAGAATTAAGGTTGCAATTGACTCACCTGCGGGAGCTGGAGCAGGTACGCAAGCAAAATTAATATCAAAACATTATAATTTATTTTATCTCGACACTGGCAAAATATATCGAGTGCTTGCTTTTTTTAAATTAAAAAACCCAACTAAATTTAACTATTCATATATAAAAAAAAAAATTAAAAATTTGAAAATTAAAGAACTTCAAAATAAGAAGCTGTTACCTAGTGAAATAGGAACTGAAGCTTCAGTAATATCAAAAGACAAAAAAATAAGAGAACTTGTTCATAACTTTCAAGTAATGTGTGCTTATTATCCACCAAAAAAATATAATGGCTCTTGTTTGGATGGTAGAGATATCACATATAAAATAATTCCCGATGCAGATTTTAAATTTTTTATGAATGCGAGTGTTAATGTGAGAGCCAAAAGGAGATTTAAAGAATTAAAAGTGATAAATAAGTACGTAACCTTCAATGAAGTCCTTAAAAGCATCAAAAAACGCGATAAAAGTGATTATAATAGAAGGATATCACCCCTTAAGAAAACTCAAGATTCGATCTTGATTAATAGCACAAATTTATCTAAAAGATCATGCTTTTTAAAAATTAAAAAAATTATGGATAGGAAACTAAAAGCTTAATGGAAATTTATAAAGATCTTTCAAACCCCGCCTCAAAAGAATTCGAACAATTATTAAATTCACAGTTTACAAAAACAGCTAACCTTGAAGAGGGTAAGGTTATAACTGGTGTGGTAAATAAAGTAACAGAAAACTTTGTATTCCTTGAAGTGCCAGGTTTAAAATCTGAACCTATTCTAGATATTAATGAATTAAAAAGTATGGGAATGCTTGATAAGGCAAAAATAGGTGAAAAAATTTCTGTTCTTCTTGAAAGATTAGAAGATAAAAAAGGTGAGGTATTAGTTTCTGCCTCTAAAGCTCAAAAAATTCAAGGATGGGATAAATTAGTTGAAGCTTATGAAAAAAATGAACCTATCATGGGTAAAATTACTAGTCGTGTTAAAGGTGGCTGCATTGTAGAACACATCGATACAGGATCCTTGATGTTTTTGCCAGGGTCACAAATTTCAGATAAACCTTTAAAAGACATTAGTCATCTGATGAATGAGCCTCAAAAATTTGCTCTTATTAAATTAGATAAAATTAGAGGAAACGCTTGTGTTTCTAGAAGAGAAATTATTTCATCATTTAAAAAAGAGGATAAGATTAAGATTGTTGAAAAATTTAAAGTTGGAGATATAATTAAAGGAGCTGAAGTAAAAGGTTATAGTTCATTTGGTTGTTTCTTTAATGTTAATGGTGAGCTTGATGTATTGGTGCACTTGCAAGAAATATCTTATTCGAGAGTTAATCATCCTGATGAAGTTTTTACAATTGGTGAAAAACATGATATATTGGTCATATCAGTAGACAAAGAAAAATTACAAGTTGGCTGTTCTATTAAGCAACTTTCTCCAGATCCTTTTGATAATATTTCAAATTACGAATTAAATAAAATTTATAAAGTTAAGGTAGTTAAGTTAATGGATTTTGGTGCATTCTGTGAACTTGAAAAAGGGTTATTAACTTTACTTCATACAAGTGAATTAAGCTGGACTAAGAAAAACATATCCGCTAAAAAAATGTTTGGAGTAGGTGATGAAATCGATTGTGTTATTACTGAAATTGATAAAGAAAAAAGAAGAGTTGCTATTTCTCACCGTCTAACCACCGAAAACCCCTTTGAAACTTTTGAAAAAAGACATGCTGTTGGAACAGAAGTTGAAGGTGAAGTTGTTAGCAAAAATGAATACTCTCTTTTCTTAAAAGTTAATGATTTAGATATTGATGCATTTTTGCATTGTAATGACCTTACTTACCTTACTAATACTGATGAAGAATTAGCAAAACATAAAATTGGTGATAAATTAAAGGTTAAAGTTTTAGAAGTTAAACCTGCTGAACAAAAAATTAGAGTTGGGTTACGTCAAACTCAACCAGATCCATTTGATTGGTTTAGTAATAAAAAAGTTAAGGAAACAATCACTGTTAAAATTATCTCAACTGATAATAAAGGTTTAGTTGTTAGGCCTGAAGGATGTGAAATGGATTTTGTTATCAAAAAATCTGCAATTGCTGTTAGTGCGGCTGATGCTAGACCTGCAAGGTTTACAGGTGGAGAAAGAATTGATTGTGCTATAGCTGAAATAGACTTCGATAAAAGAATAGCCACACTAAGTATAAAATTACTAGAAGAAATAGACAGAAAAAGTGCTTTAGATAAATATGGTTCTGAAGGTTCTGGGAAAAACTTACCTTTCTCCTCATTATCAGAAGACTTAAAAAAAAAGAAAAAAGAAGACGAATAAAAATTGGCAATTGTTAAATCAAAACTTCTAATACAACTTAAAAAGTCATACCCTAATTTTCTCAAGAAAGATCTAGAGAAGATGGTCCATGTTGTTTTAAATGAAATTAAACAAGCGCTCAAACGTGGAGACCGTGTTGAATTAAGAGGTTTTGGCATTTTTTCGACTAATGCCCAAAAAGCAAGAATATCTCGAAATCCCAAAACCGGTCAAAAGGTAAGCACACCAGAAAAGAAAACTATTCACTTTAAAATGGCCAAAGAAATGTTTAAAAAATTAAATAATGACGAATAAAAATATCTTTGTAGCCTGTGATGTCTCAAGCCAAAAAGAAATATTAGATTTACTAGAATTAATTCATGTAGATATTACGGGAATTAAAATTGGATTACAATATATCACCCAAAGAAGCCCTAAAGAGATAAGAGAACTTTTGAAATTTAAAAAACCTATTTTTTATGATGGTAAATTTTTTGATATCAAAAGTACTTTAATTGAGTCAGTAAAGTCACTTAAAAATTTAAAAGTGACCTATGCAACAGTTCACTTGCTTAATGGTTTAGATGCGCTCAAAGCAGCAAATGCGGTAGCACAAAAAAATAACTTAAATTTATTAGGAGTTTCTGTTTTGACAAGTTTTGCTGATAAAGATCTAGAAAATCTAGGATTTAATAATAAGGTTGAAGACCAAGTCAAAATATTGATTAAGATTGCAATGGATGCAAATCTGCATGGTGTTATCTGCAGCCCATTAGAGATAAAAATGATTAAAAAAATTGCACCTAACCTTAAATGTTTCACACCTGGTATTAGAATGGGAGACTCCAACGATGATCAAAAAAGGACGATGAATGCCAATGACGCAATTGAAGAAGGTAGTGATTGTTTGATAATTGGGCGACCCATAACTCACGGTGATCCAAAAAAGAATATAAAAAATATACTTGCCTCAATAAAGTAGATGAAGTTAAAAATTTGTGGAATATCTGACTCCAAAACTTTAGAGTACTTAACAACACATTCTTACCCACCTGAATATATTGGCTTTGTTGTTAACTATCCAAAATCAAAAAGATTTGTTGAATTTGACAAACTTAAAGATCTCTTAAAAATTAATAAAAATAATTCTAAATATGTTGCTGTGTTAGTTAACCCTAATAAAATTACTTTAGAAAAAATAAAAGATTTACCTTTTGATTATTATCAAATTTATGATTGCACTGCAGCTGAGATAAAATCTATTAAAGCAAGATATAAAAAGAAGATTATTGTGGCTATTACTGTCAAAGATAAAAATGATGTTTTAAAATTTGTTGAATTTAACAAATGTGCTGACATAATATTATTTGACAGTAAGGGTTATGAAAAAAGCCTATCTTTTGATCATCAATTAATTAAAAATCTTAAAATAAATAAAATATTAATGCTGGCAGGAAATATTCAAATAGAAGATAATCTTGAGAATTACAAAAAAATAGCTGACATCATAGATATTTCTGGAGGTCTAGAAACATCTGAATTAAAAGATATTTCAAAAATGAATACCTTTTTAAATAAAATTAGAAAAATTAATAATGAAACTTAAAAAAAAAATTCCTTTAATTGATCAACATAAC
>Ga0114997_10004388_pt1 | contig 10931 bp, 14 predicted proteins | sample ArcticOcean_MG_C_2_FD_87045 | JGI IMG/M metagenome (GOLD analysis project Ga0114997, IMG submission 87045) | Marine microbial communities from western Arctic Ocean - ArcticOcean_MG_CB4_136 | ecosystem: Environmental > Aquatic > Marine > Oceanic | place: Arctic Ocean: Canada Basin | collected... | reverse complement strand
CAACGCAAGGTGTTGCAGACGATCTCAGCTTTCTTTATAGCACTGTGATGGGCGGAGAAAAAAGATCTTCTGGAGTTTTAGCGTTTCCAATATCACAATTTGAGGATGATGATTACGAAAATTGATACTTAATTTCAGGAGGTGGTTTATGAATGCCCCGTTTCTTGATAAAGTAGTTAATAAGTTGATTTCTAGGAAGTTTTTAGTTTTTTGTACCGCAACAGGTCTTTTGACATGGTCTGGATTAGAGTCCGACACTTGGGGTATGATAGCTATAGTTTATATTGGCGGCCAATCTGTAGTTGACGCCGCATTAGCGTGGAAGCATGGTAACGATTAAAATGGCTCTTTGGTGGATTTCAACTAGCTCTTGGCTTAAAAAAGTTTGGGCTTGGTGTAAGAAAAATTGGAAAATATTTGTTGGTATGGCAATTCCAATTATCATTATGCTTATTTCTAGAAATGGCGTAGATCTTAAAAAGGTTTTAGATAGAACCCGCGAAGATTATGACAAAGAAATAAAAGCTATCGAAGATTCTAAAATAAAAGAATTAGAAAAAAGGGATGCATCTCGCAGACAATATTTTTCTACTGTAGATGAAATTAAAAAAAGATATGAAGAGAGAAGATCAGAGTTGGAAGACTCTAAAGTTCAAGAAGTCGAAGAACTCTTACAAAAATACGCAGATGATCCTAAAGCTCTTACAGAAAAGATAAGAAGTTTAACAGGGTTCAGCATATATAATAATGAATGAAATAGCAGGAGGTTCTTTTCATGCCATATTCTCTTAAAAAAGCTTTTGGTTTTTCTAATACTAATAAAAAGACTACTAAAAAAGTAAGAGGCTCAGCGTTATCTGCTTTAATTTTAAGAGAATCTATTCTTTTAGAGCAAGAAGTTTTAGCAAAACAAGTTCAAAGCGCCGGCGCTAAGCCAGTTACTTTAGTTGTTTTATATGGACCTCCAGCCGCTGGCAAAGGCGCTGCTAAGAAAGACATAGGGGATTTTATTGGCGCGTCTGGAGAACAAAATTTCGAAGATTGGCTAGAAGATATCGGTGATGAGGGAAATAAGCACTTCCAAGAAGAAGATGCTGCGATGATTGGCATTACTACAACCAAAATGGCACCAGCTGTTTATAGTGAAATTTCTAAGAGAGTGTCTGGTGGAGAAAGTTTTGAAGAAGTAGTTCAAGAATATTTTCATGTTAATGAATCTGGTAAAAAGTTTTCGGTTGGAGATTTCTTAAGCAAATCAGCTTTTGATAAACTAGAAAAGACTGGCGGTGCTGAAGAATTTGCAGCATTCCCCCAGACTCAAGATTTCTTTACACAAGCTAGAGGTTTTTCTAAAGAAATAGACGGGTTAAGCGAAGATGTTAATTCTATGATGGGGCCAAGTGATGGATCTCCAACTCTAGGAATTAGAGCAGCTGCGGCTGGTAGATATATGAGTGATGTAAAGAAAGAGCTTCAAGGAATGTTATCTACTAAAGAAGTGGGAAGCACACCATACGCCACAGTATATCTAGCAGACCAAGCTGGCGAATCTACTGCTGATACGGGAAGAATTGCAGCTCTTGGAAAAATGAAAGAAGATCCAGAGTTTGACGCTCTTAAAATTATTGGCGTTTATATCCATCAACCAGCTGAAAGAACTAGAATAGCTAATCTTCATAGAGCTTCTACCGGCGGAAGAAGAGTGGCTCAAAAAGAAGTAGACCGTATTTTTGCTGCTGGACCTGAAATAAGTGCTGATGGAAACATTGAGAAGAAAGGGCCAGCGCTAGAAGCTATGGAAACTGCTGGATTTGATCAAATTCACTTATATCATCCACCAGATCCATTTGATCCAAAGGGTGTTGAAGTTGATGGACAACCAATAGGCAATGCTATTTGTGAACCTTTAGGTTCCGGCAAGGGCCATCTAGATATTGAGGGATGTGAAGATGAAGCTCAGGGCGGTGCCACTGGAGCAAAATCTCTCAAGGGTATGGAAAAATATGCTGTCAAGCAAGCTAAAATCTCTGATGAAGAAGTTGAAGCTGCAGGTGGTGGTATTCCTGAAGATTTAGAAAGCGAAGAAAAAGAAAAGATAATAGCAGCATTTACTAAAATGGGATTTAGCGGAGTTAGTGCTAGTGACTTAGATAACTATCTTATTCGTCTTGCTCCACCTGGTGTCCGCGGAGCTTCTAAACATGGAAAAGTGCCGTGGTCAGCAGATTTATTTGGCAAGGGAACAAATCCGACAGAGAAAATTACTATTAAGAAAGAGAACGCAATATCTCAAAAGTCAGAAGACGATCTTATTTTAGAGCGTTGGCAAAAGATGGCGGGTTTACTTAAATAAATAAAAGTGTAATATTTTTATATGATTATGAAAAAAATCATGGCCGCTATTGTTTCGCTACAATTAATGCTTATTCCAGTAGCTGCTCATGCAGAAGAGATAATAGCTAATATTTCTGTTGGAGAGCTAGCGCCATTTAGTGGAACGCTGTTTAATCCAGAAGCTAGTGCTCGTGTAATAATAAGCTTAGAGCACGCCGAAGAATCATGTGATTTAAGAATTTCTGAAGCTCAAGAATTTTTAATAGCAAGACACACATTTGAAATGGAAGTAATACAATCTTCTTTGACTAGTTGCAATGAATTATGCGCTACAAGATTAGATATCAGACATAATCAGATAGATTTTTTAAATAATGAATTAGCAAAGAAAAAACCAACAAATCAAGCTCTTTATTTTATAATTGGAACAGTGCTCGGTGTAGGCTTAACTTTGGGCACTTCTTACACATATTCAAATATTGTAAACTAGCTTTAATCTGCATACTTAGTTATGTTCATGGAGTCATTATGCCAAAGAGTAAGAAATCTAATTTATTAAAAACAATAGACAGTATTTTGTTTGAAGACGTATGGCAAAAATACGGATCAGAATATATGTCGCATCCAGTTGGCCAAGGAGCCGATGAAGAAACAACTGTTCCTGCGCCTCTTCCAATACAAGCTTTCGATCAAATGGCAACGCAGCTCACTGCAGAGAGACCGCCAATAGAAGATACCAACTATATTCCAGATGGAGTACCAGAGCTTGCAAGAGCTGCATCTGCGATAGCACAACAAGTCCCTAGAGACCAAGTTTCTTCTTTTTATGAAAAACTAAAATCTTCGCTTGAAGCTGCTGTTGAAGAAGAAAATAATCCCGATACAGTTTCTCCAGCAGAAGAAGCGAAAGAAGCAGCTGAAGCTGAAGAAAATCAAGCATCGACACAAGTAATTGAAAATAATGCTTTAAGAATTTTCTTAAAAAATATTCTTAAAGAGCAAATTTCTGATTGGACTGAATTTAGAGCGGGCAACCATTATACTGATGATGACCCAGAAGATTGGGAGCTTGAAGGTGATGAGCCTGCAGGTGGCTCTAATAAAAATACTATAAAAGGCAAGAATATAGCAAAATATTACGGGAAAGCTGGTCCATCTGGAGTAAGCGTATCTAGTGATAGATTGATGCAAAACTTTCTTGCCCCATTGTTTAACGTTCCTTCTGAAGACTTAAAAGACTCAATGGATTATATAAGATATTTTTATCAAGAGCATGCTTCTGGTGAAGAGCCAAAAGGGTCTGAACAAGCTTTTGTAAGTTATGTCTTAAAGAAAGTAGTGAAAGATGAAATTAAGAAAAAATCTGATATAACTCAAACACTTTTACCCGCAGTCGTACGACGCGTTAAAGAAATGCCAGATAAAGAATTTTATAAATTAATTGATAAAGCTTCTAAAGAATCTTCTAGTGAACTTAAAGCTAGAGGAGATCTTGCAGATATGCTTCAAGACGAAGACCCTGAACAGTTTAAAATTTTACAAGACTTAGGGCTAGCATAATGATGCTTCAGGATATATTAAAAGAATACTTAGATTCAGATAATAAAGAAGAAAGAATTCCTTTTTTAAATGAGAATATTCGTGTTTCTGTTCCAATAGTGCCTCAACAAAAAAACAAGTGGGAAATCATAGCATCTCCCAATCGATTATCTAGATCCTACGATTTTGAAAGCGCTGAAATTATGAAAATTTTTTTAAACGAATCTCTAGATTATCAAGAGTCAGTTCAACATCATGGAAAATTTTTAGTAGAACATCAAAAAATTACGATAGAAATCTATACTCATGATATAGAAGATGTCACAGAGTTCGATTTAGAGTGGGCAAAAATGATAGATGATATATACGAGGACGTTCAGTTTTATGTCTCAAGACACTAGCGGCGATAAAGAACTTATGAGAGTTCTTTCTAATCCAGAAAATTTAATAATTAGTGAAGCTTTATTAGAGCGACTGCCAGGCGAAAATATAAGTTCACAGCATAGATGCTTAATAAAGTTTGGCGATATTGATTATGTCGGTACTTGCCAAACAATATCTTTTAAAGAAGAGACGCTGCTTTTATCATTAGTCCTAGATTCGAATAGCAAAAAATTTAAATTTTTAGATTCTAATATTTCTTCTAATAAAATTTTTGAATCTAGAATTATTGTTACTATCGACTTAGATGAAGAAAACAAAACATTTTCTGGAATTCCCAAAGAAATTTCTTATGACCAAACTCCAAATTCAAGTTGTACTATGCGAGTAGAGTTGTATAATTACTGGTTGGAGGATTCTCATGAGTGATGAAAACGATTATGACTTTTCTAAATTTATCAAAGATTTAGAAAAAAGAGAAAATATATCTCGAGAAAAGAAAAGAAAATATCAAGAGAGCCATAAAGATCATCCAATTCGAAAAAGAAATATTCTCTATAGAGAGCTTTGGCAAAATAGAGTAGTTTGGAAAAGAAAATGAAGCTTTCTCGTTTAGATGAAATTACTAAAACTTCAGTAAGAGATGCTTTTCTTGAAGTATATGCTAGCTTACTTGAAGAAAAAGAGCAAACAAAGCAAGAAAAAGCATCTAAAGAAATAAAAGATTTAAATCTTCGAGCCAACAAAAAGGCAAAATCTACTGACGAAGAAGAAGTAGAAGCAGAAGAAGAAATAGAGGTAAAGACGAAAGTCGAGCCAAAAGATGAAAAACCGAAGGTAGTTATACCAGAAAAACTACCAGATGTTTTAGAGCCGGAATCTATCATCAAATCTATAAACGTGATTCGCTCTGGGAATTCTTTAAAAGATCCAGGAGTTCAAGAGAGATTTGGTACCTATTTTGATAAACTTACGCCACCAGAAAAAATAGCTCTAAAAGGATTTTTAGACGGTTTAGCGCAAGTAATAGCAGGAGATGTTCCGGGTGAAGAAGCTACTAGTCCAGAAAAGCCGCCATATAATGTTTCTATGGAGGATAACGCAGTACAAAAAACTCGCAAGGATATGACAAAAATTAGAACCCCAGGTTCTAGTGAGCCAAATGCTCCAATTGTCGTCGGCGAAAGTGCTAATAAAACTTGGGCTAAAAATGTCTTTGCTAAAAATGTTTTTTAATTCTTTTGGCGGGCGGCCGCTCCTATTTAGAGTCGGCCATAGGTTAAGCGATCAATCACTGTCTTATCACCGATGCCCTGCGCGGTTAGACCGCCCCTTCCCCCGGTGACACTGCAGTTATCGCCGGCCGTCCGCCTCTTATTTGAAATTATATTTAATAATCTGTAAAAAAGCGCTCTATATGTGGTATAATATATCTATACTAAGGAGGTATGCAAATGGGAGGTATCGCTAAACATCTGAGCCACGTCTGGGAAGACTTGGATATGACCTTTGGGGACTTAAAAGAAATACTTTCAGAGTCCAGTCTGGGAAATCTAGACGTTGTAGAGAAATGGGATGGAGTTAATATTCATTTCTGCGTAGATTCATCTGGGATGGTGCGTTTTGGAAGGAATGAAACTCACCGTAGAGAAGGAGGGTTAAATCTTAGAGAACTAAGAGATTTTTTCAAGGGTCATCCAGCTCAAGACACATTTGTCCGCGGTGGTATTGCTATTTGCGAAATGATGCAAAATGAATGGTGGCCACTCGGCTTCTCAAAGAGAAATTGGGTTAACTGTGATATCATAGATACACAGCGCCCTCAATTACTAAACTACGATAGAAATGCTATTACTCTTCACGAAGCAGTATCTTATGATTCGAGTGGATCAAAGCTTTCAGCAACAAGTGAAAGTGTTAAAAACCAATTCAAGAGATTAGTTGAGTCTCTTCCATCGAGTATATCTTTTGATGGAGAAGAGTTTGATGTTTTTGGACCTCATCCTGTTTCTATAAATGAAATTTCTGGAACTGACAATTATTACCAAGTTCTAGAAGCTATTAACCACTGTCAAAAATCTACAGCTATGAACGATGAAGGAACTCTTAGAGAATTCGCATATCGCTCTATCTATGCTGGAGTAGCAAGCCAGATCAATATTTCAGAAAATAAAGCTAAAGAACTAACCAATTTAATTGTTGGATATGAATCTCCAACCCTGGTTCAACTTAAGAAAGGGCTCCCAGCTGGAATAGCTAGCCGCATTTCTGCAGTGGGGAAATCTACTGTTCGCGGAAAAGTAGTCGCTGAAGCGATGCTTCCTATTGAAACTGCGTTTTCTACGTTTGGATCTTATCTTTTAGATGGTGTCTCTTCTGCATTGATTCAAAATCCAGCAGGAGAATGTGAAAGGATTAAAGCAGAATATATTTCAGCTCGTACTGTATGCGAAAGTATAGATGACGGCTTTCAGGCTAGGAGAATCGAATCAATTGAAAAACACGTTAGGAAAATAGAGCTTAATAACTACAGAGTAGAAGAATCTAACTTTAGCGGCTTTGCAATTGAGGGAGTAGTGTTTGAAAGAAGCGGCAAAAAATATAAGCTGACTGGTGATTTTGCACCAGTCAATCAAATAGTTGGAACCACAAGATACGGAAGAGGTAAGATTCCCGCCGTAAATGCAAATACTGGCGATAAAAATTATTCTATCTTAGAGGGTTTTTCAGTCGGATAAGAGCATATTAATATTTTGATTTATTGTAGTTTCAGAATATCCAGGGTGCGTGTGCTCTATAGTCATTTCTTCATTGATATAGAAAAATATTGGCCAAGAATATAGCGGCCACCCATTTTCATCTGCTGGCTGTAATAGATTTCTACTGCCTCCAAGAACTGGTTGCGAAATTTCAAAAGTATTAGCCCACCATTCTAAGTTTTCTTGTGTTGGTATTTCTCCGCTATTATTTTCTATTAAAATAGTAATGTAGTTAATATCTGGAAAAGTGCTGACAGTCTCGTCGATACTCGTGGCGGCTGCTTGACATGGACCACACCACATTGCAGAAAAATCTATTACAATAACTTCACCATAGTAGTCATATAAGCTTACTTCTTTTCCATTTTGGTTCGTAAGTGTAAAATTGCATGGATGATCTCCAACTTCGTGGCTACATTCTTCCCAAGTGGCAAATGGATATGGATCACTTTTTTCTGTATCACTACCGCTGATATCAACCTGAGCTGGCCCGCAAGAGCTACAACCGAACAAGCAAATAGATAACAATAAGCTATAAAATATTTTTTTCATAGTTTCCTCGCTGTTTATAAATATAAAGATTTATTGGCATGACCAAATAGCGTAATTTATTTCTATTGAGCTTCCATCTGATGGAGACACTGTAAAAATAACTGTATTAGATGAAGTTTCATAATTCCAATCTGAAGAAACTACTCCATCTATTTTTACCTCTATAGTGTCTTCAATTGGAGTATCAGATAATGCAAAAGCTAGTTGAGCTAAAGATTCTCTTGCCAAAGTATCCATTGTGGCACTCCAATCAGACGCACATATCGACATGAAAGTTCCACCTAAATCATTTACAACATCGTAATAACCATCACCAAACTGCGCACCTCCATTAGTGATACACCCAGAAGGATAATCTCCAGAAATAGCATGAGCAATAACTAGGCTAGAAGAGCTTTTAAGAGAAAGTAGAGACGCAGAATAATCAGAGGGTGTCATTGTAGAGCTTCTGTATGTAGACCAATCAGGTTCATCAGAAACATATACTACTACAAGCCTAGAATGTTCTCTAAAGAATCCAGTTGCAGACCCTGATGAAGCATCGCCAGTCGTAGTAGATTCATATGCATGCCACAACCCAGCTTCCATTGCGCTACCTCTAGTGCCGATAGAGTCAACTTGAAGATTAAACTCGCCGACTGGGTCTGGCGTAGAGTTAGTAATAATGCCACCCACAAAATCAGCACTGTCAGTAGTTATTAAAGCTATTTGATAAGAAACACCTGCTGCAGTGAACGCATTCATAAAAGCGTCAAAGTTGTTTTGGAGATTTGTTTGATTCCCACCCATCGAACCTGAGTTGTCTATGACAAAAAGAATATCAACATCTACTGTACCATCTTGAGTAAAAGAGTCTGCGATCCAGCCTTCATAATTACCTAAACCATCTTGGTCTGCATAAGCTGATGGTGTTGCAGGATCGTTAGATACAATTTCTATATAAGATGCATCATCTAAGTCATCAAGAGGGATGTAGTTAACGTTTAAGTCTATTGTGTCTCCTGGGGCTATTGTAATAGGCAAAGCCCCCCAAGAAGTTTCATAGTCTTGTATAGAGAAATCTACAGGAACGCTTGCAAAAAACTCTATATCAGAAATTATTAAGTTTGAATTTCCAATATTTCCAATTTCTACTGGAATAGAGCTATCACAACCTAAGTAAATCTCGCCAAAATCGTGATAGTCTGGCGTGACGGTGACTACTGGAGCATCTCCAGATCCGTCTAGAGACACATTTACTATTGGTTCGTCTTCATCGTTAGATACGATACTAATAGTTTCGTAGTTAGTTTCATAAGTTCCGGGAGAATAAGAAACTATAAGTTCGACAGAGTTTAAGGATTCAACAACTCCAACAGGCATTGAAGTAAGCGCGAAATTAGATGTTCCACTATGAAGATAGATGTTAGAAATATTAAGCTCACCATTTCCGACATTTTTTATGTTGATAATAACAGCTTGTGTTTCACTACCTGCACTTAAAGCTCCGTAACTGTGGTGCGTAGGATCTACTTCTATTTCTGGAGAAGTTATTCCAGGTTCAACATCTTCCACTATTTTTGATATTTTATAGTCTGAACATGCTACCGAAAATAAAAGCAGAGAATAAAATAATGATTTAGTCAATTTGTACATTGTATCCTACCTCTACGATTGAGCCATAGTCTGGAATAAATCCAAGCTGCACAGTGTTTGTTTCTTCTAAGTAAGACCAATTATGTATAGAGCTTTGATCTACATAAACAGTGATCGATTCTACTATCGGGCTATTTTCGCTAAGCTTGATATAATCTATTCTTTGGGTTAAGTAAGAAGAATCTGACAACCACGCTGACCAGTCTTCTGATTGCAGGTCAACAGTATCTTTTCCATAAAAATCTGCTAATTCAATATATTTGTAACCTATTTCATTTTGCCAGCTATTTTGTTGGACTCCATCGTCCGGGTTTATAACGCAGACAACATCATGGTTTATATCTTGAAACTCATCATGAAGCCAGTCATAAAATAAGCTTGAGCTAATTGCACTTTGTTCATCTTCATCAGAAATCAAAAACAATAGAAAATCCGCTTCTGGTCGCCTGAACGCTAACCCTTCTTCGCTGCCGAAAAAAGTGTATGTGGCACTAAACCCCTCTTCTAAACCAGTCATAGGTAGTACGCTTGGTGCCATAAGCATCTCGATTGCGCTGCTAGATGCATCGAATGGCCCTGTGTAGGATAGGTTGGTTGGGTCCATAGTGATATACCCAAACCGATAATCAAGTGTAAGAGATTCAATATCTGATCTTAAAATATCCATACCGTCAGCAACATCGTCGTAATTGTCGCTCATGGATCCAGACGTGTCCAAGACAACAAGAACGTCTAGTTCTTCTAATCTTTCCGCCTGAACAAAAGAATCAACAACAACCTTTACTTCTTGACGATCTATTACTTGATAATCACCATTACAGCCTACAGCAAAAAAAGAAAATATGATAAATATAAAATTTTTCATAAGCTTTTCAGAGTGTTTTTAATTTTTTCTACTTCTTCTCTATTTAGAGGACAAACATAAACTAGAGTCTCTAAAGCTTGTGGTCGCCCTGCAAAGCTTTCGACTCCTAAAGCCCAAACTAAACCTACTAACTTACCGTTAGAGTCAAATACTCCCGCTCCACTAGATCCAGGCCAAACAAAGCCTTGAACTAATACTGAGCCACTATAGTTTATTGCAGTTCCACTAACAAACCCGGTAGAAGTTAATCTGCTATAAGAGCTTGGATATCCCGTATACACAACTTCACTACCAATAACCCAGTCTTCTAAATCTAGTGAATTTATAGATGCTGCAGTTAGATCATTAATTCTAGGAACCGACAACACAGCAATATCATAGTCTTCAGAAACATACACAGTGTTTGCGATTGTGGTGAAAGAGTTTTCGCTACTAATTAGCAAAACTGATTGATCATCTATTACATGCTTTGCAGTAAGAATATAGTACGACCCGCGAAACTTAAAATAAGTTCCAGAACCATGCCCCCTTGTATAAGCTTGATCCTGCGTTGGCAGTTGAGCTAGTTGGTGAACTTTAACAGAAGATTCTCGGCTCATCCTATGATGATGATCCAAAGACCTAAGCGATGCATGTTCTTGAATAAGGATTGGTGAATCTATAAGTTGAGACTGGGGAGATTCATTGTTTTCGTTCAGAAAACCACTATTATTTTTTGTAGTGATTCCTATTAAGATTAAAAAAGTAAAAAATGAGAATAAGACGAGCCTTTTAAAAAGTGTAGACATTATGGGGACCTCTATTAAATAGTTATTAAAAAAAAGAGGTCTATGGAATTAATTTTTAAATTTTTTTGCTTACTCCAT
>Ga0114997_10004381_pt1 | contig 10939 bp, 12 predicted proteins | sample ArcticOcean_MG_C_2_FD_87045 | JGI IMG/M metagenome (GOLD analysis project Ga0114997, IMG submission 87045) | Marine microbial communities from western Arctic Ocean - ArcticOcean_MG_CB4_136 | ecosystem: Environmental > Aquatic > Marine > Oceanic | place: Arctic Ocean: Canada Basin | collected... | reverse complement strand
TTATAATGTCCATAATAGAATTTTAAATGAGTAGTTTAAATATAGCAATTTTTGGCAACAAAATCTTTTATGAAATTATCAATGAAGTAAAATTATTTGCTGATTTTAAATTAGATTACTTTGAAAATGCTGATTTATGTATAGATAATATTAAAAAGGATAATTATCTTTCAATATTTTTTGTCAAAACTGTTGATGAAATATTTGTTAAAAAAAATAGAATTGGAAATGTTCCTATAATCTTTATTACTGATTTTAAAATAAATAAAAATAAAATTAAGCTTGGGTTATGTGATAACCTTCGTGTACCTTTTTCTCTTTTAGAGCTTAAAAAAAGAATTACTTCCCTTTTTGCTAGGTATGAGTTTAAAAAGAATTCATCTATAAAGTTAAATGATTATATAATTAATAAAAATGAACGTGTAATTATTAAAAATAATGCAAAACTTCAATTATCTGAAAAGGAAATAGATTTCTTAGTTTTATTTAGCAAGAACAAAAAACCCATAAGTAAAAGTGAAGTTTTAAAAAGTGTTTGGAATTATTCATTAGAGAGTGAAACGCATACAGTTGAAACTCACATCCACAGACTTAGAAAAAAAATCTTAGAAAAATTTAAAGATGAAAATTTTATAAAAAACAATAATAAAGGATATTTCATTTGAAAAAAAAGACGAGAAACTTTATTGCTAGAGATTTGTTTTCTGCAAAGTATAAAAAACTTATAGTTAAACCAAAAAAAGGGAAAGGAAGTTTTAAGAGGAAAAAGAAATAATTTTATTATTAAAACCTTGCTCCAATTTGTTGTATAACTTTTGAAGACATTTCGGTACCTTTTTCTAGACTTTCATTTATAGATAAGTTATTTACATGCCCATGTAAAAAGCCTGCAGCAAAAAGGTCTCCAGCTCCAGTTAAATCAACTATTTTTAAATTTTTTTTCACATCACATTCAAATACTTCGTTTCCATGAATAGCAGTTGCACCATTTTTACCCCGCGTTATAACAATCAACTTATTAATTTGTTTTGCAAAAGTAATTACATCATTGAAATCTTTTGCTTCAATTAAGGAAGTAATCTCTTTTTCATTTGCAAAAGTGATGTCTAATTTACTTTTAACTAATTCTAAAAAATGTGGCTTATGTCTATCTACACAAAATTGGTCTGATAATGACATTGCAACTTTATTTGCATTATTTATTGCTTTATCAAACGCTTCTTTTGGACTGCCTTCGTCCCACAAATACCCTTCTAAGAATATAATTTCACTTTTTTTAACTGCATTAACATCAACGTCATTTTTATTTATTTTTCCAGCTACACCAAGAAACGTACACATAGTTCTTTCCGAATCAGGTGTTATTAAGATTAAGCAAGTGCCTGTTGGTAAATCTTCTTTTTTTTTTGAGTAAAAATACTCAACGTTTTCATTTTTGAGCCCCACTTCATATTTGCTTCCAAAATCATCATCACAAACTTTACCTATAAATCCTACTTTATTACCAAGCTGCGATAGGCCCACTATAGAGTTAGCCACCGACCCGCCTGAAACAGTTTTTTCAATTTTAAGATTAGATAATAATTTTTTAAATTCTTTTTCATCAAAAATTAGTTTCATAGTACTTTTTGTTAACTCATTATTTGTTAAAAAGTCATCATTTACCTTACAAATAACATCAACTATTGCATTTCCTATTCCTGTAATTTTCATATTAAGCCTTTTTTGTGTTAACTATTTTTTTTCGAGCAGGATAGCAAGTGGTACAAATTTTGCAAGTTATACCATAGCAGTTTCGTGCAGCACAAAATTCCCTTCCATAAAATATTATTTGAAGATGAAGTTTATTCCACGTATTTTTAGGAAATAACCTCTTCAAGTCTTTCTCAGTTTGACCAACATTCTTTCCGTTGGTTAATCCCCATCTTTGTGCTAAACGATGAATATGGGTGTCTACAGGAAAAGCAGGCAATCCAAAGCCTTGAGACATAACCACGCTTGCAGTTTTATGTCCGACGCCCGGTAGCTTTTCAAGCTCATCAAAACTTTTAGGCACTTTTCCATCATATTTTTCTAATAGCATTTTTGAGAGAAAATATATGCTTTTAGCTTTGATCCTAAAAATACCAATACTTTTTATTAATTTTTCAATTTTTTTTCTACCTAATTTTACAAAATGTTCAGGTTTATTAAATTTAGGATATATATTTTTAGTTACATTATTCACATTAAGATCTGTGCACTGTGCAGATAAAAGAACAGAAATCAGCAGCGTGAATTTACTACTATGTTTAAGTGGAATAGGAGTTTTAGGATAAATTTTATTTAGTGCTTTTAATATTAGTGCAGCTCTCTGTTTTTCATTCATTAATTTTCAGGTTTAAAAATTAGACATAATCCATTATTACAAAATCTTTTTTGCGTTGATTCTGGGCCATCATCAAAAACATGACCATGATGTACGCCACATTTTGCGCAGTGATATTCAACTCTTTTCATTCCAAAAGAATAATCAATTTTAGTTTCGAAAGCACCAGGTAGTGACTCGGTAAATGATGGCCAACCAGTTCCGCTGTCAAATTTTGCACTTGAAGAGAAAAGTTTTGCTCCACAATTGGCACAATGAAAAAAACCTTTTCTTTTTTCGTAATTTAAAGCACTGGTAAATGGGCGCTCAGTAGACCCATTAAGCATAATTTTTTTTTGTACTTCAGTAAGATTTGGGTTAATAATTTTTTTTGTTGCTGCGTGTAATAAATTATAAGGTAAAATAATTGCTGATAAATATGATAACCCAAGAAATTTCAAAAACTTTCTTTTAAATTTTTTCATTAATTTTGATTTATTTAAAATTTAAAACATTTCTCATCGAATATAAGCCAGGTTTTTTATTCATTAACCATTTTGTGGCAGCAAGAGCACCTTCTGAATAAAGAGCTCTATCAAACGCCTCATGGTTTAAAGTAATTATTTCTTTACCGCTTGAGAAAGTCACTTTATGTTCACCAACAGTTTCACCTTTTCTAATTGAATTGAAATTAATTTTTTTTCCATAAGGAAATTTTTTTTTATTTAAATATTTTTTACCTATAAGTTTATAAAAATCTTTATTTTTCCCAGTCGCAATTCCTTTTCCAAGCATTAAGGCTGTTCCAGACGGGTGATCTTTTTTATACTTATGATGCACTTCAAAAACTTTACTTAAAAAATTATTTCCAAGGGATTTAGAGGCTATTTCAGTGATATATATTAATAAGTTTATTCCTAGACTCATATTACCAGCTTTGAGTATAGGAATTTTTTTAGAGTATTTCTTTATTAAATTTTCTTCTTTTTTTGAAAAACCAGTTGTTCCAATAACTATTTTCTTTTTAAGTTTAGCAGCAATTTTTATTACTTCTAAAGTACATTTAGGGTTTGTAAAATCTATTATTATATTTGTATTTTTAAATGCAGATTCTGAATTTAATTGAGGTCTTAAACCAGATATTTTTTTATTAATCAATCTATTTTCAGTAATAGAAACTATTTTAAATTCTTTTGTATTGCTGGAAGATTTGATGATTTGTTGTCCCATTCTACCCAAACATCCTGTGATTGATAATTTAATTTTTTTCATTTAATTTTTCCAAAACCTTTTAGCTTTTTCGAAAAAATCTTTCATAATTGGGTTGGTTTTTATATCTTCCATTTTTTTAAATCTTTCAAGCAAGTTTTTTTGTTCTTTAGTTAAATTAACAGGCACTTCCGTTATGGCTTGAATATATAAATCACCATAGTTTTTACTTCTCATCATTGGCATTCCTTTGTCTTTTAATCTAAATTGCTTACCATTTTGTGTACCAGCAGGTATCTTAACTTTAGCTTTACCTCCATCAATTGTTGGAACTTCTACAGTAGCGCCTAGGGCTGCATCTGCCAAAGAAATAGGAAATTCGAAAAAAATATTTTCTTCTGCTCTTTTAAAAATATTATGCGATTCTACTGACACAAAAATATATAAGTCCCCATTTCCACCTCCTTTTGTACCAGCTTCTCCTTTACCTGATAATCTGATTCTTGTTCCATCATCAACTCCTTTTGGTATATTTGTAGTTATTTTTCTTTTCGTTGCTGTTTTGCCCACCCCCCTACATTCTTTGCATGGATTTGAGATTTGTTCTCCAGAACCATTGCATTGTGGGCATGTTTGTTGAATGGTAAAAAAACCCTGACTTGATCTTACTTGACCTTGTCCACCACACGTTGAACATGAGATTGGTTTTGATCCAGGTTCAGAACTATGACCATCGCATCTTTTACATTTATCTGAAGAGGAAAAATTTATTTCTTGTTTTTTACCATGATATGCGTCTTCTAGAGAAATAGATAAATCATATCTTAAATCTTCGCCTCTAAAGCTGGAAGATCTTCTTGGGCCTCTTGTTCCTGATCCACCAAAATCTTCAAATAAATCTTCAAAAATGCTTGAAAATGAACCAGAAAAATCAAAATTTCCAAAACCTCTTCCTCCGCTTCCGCCTCCTCCTCCATCAAAAGCAGCATGGCCGAATTGATCGTAATTTGATCTGCGTCCTTTATCCGAAAGAACATGATAAGCTTCACTAGCTTCTTTAAACTTAGTTTCAGCTCCTTTATCACCTTTGTTTTTATCAGGATGATGTTTTAGTGCAGATTTTCTATAAGCTTTTTTTATATCTTCGGGTGATGATGATTTATTAACGCCCAAGACCTCATAGTAATCCATTTTTGCCATATATTTTTCAACATCTATATGCCGTCTTTAGACTTAGGCTCTTTTTTCTTTATCTTTATCTTTATCTTTTTTGTCTTCTTCATTCTCTTTTACTTCTTCAAAATCTGCATCAACAATATTTTCTTTTTCTTTGTGGTTATCTTTTGCATTTTGCTTGTCATCTTTCCCCGCATCCTTTTGCTGACTTTTGTATACAGCCTCTCCGAGTTTCATTGAAACTTGAACTAAATTTTGAGTTTTTTTCTTTAATTCCTCTGTATTTGTTCCTTTAAGTTCATTTTTTAGGTCAGAAATTGCAGTTTCTATAGATTTTTTATCACTTTCAGATATTTTGCTTCCATGGTCTTTTAAATTTTTTTCTGTTGAATGAATCATAGTATCAGCTTGATTTCTCGCATCTACAGTTTCTCTTTTCTTTTTATCAGAATCCTTGTTAGCTTCAGCATCTTTTACCATTTTGCTAATTTCATCGTCACTAAGTCCTCCTGAAGCTTGGATTTGTATTTTTTGCTCTTTACCAGTGCCTTTATCTTTTGCTGAAACACTGACAATACCATTTGCATCTATATCAAACGCCACTTCAATTTGAGGAATACCTCTAGGGGCATTTGGAATACCTACTAATTCAAAGTTTCCTAGCAACTTGTTGTCAGCTGCCATTTCTCTTTCGCCCTGTAAAACCCTAATAGAAACAGCCGGCTGGTTATCTTCAGCTGTAGAAAAAACTTGACTTTTTTTTGTTGGTATCGTTGTATTTTTTTCTATAAGTTTTGTAGACACCCCTCCCAACGTTTCAATTCCTAAAGATAGCGGCGTCACATCTAAAAGAAGAACATCTTTTACATCTCCTTGAAGTACGCCACCCTGAATAGCTGCTCCCATAGCAACCACTTCATCGGGATTAACACTTTTATTTGGTTCTTTTCCGAAAAAGGTTTTAACCGCCTCAACTATTTTTGGCATTCTTGTCATGCCGCCAACTAAAACGATTTCATTAATTTCAGCAGCACTAAATCCAGAATCTTTTAACGCAACTGCGCACGGTTTAAGAGTTCTCTTAATTAAATCTTCAACAAGAGCTTCTAATTTTGCTCTAGTTAATTTTATATTAATATGTTTGGGTCCCGTTTTGTCTGCTGTGATAAATGGTAAATTGATTTCAGTTTGTGCTGCAGACGAAAGTTCAATTTTTGCTTTTTCTGCTGCTTCTTTTAGTCTTTGTAAAGCCAACTTATCAGTTTTTAGATTTATGCCATTATCTTTTTTAAATTCGTCCGCTAAATAATTTACAATTTGATCATCAAAGTCTTCTCCGCCTAGAAAAGTATCACCATTCGTAGACTTAACTTCAAAAACTCCATCTCCAATCTCGAGAATAGAAACATCAAAAGTACCACCGCCCAAATCATATACAGCAATTTTTTTTCCACCTTTTTTATCTAACCCATAAGCTAAGGAAGCTGCTGTTGGTTCATTTATAATTCTTAGAACTTCTAGACCTGCAATTTTCCCTGCATCTTTTGTGGCTTGCCTTTGTGAGTCGTTAAAATAAGCAGGTACCGTAATTACTGCTTGTTTAACTTCTTGTCCTAAATATTTTTCTGCAGTCTCTTTCATTTTTTGTAAAATAAAAGCAGATATTTGCGAAGGAGAGTACTTTACGCCTCTGGCCTCTAACCAAGCATCATTATTATCAGCTTTAATAATTTTGTAAGGTGCTTTAGCTACATCTTTTTTAACCGAGTTATCATCAAAATTTCTCCCAACTAATCTTTTAACTGCAAATAAGGTATTTTCAGGGTTTGTAACAGCTTGCCTTTTTGCTGATTGCCCAACTAATTTTTCGTTATTTTCTCCAAAAGCTACAACAGAAGGAGTTGTTCTGGCTCCTTCAGAATTTTCTAAAACTTTTGCTTGTGAACCTTCCATCACAGCAACGCACGAATTTGTTGTTCCTAAATCTATTCCAATAACTCTACTCATAATTTTTTTTCCCTTTCGTTGGTATATAGGTATTTTTTTTATATCTACAAGATAAAAAGGTCATTTTTTTTCAACTTTTTGTTCATTTTTTTTAGAAACCCCTACTAAAGAAGGTCTTAAAAGACGGTCTTTCATCATATATCCTTTTTGAATCTCTTGAACTACAACTCCCGGTTCTTTAGCGTTATCGTCAACTTCAAGCATTGCTTGGTGAAAATTTGGATCAAATTTTTTATTCATACACTCTATTTCTTCAATTCCATTTTTCTTAAAAATAGTAACCAAATCTTTTTTTACAATCTCTATTCCGTCTATAATTTTATTAAATCCATCTATTTTTACTAAATTTTCATCATCTTTAAATGAATTGACGGCTCTATCAATATTATCAAGAAGTGACAAAGATTCTCCAGCAAAGTTAAAACCTCCAAACTCATAAGCTTCTTTTTTTTCTTTCTCAAACCTTCTTCTTTGATTTTCCATTTCAGCTAAAGTTCTTAATAATTTTTCATGGGTATTTTTAAGTATTTCTTCTGGCGTCTCTTGCTCTTTTTTTACTTCAGAATCTTTATCTAATACATTTTTTTCTACATCATTATCAATACTAGAATCTTTTTCTACATCATTATCAATACTAGAATTTTTTTCTTTTTCATTTATTTCTGGTTTTGTCATCGTATTGATATATGGTTATTTTAAAAAAAAATACTAGTCTATAATGAATAAAATTAAAAAAATAATTGTTGGAACAAATAATGAAGGAAAATATAAGGAAATATGTGATTTGTTACCAAATTCAGTAAAAAAATATTCTCCAAAAGAATTTAGTATTTCTTCACCTGAAGAAAGTGGAAAAAATTTTGAAGAGAATTCTTATCTTAAAGCATCATATTTTTCTAAAAAAACAAATTTAATTTGCATTTCTGATGATTCAGGTTTGGAGATTGATATATTAAATGGGAAGCCTGGAATTTATTCTTCAAGATGGAGTGGAAAAAAAAATAATTTTGACTTAGCTATTAAAAAAATTTTTAAGGAAATGAAAAATATAAAAAAGGATTGGATAAAACAAAATACAGCAAGATTTGTATGTAGCTTGACGATTTATTGGCCAGGGGGAAAAAGCTTTTCCAACCAAGGTATAGTAGATGGAAAAATTTCTAAAAGTAAAAAAGGCAATAATGGATTTGGTTATGATCCAATTTTTATTCCTAATGGTTATGATAAAACTTTTGGTGAAATGTTAAGTACAACAAAAATGTCGATTGATCACAGACATAAAGCTTTTATTAAATTAAAAAATTTTTTTATTTAAAAAACTTTGATAAATTTCTTATCATTAACTTTATACATTTTTAGCTCTTGTTTACTTATATTTTTTTCAATAAGAAATTTACCATGAAGTCCCTTAAACCCTTTTTTGTTATATAGCTGTTCTTTTTTAAATTGAAAATTATTACTTACCCAGCAATAGTAAATTAACCCAAGAGCATCATAAGCAAGTATAGAAATTTCTTTAGGGGTTTCACCAAATTTCCGTAAAAATTTTTTATTAAATTTTTTAAAATTTTTTAAATCTATAGATGGGAAATGTAAATTTTGCATTGCACTTTCGTTGAAGAAACTTTGATCAAACCATTGATTAATTGTAAAAAATCTAACCTCATCACTAGGAACGTCGACAAATGTAAAAGAGGTTAAAACACTTTTCAATCTTTCGCTGAAATCTATAATTACTGCTGAGTCAAAGCTTACTTTGCCAAGTGTATGCATTTGTTCTAATTTTTTTAATTCTTGTTTGTCTTTATATAAATCAGATTTTTCTAATATTTTTATTCTTCGCTCTAAGTCTTTTTTTCTATCTCTGTATTTAGTTATTTCTTCTATTTCACCAGTAATTTTTTTAGGATTAACGTCATACATATAATGTTTGTAAAAATTTAAGTAGTCTACATTGGCTACAAACTTTGACTGATCAGTAAATTCTGATTTAGGCGACAAAAGTAAAGTTTTGGAAATTTTTATTTTATTAAAATAATTTTGTAAAGCTCTTGCTTGCGACTCAATATTAATACCAAAGGCGATTACGTTATTTGGTATTTTTTGAGTGATATTTGTTAGAGAAATAAAAGTAACGTTATTTACTTCATTTAATCTTTCTAAGCTTTCATAAAAAACTGGACCTATTACGATTTTGATATTTTGATCTTCAAATTTTTTTGCTGCTAAATAGGAATCAAAAGCATTTGCTTTGCTGTCTTGGGGGTAAATTATTATATTTTCATTTGATATGTCATATATGCCTAACTGAATTGCTTTTAAAAAAGAGTCTCCAATATCTTTATATTTTCCAGACAAAGGCAGCAGAACACCCACTTTTAGAATCCTTTTATTTTCTAAATTATTTTGGTCCTGGGCCTTACTAGCGCTATTTATTGTAATTAATAAATAAGATAGTATTAAAACTGTAAGTATTTTTTTCATAAAACTAAATTAACTTAAATAATATAAAATATAATTTAGGCATCAAATGGACAAAAATAAACAACAAACAATTAGCCCTGGGCTTTACTTGGTATCTACCCCGATTGGAAATCTAGAGGATATAACTATTAGGGCACTTAATATATTAAAAAAGTCAGATTTGATATTATGTGAGGATACTCGAAGGTCTAGTAAATTATTTTTAAATTTTGAAATTAAAAAGAAAGCTATTTCTTATCATAAGTTTAATGAAAAAAAAGTTAGCAATAGTATAATCAACTCTTTAAAGGAAAATAAAATTATTTCTTTAATTTCTGATGCTGGCACTCCAACTATTTCTGACCCAGGCATTGTTTTAATTAATCTCTGCATAAAAGAAAATATAAAAGTTTATCCTATTCCAGGATCTTCAGCTGTTACGTCTGCAGTAAGTGTTAGTGGATTTTCAGATAAATATTTATTTTACGGCTTCTTAACAAAAAAGGAAAAAGAGCTCGAAAAAATACTTAAAAATTTAAATAATTTAGATTATTCTATTGTGTTTTTTATACCAGCTTCAAAAATTAATTTTTATATATCTAGTTTCAAAAAATATTTTTTTGATAGAAAAATATTAATTGCAAAAGAAATGACTAAAATTCATGAAGAATATGTTAGAGATAATGTAGATTCGATAAAACCGTTACCTGATAAAATCAAAGGTGAGCTCACAGTTGTAATTTCAGCAAAAAATAAAGAAAAAAAATCTAAAAAAGATATTGACGAATCAGTTAAAGTGATAATTAAAAAAATGTTAAAAAAATATACTCTTAAAGATGTTGTTGATTTTATTGTGAAGAAGGAAAATTTATCAAAAAAATTAGTTTATAATTATTGTCTAAATCTAAAAAAATAAAATGAAAAAAAAAATCGTAATATTATTCTCTTTCTTATTTTTAAGTGCCTGCGTTGGATCATCGACTAGTGGAGTTTTTGGTACAGGAGTTAGTATAGCTTTTGATCCACGAACTTTAGGTACACAAATAGATGATTCAATTATGCAAAAAAATTTGTTAGCTAGACTGGCTTTAACTGAAAAAAAATACTTATTTAAGTTATCAGTAAAAGTTCTTGATGGAAGAATTTTTTTAGGTGGCAAGGTAGATCAACCTGAAGAAAAGTTAAAAATAACCAAGATGGCTTGGGAAACTAAAGGGGCACGGTCAGTCAAAAATAATATTGCATTTAAACAAAAATTCTCAATAAAAAATACAGCTATAGATATGCTTATAACATCGCAATTAAGAGCTGCATTAATTTTCAATAAAAACGTTAAGTCTGCTAATTTTAACATTGATACAATTAATAAAAAAACTTACATTTTTGGTATTGCACACACCGACGAAGAAAAGAAAGAAATAATTCAGGAGGCTAAACAAATTGTTGATCTCAAAGAACTTGTTACAAGCATTCTGATGATTTCTGACTTAAGTCGTCAAAGAGAGTAAGCTAATTTTTTTTACTATCTTTATAGTCAATTATATCTGCTGAATAAGCAGCAACAGAAGCTAAGTTTAATATATCGCTAGTGGATGATCTTAGGGGAGCGATTTCAATTGCTTGCCCCAATCCAATTAATAAAGGTCCTACCACTTTTACTGCACTTAAGCTTTTCAATAATTTAAACGAAATTGCAGCACTATGTCTTCCTGGCATTATTAAAACATTTGCATTACC
>Ga0114997_10004379_pt1 | contig 10942 bp, 9 predicted proteins | sample ArcticOcean_MG_C_2_FD_87045 | JGI IMG/M metagenome (GOLD analysis project Ga0114997, IMG submission 87045) | Marine microbial communities from western Arctic Ocean - ArcticOcean_MG_CB4_136 | ecosystem: Environmental > Aquatic > Marine > Oceanic | place: Arctic Ocean: Canada Basin | collected... | reverse complement strand
GTTTCCATCTTCACCTTCAAGAGCAATAGAAAAAGCTTCTAAAGAATCACTTACGTAAGTATTAGAAACAGTAATGCGAGCTACATCATTTTCTTCATTATAACAATAAGATCCCCAGGTATTTAAGTCAGAATTTAAAATAACCGTCCATTTTTTTTCACCGGGTATTGTTAGTAAGGCATAGCTACCTGCTTTTATTTGTGTTCCGTTTAAGTTAAAGTCTTTGTATAAAACTAATTCTGGAGAAGATCACACCCTAAATAGATTTCATCCATAAGGCCTAATAAATCAAGAGCGTTCAATAAGCGTAGCGTAACCCATTCCAACTCCCACACACATAGTCGCCAAACCAAATTTACCCCCTGAACGAATCAACTCATTAGTAGCAGCCTGTAAAATACGGGTTCCCGACATACCTAGGGGATGTCCCAGTGCTATCGCTCCACCATTAGGATTGATTCTTGGATCCCTATCCTCCAGACCTAACTTACGCGTACAAGCCAGCACTTGTGCCGAAAAAGCTTCGTTAAATTCCATGTGATCGATGTCATTCAATGTGAAGCCTGCTTTGTCCAAGACTTTTTTGGTGGCATAAACAGGGCCAATACCCATGATTTTTGGCTCTACACCTACAACAGCAGAAGCAACTATTCTTGCTTTTGGCGTTAGATTGTATTTCTTTAATGCCGCTTCCGAAACCACTAACATCGCTGCAGCTCCATCGTTTAAGCCCGATGCGTTTCCTGCAGTTACTGTACCATCCTTTTTGAACACAGTAGCTAATGTAGCGAGCTTTTCTATGGTGGTGTTTGGTCGAATAAATTCATCTTGATCTACTAGCACAGGGCCTCCTTTTCTTTGAGGAATTTTTACAGCACAAATTTCCTCTGCTAAGATTCCGTTTTGACGTGCTTTTGCAGCTTTCATTTGAGAATGATAGGCAAATAAATCTTGGTCTTCACGACTAATACTGTATTGTTCTGCTAAGTTCTCTGCAGTAATCCCCATTGCATCTGTTCCATACATTTGATGCAGTCTTTTGTTGACAAAACGCCAACCAAAACTCGAGTCTTCCATTTTAGCATCATTTCCAAAGGCATTTGTCGCCTTTGAAATTACGTATGGTCCGCGAGACATATGTTCCATTCCTCCAGCGATAAAAACATTTCCATCACCAGCTTTTATCGCCCTATTGACTTGCACCACAGAAGACATCCCTGAAGAACATAATCTATTGACCGTTTCTCCTGGAACCGAATAGGGCAACCCAGCTAAAAGCAGAGCCATGCGGGCAACATTTCGATTGTCTTCTCCTGCTTGATTATGACAACCTAAAATAACATCATCAATAGCATCTTTGGGTAAATTGGGATACTTATCCAGTAAAGCTTTGATGGGAATTGCTGCCAAGTCATCTGCCCTAACTTGTGCCAAAGCACCTCTAAAACTTCCTATTGGAGTTCTTATTGCGTCGACTATATATGCTTCTTTCATTTTTCTATTTTAATTGTTCTATAAATTTTGCTTCGGTTTTTTCACGAACCTCCTCCAACGAACTACCTAGTAATATTTCTATGAGAGTCAATTGTTCGTCAATAAATTTGAACACGGCTAATTCCGTAATCAACATATCAACGCAGTTAAAATCGGTAATAGCTAAAGTACAATTTTCTACTACTTTTGAATTACCCTCTCTATCGGTATGACTTAAGGTAATAATTAATTTTTTAGCTCCAGATGCTAAATCCATTGCTCCCCCTACTCCCAAAAGTGGTTTTCCTGGCACAGACCAGTTTGCCAAATTTCCTTGTGCATCAACTTCTAAACCACCCATGATGGCAACATCAATATGCCCACCGCGAATCATCGCAAAACTATCGGCACTGTCAAAATAACTACTCCCCAACAATGCAGTGACTGGAACTTTACCTGCATTTACGGGATAATGCATCGCTCCTCCTCCATCCTTTGGTTCTGGACCCACACCCAACATTCCATTTTCAGTATGGAGTATAATGCCGTCTTCAGGCTGAATCAAATCGGCCACTAGGGTTGGTATTCCAATTCCTAGATTGACTACATCTCCTTTTCTTAATTCTGCAAACGCGCGTTTAGCCATATTCATCCGTTTTTCATCAAGTACTTTTGAAGAGCCTAAGGATGCTGAAGAACCTAAATCTTCTTCTGTCAGTTTACGCTCCACTAAATAATCCACAAAACAACCCGGCGTGTGAATCTCATTGGGGTCTATTTCTCCATTTGGAACAATTTCTTGTACTTCAGCAATTACAATATCAGCCGCTGTGGCCATCGCTCTGTTAAAGTTTTGCTCAGTCATCCGGTATTGTAAATTTCCTACCGTATCGGCTTTCCAAGCTCTTATGATGGCGACATTCCCTCGAATACCTTCTATAAAAACTTGCTCCTTTCCATTCAGTATTTTGGTTTCTCGCCCTTCAGCAATTAAAGTTCCTGCAGAGGTTGGCGTATAAAATCCGCCAATACCAGCACCACCTGCTCTAATGGCTTCTGCCAAAGTCCCCTGCGGAAGTAATTCATACTCTACACGACCTTCTTGTGCCGCCAAAACCGCTTCTCTATTTGACGTAAAAAAAGAACCAATCATTTTCTTTAATTGACCATTGTTCAGTAGTCGACCGCCTCCCATATTGGGTTCGCCAACATTGTTTGCAATAAAAGTGAGGTCTTTGGTGCTGGTCTTTGCTAGTTCATGAATGATATTTACTGGATTGCCGGTCATACCAAAACCACCACCTAAGATAACATCTCCATCTTTAACTAAACTTGCGGCTTCTTCAGCACTAATTTTTGGAACTTTTTTCATTAATATTTAAATTTCAAATGATTCAAATGGAAGACCTACATAGTTTTCCGCTAAAGTTGTTCTGTAAGCTTTGGACACTTTCAGGTAATCAAATTTTGCTTTTTGCAAGCGATAGGCAAACGACCCATGCACGTCTTGTTTATGAAATAACTTGGTCATGAAATTAGAGAAGTCCTGTGCTCTCCAAATTCTACGAAGTGCATCATCTGTGTAATTGTCCAAGAGGGTTTCTGAGTTGCTTTTGTAAAAGGCTACAAAGGCGGCTACCATATGCTTTACATCGGCAATGGCCAAGTTCATGCCTTTTCCACCTGTTGGTGGTACAATATGTGCCGCATCGCCAGCTAACAATAACCTACCGCTTCGCAAACTATCAATCATATAACTCCGCATAGGCGTTATTCCTTTTTCAAAAATAGGACCTTCTTCCAAGTCAAAAGCTGGAGCAGCTAGTCGTTGGGAAAGCTCACTCCAAATGCGGTCGTCTGACCAGTTATCAATACTATCATCGTTATCCACCTGAAGGTATAATCTACTCACAGTCGCTGAGCGCAAGCTATGTAAGGCAAATCCATTTTTGTGATAAGAATAAATAAGTTCATCTGTTGAAGGTGCCACATTTGCTAAAATTCCTAACCAGCTATACGGATAGGTCATATCGTAGGACTGGAAACTTTTCTTTGGTAAGGTCTTGCGTCCAATACCGTGAAAACCATCACAGGCTGCTACAAAATCGCATTCTAAAATTCCTTCTTCACCGTCTTTCTCAAAATGTATTTTAGGGCATTTAGTATCGAAATCTACAATTTTAGTTGCCTTGGTTTCAAAATGCAATTCTCCACTGTCTTGCAACCAAGCATCAATTAAATCTTTAGTGATCTCTTGCTGTCCATAAATAGTGATGGTTCTGCCATTAGTTAATTCAGCAAACGGAATACGGATTCGTTCTTCTTCAAAACTTAAATACACGCCATCATGAACGACACCTTCTTTATTCATCCGAGCATCCAACCCTAATTGCTTTAAAATATCTTTGGTGTTCTGTTCAACTAATCCTGCTCGCACTCTTCCTTCTAAATATTTTCTTGAGCGCAATTCAATTATGACCGACGAAATCCCATGCTTCTTCAGCCAATTCGCCAATAAAAGACCCGAAGGACCGGCTCCAATAATACCAACTTGAGTACTAATTTTCATCATTTCTGAAAGTCTATTCCCAAATTTTTAAATACTTCTTCGGCTGAATGCATAGCATCGTTTGCTGCTGGCAATCCGCAGTAAATTCCAGATTGCAAAATCACTTCTTTGATTTCATTTACGGTAACACCATTATTAAAAGCTGCCTTTATATGCATTTTAAATTCCACTGTTCTGTTGAGTGGAATCAACATTACAAGCGTGATCAAACTTCTATGATGTTTAGATAATCCCGGTCGAGTCCAAATTTGTCCCCATGCATAATGCGATATAAATTCTTGAAAATCAGTATTAAATTTATTTTTACTTTCATTTGCTTTGTCCACATGCTTATCTCCCAAAACAGTACGGCGCACGTGGATTCCTCTATCAAAAGTGTCTTCGCCCACTATAAAATTGATAAGCGTTTCGGCGTAATCCTCCGGTAATTCCGTACTAGGCAAATGTCTTGCATGAAACACCTTTAACTTGGCATTTGGAATCTCTTGCTGCATTTTTTCAGCTTGAGTTACATTAGTTACCGCGTCTTGATCACCTGTTATAATTAGTGTTTCAACAGATATGGTGTTTATGCTCGCTCTAAAATCAGCAGCTCCAATAGCCGCGCAACAAGAAATGTATCCCTCGATATTGTTGGCTAAAAATATTTCTGTCATTTCGGCTACACGCAAAGGATTCGTTTTATGGTAATCTTCTGTAAACCACTTTTCCATGGTAGCATTTACAATTGCTTGCATACCATTTTCTTTAATTGCGTTAATACGGTCGTTCCAACGATCTGCTGTACCAATTTTAGCATCAGTATTGCTAATAATCAACTTATGCAATCGTTCTGGGTGATTGATGCCCAACCACTGACCTATCAGTCCACCCATAGACAATCCACAGAAAAAAACCTTTTCGATACTTAAATCGTCTAGAAGATCAATGACGTCTTTTCCAAGCACATCAACGGTATACGGCCCTATGGGCTGCTCACTTCTCCCATGTCCACGGGTATCGTATTGCAGAACCCTAAAGTACGGGAGTAAATGAGGCACTAATTCATCCCACATTTTTAAATCAGCTCCCAAAGAATTTGAGAACATCAGCACAGGGCTATTTGGTGTACCTTGTATTTTATAATTTGTTTTCATATTTATGAATACTTTTTTAAAATGTTTTCTACCCAAACCAAACTATTGCCAATCGCACTGATGGGTTCAAATAGGACTTCTATATTAGCTATCTCAGGGTGTATTTCCAACACCACTTCCTTTAAATGTCTTTGTTGCTGTATTGCCAATGCACATGCCTTTTTCACCGATTCATGAGCTTGCATTTTCCCAATTGTTTTTGATAAATGCAGAGAAACTCTTTCAGCATATATAAGTCCGTTGGTGATTTCAATGTTTTGAAGCATACGTTCTTTATCCACCTCTAAATTGGTGATTAAATCGACTGATTTTTCTAAGGAACCAGCTGTTAAATTCATTAGTTGCGTTAGCGTTTCCCATTCGGCATGCCAAAGTCCAGCAGATCGCTCGTGTTCTTGTGGCATGGTAGAAAGCATTGTAGCTACCAAACCAGGTGTACGTTTGGTGTTACTTAAAATAAGTGCACAACCAACGGGGTTACGTTTATGTGGCATGGTGCTCGAGCCTCCTTTACCTTCGGCAGCGCCTTCAAAGACCTCACCAATCTCGGTTTGCATTAATAAGGAAATGTCTTTTGCAATTTTACCAAGGGAACCCGAAAGAATTCCTAGGAAAGAAGCGAATTCGACTAGTGAATCACGTTGTGATTGCCACGGAAAAGACACTTGTAAATCTAGGTTTTTTGCAAATTTCACTTGAACATCTGCTGTAATGTTGTCATTTCCTCCGCCAACAGCTCCACCGAGCTGAATACACAATAAGCGCTGCTTTAAATCTGAAATTCTGTCCTTGCTTCTCGAGATACTCTCCAGCCATCCTGCGGTTTTCAATCCAAAAGTAATGGGCTTAGCATGCTGCAATAGCGTTCTTCCCATCATGAGTGTTTTCAAATGAGTCATGGTTAAACTCACTAAAGTCCCTTCCAAAACATTCAATTTTTCTTCAAGCCAAACCACATATTCTTTAATGGTAAGTACAGTAGCTGTGTCAATAATATCTTGACTTGTAGCGCCAAGATGGATGTATTTGGAAGCTTCAAAATCTCTATTTTTAACCACTTTGGTCAGTTGTTTTACTAAGGGTATTGCAACATTACCTCCTAAAACAATATCTTTCTTCAACGAAATAGGGTCTATAGCATCTATGATACAGTAATCTGAAATAATTTTTGCAGCCGATTCAGGAATGAAACCAGCCTCAGCTTGAGCAATTGCTAAAGCAGCTTCTACTCTTAATAATTTGGTGATCGTCTCTCGCTCAGAAAGTAATTCGGATAATTCGGAAGAATAAAATGTTTCAGTATATAAAGACATCTAATGGTTTGGATTTACACATTAAAAAAAATGGTTTCGTTTTTGCCTTGCATGTATATATTGAAGATATAGCTATCTCCCTCTTTTTTGGCGATTATAGTTTCTCTGCGCTCTTGTGGAACGGAACTTAACACCTCATCTTTGGCATTCAATTCTTCTTCCTCAGAAAAATAGATGCGCGTGTATGAATGTATTAATTGGCCGCGCATGAATAAAATCAAGTTAATGTATGGTGCTTGACCATTTAGTGATTTTGGCTTAATCGTTCTAAACGTAAAAGCATTATTCTGATCTGTGCCAGTACCGTACCTTCCGAAAAGCTTGTGTTCTCCATCATTCTGCCAAAGTTCCACCATGGCATCATCAATTGGATTCGCATTTCCGTCATATACGGTTCCTGTAATTCGTATGATCTTTTTTTCGTTGATTCCTTCTGCCATTTTTCCATCTACTAAAGAAAGGAAATCATAGCCGTATTGCTCTGGCGTAAGGCCATATGCAAAGAAAGGGCCAATGGTCTGTGAAGGGGTTTGTAATTTCTCCATATCTTAAAAAATTCCTTTATTTATTTTCAAATGGGGTAGCATTATGCCCCCTTAACACAATGTCAAAGCGGTATCCAAGTGCAAAATCTGGCTCTGTAATACCCAAATCAAAATTTGACACCAGCAGTTGCCTCCCTTTGGGAGGAACCGCATTAAAAATAGGGTCATATTCAAACAAGGGATCATTAGGAAAATACATTTGGGTAATCAACCGACTTGAAATAGCATTCCCAAATAAAGACAAATGAATGTGCGCTGGCCGCCATGCATTGTGATGATTCCCCCATGGGTAGGCTCCGGGCTTAATGGTGTAGAATTTATAATTTCCATGGGCGTCTGTTAAGCAACGCCCCGTGCCTAAAAAATTAGGGTCTATAGGGGCATTATGTTGGTCAACCTTGTGTACGTATCTTCCCGCTGCATTGGCTTGCCAAATCTCTACCAAGGTATACGGAATAGGCTGTCCCTTTTCATCGGTAACCTTTCCATGAACCACGATACGTTCACCTAGGGGTTCAGAAATCTTGATGGAATTTTTTGTGAGGTCGTGGTCAAGGTCTCCTAAATTAAAATCTTCAAAAAGCGTACCTGTACTATCAGACAGGGATTTCTTAGCAATAATCAACGGCTTTGAAGGCGCTCTTAATAATGTTGACTTATAGGCGTTATCTAAATGTTTGGGCTGCACTTCTGGATCAAAACTGCTGCTGATTTTATTTCTCATACTCTTGATATTGATAAAAACGAAAATAACTCAATCAAAAAATTCAGATTTGGATAATTTAATTTATTACTTGTACTAAATGAACATTTTTATATTTTGTATATTTGAATTTTAATCTAAAAAAATCATAAATACCTGTATTATTGAAATATACAAATAATTTAATCAAATTAGAATATGTTTAAAAAACACATATATGAATGATATATTAAGATATCAAGGCTTATATGGCGATCAACAATTACCCTTTGTTGCTGATTTCATTCATATAGAGCCACTCGAAGAACGAAGCAAATTGTACTCCTGGGAAATACAAGAGCATTTTCATACGGATTTAGTCCAGCTTTTCATCATTGAATCTGGCCAGGGTATTTTACTTTCAGAAGGAAAGAAAATCAAACTAAAATCGCCCTGTTTGATAACTGTTCCCACAAATGCATTGCATGGGTTTAATTTTGAACCACAAATTAAAGGGCATGTAATAACGCTTTCCGTTTCATTTTTTGAAACATTCTTTAAAAACAACATTGAAATTCAAAAAGAGACTAAAAATCTATCCAATTATTATTTTGGAGATAATCTTGAAACAGTAAAAGAAATCTTGTGGCTAAAATCAAAAATAGAGCAGGAATTGATCACAGAAGCACCTGAAAAATTATTGGTGATTTCCATGTACTTTGAATTATTGTATTTGCAATTGTATAGAGAACAATTTAGAAAAACCGCACATGCCCTAATTTCAAACAATAGAAACTTAAGCTACTTCCAACAATTTCAAGATATGATTCGTCAATATTCTAGAGATCAACTTTCCATAAAAGATTTTGCTAAGGGAATTGGAATAACACAAACACACCTCAATAGGGTCTGTAAATCGGTTGCTGGTAAATCTGCCCTAAAGGTTGTACAGGATTACACATTGAATGAGGCAAAAAAATACCTTCTAAACACCTCTTACACTGTTGCAGAAGTCGCTTACTTGCTCAATTTCAATGATCCTGCTTATTTCAATAGACTCTTTACAAAACGAGTTGGAGTTGCTCCTGGGGAGTTTCGCAAAGGATAAAAAATATTAGGATTTAAGTTATTTCCTTGGAAGAGATAAAATAAGCAAATAAGCCGGCTAAGAGTGCTGGAAGTGCAAAAATCAAAAAATTAGTTGCCATGGTCAAACCCATACCTACTAAAATTCCACCAAGGGCAGGTCCTAAAACACCACCTAGTCTTCCTGCTCCAATAGCCCAACCAATTCCGGTAGTACGAAACTCGGTTGGATACATTCTGGCAGCAACCACATACAAACCGACAAAGCCCCCCTGCACTGCAAAACCTAGAAGACCAAAAATAAACAAAAGTACGTCTGAGCCAATAAAAATATTGAAAACAGCCATTAACACAGCTGTTGAAATCAAGAACAATGCAATGGTGTTTTTTAAACCTATTTTGGAAGAAATGTAACCTTGCGTAATTACTCCAATAAAAGCGCCAATATTAAATACGGTACCCGTATAGATTGCCAATTCCATTGATAACCCAGCATTAGAAGATAATTTGGGTATCCAACTAATTAAAAAATAAAGACAACCAAACGCAAAAAATAAAGCAGTCCACAATTGCAAGGTTGATTTTTTAAATTCTTTTGTAAATAACTGATTGACAGGAATACCTAAGTTTTTTGGCTGTTTTTTGGGCAATTTGGTTAATAACGGTAATTGTATTTTACGCAAAATTTGATTTACTTTTCCCAAAGCGGCTTTTGGCTGCTTTTTAAGATAGAATTCAATCGATTCGGACAAGAAAAAATAGATTAACGGCAGGGTAATCAATGACGCCAAGCCTGCCAATTTAAACATGAGTTGCCACCCAAATGAAGGTATGACATAGGCGGCAATATAACCAGCCATAATTGCACCTACTGGGTAACCACCGATGACAAAACTCACCCAAAAGTCTTTGCTCTTGTTCGGGGTATACTCCGCTGTTAAGGCAGCTGTACTGGCCAACATGCTCCCAATTCCTAGACCGCTTAAAAAGCGCAGCATTATTAAATGTAAAACGTTATCGGCATATGCCGTTAAGAATAGACTTATTCCTATTAAAAAAGCACTCAATAAAATAATTTTTTTCCGTCCTATATTATCGGCATAAGGAGCTAAAAGCAAGGCGCCAATTGCCATTCCTGCTAAACCAGCACTAAAAACCATACCCAAGGTTTCTGGACTTACACTCCAAGACTGAGCAATAGCCGGGGCACAATAAGAGATTACTAGTACGTCCATACCATCTAAAATATTCATCACAAAACAGATGAATATTGTGGCGTACTGGAGCTTGGATATTTTACGTTGTTCGATAAGTTGTTTCATTGGTTGTGTTATCGTTTATCTTACTCGGGATGCCCCCTATATGGGGTATCGATGGTGATGCTGCCATTGGCCACTCTGCTCACACAAGCACATAATTTATTGTTTTCTCCTTTTTCAGATTCGTCACTTAAATTTACTCCACAGTAAGGGAATAATCTTGTGGAGTAAGATTTATAACCACTAACTACTTTCCCAAATCTAGATTCATTCATTTTGTAAATATCAGGATTTTGTTTGTTACATTCTAATTAAAAAAAAATTTGACTTTTTCTCCTTCAAAAACTAGAAGAGAAACAACCAAACAAAAAAGGAATCAGAGAATATAGTTAGTTGAGAATCTCTATAATCGGTTGGGATACCTCTATGATATCTTCTCTATTCATTCGTTCTTCACTAATTAAACCTTTCTTGTATATACTAAAAACGTGGTTGTTTTTAAACACACTCCCACGAGGTGTTTTTAACCCTTCTCCGTTCAGTATTTGGGATATCTTACGATAACCAATAGGGGTAAGAAAATGTTCCTTATATCCTCTAATTCTATCAAACAAATATTGTTGATACTCACTATGATTTGACTCCCATAGTTTAGTGGTAATAACTGATGTTGTGAATGTTATGTGTGTAATTGAGGGGTAAGAATAACGAACACTTAATCCTACTCCACCGTAATCAGTAAAGACAAATCTCCTAGTTGATAACTCAGTTCGATTTCAGTTTTGTAATTTTACTATGTTCAATTAAACAGATCCATTTCATTATTTATAGAACCTACAAATGAATAAGTATTTAAAAAAACTAAATCCAAACGAGATT
>Ga0114997_10004378_pt1 | contig 10945 bp, 11 predicted proteins | sample ArcticOcean_MG_C_2_FD_87045 | JGI IMG/M metagenome (GOLD analysis project Ga0114997, IMG submission 87045) | Marine microbial communities from western Arctic Ocean - ArcticOcean_MG_CB4_136 | ecosystem: Environmental > Aquatic > Marine > Oceanic | place: Arctic Ocean: Canada Basin | collected... | reverse complement strand
TAGCAGAAAATACGAATCTAGTAGATATATATGTAAATTCTTATTTAAATTTATACTTAGTGTGGAATAAAGGAATTGCTTTTGGACTATTTTCATTTGATAAAAATTACTTTTATAACTTTATTACAATTTTAATAATAATAGTAACATTTGTCATTTTGATCATGATTTATAAGGCAAATGATTTTAAAGTATATTTTCTGTTATTGATAATCAGTGGGTCCTTAGGTAATTTATTTGATAGACTATATTATACTGCTGTTCCAGATTTTATTGACTTCCACATAGATGATATACACTGGTTTATTTTCAATGTTGCAGATATATTTATATCAATAGGTGTGATATGCCTTATTTTTGTTGAAATATTTATGAATAAAGAGAGTAAAAATGAAATTAATTAAAATCATATTATGGTCTTCTCTATTAATGATTTTGTTTAATGGATGTGCATCAGTAAAAGATGGTCTGGAAGGTAAGAGATCCTCTAGTGATGAGTTTTTAGTTAAAAAAAAAAACCCACTTGTAATGCCCCCAAGCTACGATTCACTTCCCCAGCCAAAAACGAAAGATACAGTTGTTGAGGAAAATAATTTCGAACTTCAGAAAATTCTAGACAAAAATGTTAGTACAAAAAAAAGTAAAACTTCTACAAATACAGGAAATAACTCTTTAGAAGAATCGATTTTAAAAAAAATTAATGTTAACTAAAAACATTAATTTAAAAGAATATTCAATTAAAGGAAATCAAACTAAAATTAAGACAAAACTTAAGAATTTACTAAATAAAAATTTTGAAGTATTGGCATCACTAAAAACTACATATAAAAATAGTTATAAAAAAAGATTAATACTAAAGTTAAAAAATCACTCTAACTTAAGAATTATTGGAATGGGAGGATCAATACTAGGTGTTGAGGCAATATATAATTTTTTAAAGTTTAGAATAACCAAAAGTATTTCATTCATTGACAATCTGTCAGTTAATAATTTTAATCCTCAAAACAAGAAAAAAAGACTTAATATTATAATATCGAAATCAGGAAATACATTAGAAACAATTTCTAACGCGAATATATTAATTAAAAAAAAAGATGTGAATATTTTTATTACAGAAAATAAAAATAATTATTTAAGAAATTTAGCTCATAAACTTAAATCAGAAATTGTTAATCATAATAATTTTATTGGTGGAAGGTATTCCGTTCTATCTGAAGTGGGTATGCTCCCAGCTGAATTAATGGGCCTCAATGAAAAAAAATTTAAACAATTTAATAATTTAATTAAAAAAAAAATATTTGTTAATAGCCTTATAAAAAATGTAAGTGCAATTTTAGAATTTCAAAAAAAAAAAAAATCAACGTCAATAATTCTAAACTATGACCAAAATTCTGATAATTTATTTAAATGGTATCAGCAGCTAATTGCTGAAAGCTTAGGAAAAAAATCGAAAGGTATTTTACCTGTTATTTCTACAATGCCAAAAGATAATCATAGTTTGATGCAATTATATTTAGATGGCCCTAAACAAAATTTTTTTACATTTTTTTATGTTGTGGAAAAAAATAAATATAAAATCAGTAATAACAATTTACTATCTAGCCATAATTATCTTAAAAATAAAACTATAAACCAAATTATATACTCTCAAAAATTAGCAACAGAAAAAGTATTTGATAATAAAAAAATACCTTATCGTAGTTTCGAAATTTTGAATAGAAGTGAGAAAAGTTTAGGTGAATTATTTTGTTTTTTTATTTTAGAAACTATTTTGTTAGGAATGGCAATGAATATCAACCCATTTGATCAACCATCTGTTGAGTTAATAAAAAAAGAAACTAAAAAAATCTTAATTTAATTTATTTACCAAAAATTATTTTTGAAATACCATAGCTTTTTTCGCTTAAAATCTTGAATTTATTAGAAAAATCGTCTTTCTCTTTCTTATGTCTGTGTATAATGAATATTCCATTTTTATCTAATAAATTTGATTTAATTAATCTCTCTAATAATTGAGGAACCTTTCTTTCTTTGTAAGGAGGATCTAAGAAAATTATATCAAATTTTTTATCTAAATTATTTATCGAGCTAGTCTCTAATACATTTTCTTCAAAAATTTTTGTTTTATTTGCAAAATCTAGATGAGAAATATTTTTTTTTAGAACAGGTAATACTTTATTATAGTTTTCAAAAAAAGTTGCTGATAAAGCTCCTCTAGATAAACATTCAAGTCCAAAAGAACCTACTCCTGAAAATAAATCAAGTATATGTGAATTTTTAATATCTATATTAAATAAATTTGAATGATCAATTATATTAAATATAGATTCTCTAGCAATATCTTTTAGAGGTCTAGTTTCCTTATCAATAGGTTGAAAAACTTTTTTCCCTTTATGTTTACCTGATATTATTCTCATTCATTAATTGCTTTATATCCTATATCTTTTCGAAAAAAACCACCATCCCAATCTAATAATTTAATATTTTTAATTACTTTAACTCTACTTTCTTTAAAGTTATCTGATAAACAAACATAGTTAATAACCCTACCACCATTTGAATAAATTTTATTTTTATTCTTCTTAGTTCCTGCATGATAACAAAACTGATTTTTTTCTAACTTAATTTTATCTATATTTTTTATCAAAACATTATTATCATATTTATCAGGATAACCTTTAGAACAAACAACAATGCATAAACTTTTTTTATCATGCCAGTTCATATTTGTACTTGATAAACTTTTAGAACAGCATGACATAATAATTTCAAATAAGTCAGAATTTAATTTTGGTAGAATAGTTTGACACTCTGGGTCCCCCATCCTTACATTGTATTCAATAAGATATGGCTCATTATTTATAATCATTAACCCCGCATATAAAAATCCTCTGTACTCACAATTCATATCTTTCAAGCCTTCTATTGTAGGTCCAATAATTTTTGTTAATATTTTATTTTCTAGTTCCTTAGTAATTAATCTTGATGGAGAGTAAGCACCCATGCCTCCAGTATTTTTCCCTTTATCATTTTCTAATACCCTTTTATGATCTTGCGCTGTACCAAAGCTTTTGATGGTTTTTCCATCACTTATAATAAAATAACTCATTTCTTCACCATCGAGAAATTCTTCAATAAGTAAATTTTTTGCTAAACCAAATTTTCCACTAAAAATTTCTTTAATTGCAGCATTGGCATCATTTTTTTTTTCACAAATAAAAACACCTTTGCCTGAGGCTAACCCATCTGCTTTTATTACTATTGGAAATTTTGATTGATCGACAAATGAAGTAGCTTTTTCAATATTTTCAAAAATCCCAAACTTGGCAGTAGGTATATTATATTTCTCACATAGTTTTTTTGTAAATATTTTTGACCCTTCTAATTGAGAGGCAACTTTATTAGGACCAAATATTTTTATATTATTTTTTTCAAAAAAATCTACTATTCCCTCTACAAGTGGCTTTTCTGGTCCAACAATAATTAAATCTATCTTATTCTTTAATACAAACTCTTTAAGTTTAATAAAATCATCTAAATTAATATCAATATTCGTTGCAATATCAGCGGTACCTGCATTACCAGGAAAACAATAAATTTTTTTAACTTTTTCAGATTTATTAATGGCAAAACATATTGAATGCTCTCTTCCACCACTTCCAATTATTCCAACATTCATGTAATAATATATAAACTAAAAATGAAAAAAAAATTAGCAAAAATAAAATATTTACCAAATAATTTTTCAATTATAGAAGATGGTAACTATGTGGTATGTGCAGTTTCAGGCAAGGAAATACCCCTAGATGAGTTAACTTATTGGAATGTAGATTTACAAGAGGCTTATTACTCTTATAAAGAGGTTTTTAAAAAAAACGAAGAAATTAACTATAAATAATGTCTATTTCCACCGGTTATGGGTCCAAATCCATTGGTCAGGTTTTTGTAATATCATTTTTTCAAGATATAAATTTAATTCATCAGTTATTTTTTCAATACTTTCATCTTTAGAAAAATTTATTGGTTCATTAATTCTCATCTTAAAATTTACACCCGATATTCTTTCAATATAGATTGGAACTATTTTACAGTTAAATCTTTTTACAAATTGAGCGGGTATAGTTGTTGTCAAAGCTTTTTGACCAAAGAAATTTGAACTTATACCTTCACTAACTCTTTGATCAATCATTAAAGCTATTGAGGTGCCATTTTTAAACATAGTTAAAAGCTCTCTTATGCTTGCTGCACCTTTTTTTATTTGATTTTTACAAATATATTTACTTCTTATATTTTCCATAATTTTATTTAAAAAAATATTATTAAGAGGTCTATATATGGCAGATAATTTTACACCTGATTTTTCAATTTGCATTGCCATTAATTCAAAGTTGTCAAAATGTCCTGAAATAAATATTACTGGTTCGTGACTTTTTTTTATTGTTTGTAAGATTTCATTTCCTTCTACAAGTAAATTGTCATTTAAGTTTGAATTTCTAAATTTTTTAATAAATATATATTCTGATAGAATTCTTCCATAGTTGTTCCACATTTTTTTAATAATTATTTCTAACTCTTGTTTAGTTAGATTGGGCAATGCATTAATAATATTCGATCTTATTAAGTGCTTAGATCTAAAGAAAGGCCCAAACATAGAGCCCAGTCTACCTCCAATATAAGATGAGATTTTTATGCCTAGAATTCTAAAAATTAAAAACAAAAATATAATGGTAAGAAATTCAAAAAAATATCTAATTTTTTGTAGCATCATCAAGTATTTTTATTAGCTTATTTTCATCATTTATTTCTAACTTAGATTTAATGAATTGTATATTTTTACTATATATTTCTTTTAATCTTAAATAATCTTTTTCTGTAGTTAATATTTTTGCATTAAATTCCTTTGATAGTGAAATAATTTTATTTAAATCATTATCTTCATAATCGTAATGGTCAGGGAATTCTATATCTCTTATAATATTAAAATTATTATTTTTAAGCATATTAATAAAAGTTTGATGATTTCCGATTCCAGAAAAAACCAAGTATTTTTCATTAATGTCAAAATTATTTAAATTTTGTATTTTATATTTAGATATATGAATATTAATATGCAGGTTTATATCTTTAATTGTTTTTATTATATTGGTTAAATTTTCATTATTTCCATTTAAAAAAATATGATTATAAAATCTTAAATTACTTACATTTTCTCTTAAGGGTCCCGCAGGTATTAAAAAACTATTTCCAATCCAGTTTAAATTGTTAAAACATACAAAAATTAGATCATAATCAATCGAAGTGTCTTGAAGGCCGTCATCAAAAATTGCAACATCATAATTTTCAGAAATAGCCATTTGTAAAGCCTTGTCTCTACTTTTATTTGTAAAAACTTTACCATGTTTTTCTAATAATTTTTGCTCATCCAATTGATTGGAATAATCCTTTTTAATAAAACATGATTTAATATTTTTCTTATCAAGAATTTCTTTGAGTTTAATTGCTAGAGATGTTTTTCCTGTTCCACCAACATAAAAATTGCCAGCACATATTGTTTTTATATTATTGTATTTTTTTTTATTTTTTTTATTTAAAATAGAAATCAATCTAAAGATTATTGATAAAGGCCATAACAAAAAAGCTAAAACTGTAGGGTTTTTATAATCCCAAAATTTAGGTTTTTTGATTTTCATTTTTAATTATTTTATTAATTTCATAAGTTGTTGTTTGTAAGATGTTATTTCCAATTTTTTTAATCCTTAAATATTTATTCTTATCATTCTTGTAATTCTTTATCGATCTATCTACTAATTTTATTAGTTGATTAGTATTGTTTGCTTTGTAAGAAATTTTTTTATTATGAAATAATTTATATACATCTTTAAAATTATCGATGTATGGTCCATGTAAAATTGTAGAACCAAGCCTAGCTGGCTCAATAGGGTTTTGACCACCATGTTTAATAAATGAACCACCTAAAAAAACTATTTTGCAGATTTTGTAAAATTTATTAGTTTCACCATATGTATCAATCAAATAAATATCAGTTTTATCATTTATTTTTTTTTTAGAGTTTCTGTTTACTACACTCAAACCAAGTTCTTCAATTTTACTCATAATTTCTTTTGCTCTATATATGTGCCTTGGTATTATTATCGTTAATAATTTTTTATATTTCTTTTTTAAATTTAAATGCACTTTTGCACAGTCTAACTCTTCATCAGCATGTGTACTTGCTGCACACCAAATTTTTCTATTTTTAAATTTTTTAAGAAATGATTTATTTAAAGACTCTATCTTATTACTTTTATTCTCTGTGAATTTTAGATTTCCTAAAAATTTTACTTTTTTTACTTTAAGTTTTTTTAAATATTTAAATGTTTCTAAATTTTGTGGATAAGCTACATTAATTTTATTAAAAATATCTTTTGAAAAAAAAATAATTTTTTTCCATCTTTTAAAAGTTTTTTTTGTAATTCTTGCATTAATTAATAGCAACGGGATTGATTTTTTCTTTAATCTTAGAAACATACTCGGCCATATTTCAGATTCTACAAATATAGCTAAAGATGGATTCCAGTAATCTAAAAATTTATTTGTAAAAAATATAAAATCAATAGGAAAAAACTGATGAATAGTTTTTTTTAATCTATATTTATTTAATACCGTTGAAGAACTAAGAGTAGAAGAAGTAATTAAAATTTTTTGTATAGATTTATTTTGTTCAAGTTTTTCAACTAAAGGGATTATACTTAATATTTCTCCTACACTAGACCCATGAAACCATATTAATTTTCCCTTACCTCTTTTTTTTGAAAAAGAACAAAATTTTTCCTTAAACCTAAATATATGCTCTTTTTTTTTAAAGATTCTGAAAATTATAATAAATGGTGAAATTAAGATTATTAAAAATGTAATTAATTGATAAAAAAAAAACATTTCTATTTTCTAATTTGTTTTTCATAAAAGTTTTTATATATAGATGATTTATTGAGTAAATCCTCATGTTTACCTTCATCCACAACTGAACCAGCATCTATGACATAAATTTTATCTGAATTTAGAATTGTTGAAAGTCTGTGTGCAATTACAATGGCAGTTCTATTTTTTGTAAGATAGCTCAAAGCATTTTGAATTTTATTTTCTGTTTCAGCATCAAGAGAAGATGTCGCCTCATCAAGAAGAATAATTGGACTTTTTTTAATCATTGCCCTTGCTATCGATAGTCTTTGCTTCTCACCTCCTGACAAGCGCACTCCATTTTCTCCAATTACTGTATCGAATTTATTAGGGAGTTTATTTATAAATTCATCAGAATATGAAAGTTTTGCGGCTTCTAAAATTTCTTCATTTGTTGCATTGATATTAGCATATTTGATATTGTTAATTATAGTGTCATCAAAAAGTGTAGTATCCTGACTTACTATAGATATATTTTTTCTAAGTGAATATATTTTTGTTTTATAAATTGATTGATCATCAATAGTTATATCTCCTGAATTACCATCATAAAATCTTGGAATTAAGTTTAGTATTGTTGATTTACCAGCACCGCTATGACCAACTAGTGAAGTCATTTTACCACCCTCAATATTTAGGTTTATAGATCTTAAAACATCTTCTTGATCATCACTGTAATGAAACACCACATTATGAAACTTTATATTCGCTTTTTTTATTTGTAGTGATTTATCATCTAGATTATCAGATATTAGGTCTTTGTTATCAACAATTGGTAATATTCTTTTTGCTGCTGAAACTCCTTGGCTAATACCGATGTTTAATGTGGCAAGTGATCTGACTGGTTGATAGGCAAGCATCATTGCTGCTAAAAAAGAAAAAAAGTTGTTAATATCTAGCTCATTATTAATCATTAATTTACCAGAATAAAAAATTAATATTGCTATCATTATTCCAGTTAAAGTTTCCATTATAGGAGTGGCTCGAACAAATATTATTGCTATTTTTTTAGATTTTTCCATTAAATCATTTATATAACCCTCCGCTCTATTGTTTTCATAATCTTCTCTCTGAAATATCTTGATTAGTTTGTGATTCTTAAATATTTCAATTAAATATTTATTTAGAATACCTGATTTTTCCTGGGCTTCAGTTGTGACTTTACCCATTCTTTTTCCAAGAGTTCTTGCCGCGGTTGAAGCCAAGGGAATCATAACAATTGCAATTAAAGAAAGCTTCCAGTTTTGAAGAAACATAACTGTTAAAAGCCCAATTAAGGTTAAACTATCTTTAAATAAGTTTAAAATTGTATTGCTTAAGAGATTAGTGATCATGCTTACGTCAAAATTTAAATTTGATATATATTTGCCACTATGTTTATTTTCAATAAATTGCGTATCAGCTTTAATAAAAGATTTAAGCATATCTGATTGTAGAATTTTTTTAATTTCTTCTGCCACTGTAATCATCAGCACTTTAGCAATATAAAGAGATATACCTTTAACAGAAAATGCAAAAACTATTAACATCGGTATTATAAAAATTAAATCTTGATCTTTTTCAATAAATATTTTTTTAATTGCTGGATCTAGTAACCATGCAATCATAGATGTGCTCCCTGCTACTAGAGTTGAAAAAAATACTGCTAATAATATTTTATTGATAAATTTTTTTGTATAATCTTTATAAAGTCTTTTGAGAATAGATACATAAGTCATTTTAAAAAAATTTCCCTATCAATAAATTTATAAAAACAATTAACCCTAAAAGATTATTACTTTTAAATTTTTTTAAACAGTCTTGAGGGTTATTTGTTACAAGATATCTTATTTGAAAAAAAAATAATTGATAAAATGTAATCATTAAACTAATAAAAAAAACATAACTGTAGTTCATTAATAAACCTAAGATTAAAAGACATGTTAAGAATATTGAATAACATATAAATATAAATAATTTTGGATTATTTTTAAACTTTATTGAGGTTGATTTTAAGCCTATTATTTCATCATCTTTGATGTCTTGATACCCATATATAGTGTCGTAGCCGAGTGTCCAAAATATGGCTCCCATGTAAAATATCAATGGTGCAAGATCTAAGCCATTTTTTATACAGACCCAACCTAGTATCAAACCATAATTAAAAGTAATGCCCAAAAATAATTGGGGCCAGTATGTATATCGTTTCATTAATGGATAAGTAAAAGCTAGCGGCATTGAACAAAGAGCTAATACAACCGTTAGCCAATTAAAATTTATTAAAACAAGTAAAGCTAAAAAACATAAAATTAGTGTATAAATTAAAGCATCTTTAATAGGAATTTTTCCTGCAGCAATGGGTCTATTTTTTGTTCTTTCAACTTTTCTATCAAAGTCTTTATCAAATATATCGTTTACAATACATCCTGCAGAACGCATTAAAATTGCACCAGCAAGAAATAAGAATAAATAAAAAAAATATATATTAACATTTTTTGAGAAATCAAAAGCTGTTGTCAAGCCCCATGCACAAGGCCAAAATAAAAGTAAATAGCCAATAGGTTTCTTTAGCCTGGTAAGTTCAATAAAAAGATTTATTTGTTTCATTAGAATTTACTTGTAAATAGCAAAGGCTAGTTTCATAATCAATCTGATTCGTATGAATATAGATTATACAGTAACAGCCTTGATGTTTCCTGCCATTCCTCTTTTAATGAATATTTATAGTAATAGATTTCATTCATTGAGTAAGCTTATCAGGGAGCTACACGACGAACATGTATATGAAAACCACATACCACATGAGTGGAAAAAACAGTTTATAAATTTAAGTGGAAGAATTACCCTTCTTAGATGGACAATTATGTTTGCAGCATTTGGATTTTTATTTAACATGCTAACAGTACTGGGTCTTTATCTTAATGAAATATTTATAGCACGATTAATTTTTGGATCATGCTGTCTTTCAATGATTATTTCAATTGTATTTTTTATTAAAGAAATTCATGTATCGACCAATGCATTAAAATTACATATGTCTGATATGGATGTTAATTTAGATTAAGGAATTATTACCGCAGGACCAGTTAATAATCTTCCCTCTAATTCTTCATGAGCTTTCTTTGCGTCACTAAGAGAATATTTCTTAAAAATTTCAACTTTAAACTTTCCAGATAATACAGCGTCAAAAACTTTTTTTGCAGATTCAATTAATTCTTCTCTTGTCATAGTGTAGTGAGCAATTGATGGACGGGTAAAAAATAAACCTTTTGCATTAATATGTTTCTTAACATCTATAGTATCAACGTAGCCTGATGCATTACCAAAAGCCACCATCATACCTCTAATTTTTAAAGTTTCAATTGACCCATCAAATGTTTTTATACCAACACCATCATAGACAACATCAACTCCATTTTTGCCTACAATCTTTTCTACTTCTTCGACAAAGTTCGTATCAGTATAATTTATTATGTGATGACAGCCATTTTTTTTAGCAATAGCTTCTTTCTCTTTTGATCCCACTGTTCCAATAACTTCAGCTCCTAATGCATTAGCCCACTGACATAAAATTTGACCCACACCCCCAGCTGCCGCATGGTATAAAACCTTATCACCTTTTTTAATTGGGTAGGCTCTGTGTAACAAATATTCAGCAGTAATTCCTTTAAGCATAATACAAGATGCAATTTCATCTGAAATTCCTTCTGGAACTAAAACCAGTTTTTCTTGAGGAAATAATTGTTTTTCAGAGTAACTACCAATTGGCATTGAAGAGTGAGCCACTCTGTTACCAACCTTAAATAGATCTACTTCAGAACCTATTTCTTCAATTACTCCACACGCTTCTAAACCAATCCCACTTGGAAGTGGAATAGGGTATAAACCTGTTCGGTGATAAACATCAATATAGTTAAGACCAATTGATAAATTCTTTATTAAAACTTCTTTTGGACCTGGTTTGCCGATTTCAATATCTTTAATCTCTAAAACTTCAGGACCACCGAAT
>Ga0114997_10004377_pt1 | contig 10946 bp, 10 predicted proteins | sample ArcticOcean_MG_C_2_FD_87045 | JGI IMG/M metagenome (GOLD analysis project Ga0114997, IMG submission 87045) | Marine microbial communities from western Arctic Ocean - ArcticOcean_MG_CB4_136 | ecosystem: Environmental > Aquatic > Marine > Oceanic | place: Arctic Ocean: Canada Basin | collected... | reverse complement strand
CAGTAGAGGAAGATATATCTGGCATGTTTACCCAATAAGCTCCTTGAGATTCAGCATCGTTAAACGGAATTCCGTTAATAGTAATATTTACTCTTGTTGCATCACTTCCTCTTATACGAATTCCTGTATATCCAACACCGGCTCCAGCGTCGGAGGTGGTAACTACAGAAGTGGCCTGATCTAAAAGAATAGGCAAATCCACTCCATGGTTATTTACTTCAATTTCTTCCTTAGAAATATTTTCGTGAGCTACAGGGCTTTTTTCACCTACTCTATTTGTGGTAACTTCAAATTCATCTAGTGTGGTTTTACTAGAATCTGTTTGTCCATGGGTATTTAAAAAACCAAAAACACCAACAGTTAATAATATATAATTGTATTTCATTTTTTTAGGTTAAATGTGTCTTACTGGGGGTAAGAAAACACAAGGTTTAAACATTTAACATCCTTTCGCCAGCATTATCTGGATCAAGTTACATTCTGCTTTTATACAGAAAATGGGTATAATCTCAGCCTTTTACAGCACCCCCTATTGAGTTGTTCAAAAGTATAAATTAATTTTACAAATGAATGTTTTGTAAAATATTTTTTGCTTGAATTAGTCTTTTTGAATTATTTCCTTCTATAATTTCAAAATCAATACCTAATTCATTAATTTTTTTTAGATAAACATCAAATAATTCTACCCTGTTATTTGGGTTTTCTCTTTGAGGGTCGTATTCCCAAGGAATGTTTGGGCTACAAACCAAATACAAGTCTGGTGGATTTTTAGTTAGACTTTCTTTAATAAAAGAATGACATTTATCATATTTGTATTCGCACCAAATTAAAAGGGTTAATAAGTCTGTATCTGAAATTAGAGATCGTTTATTTATTCTAGCAGTTTCAATCTCTTTTAGATAGAATTTTGCTATTTCTAATATATCGTTGTATTGGTATGGTCTATTTATTTTATCAATATAGGTTCTAGAATACTCTGAAATAAAATTAAAGCCTGATAAAGATTTTAACTCATTAAACAAAGTTGTTTTACCTGAAGATTCCGGACCGGATATAATTACTTTTTTCATGGTTTATAAACTTTTAATTTCCACTCTTTATATCCTAAATAAGCAATAAATATGAATACCATAAATTGTAAAACACCTATGGGGTAATCTTTATGAATAAATAAAGGAATACATAATATATCTCCTATAATCCAGAGCAGCCAATGTTCTACCCTTTTCCATGCCATTAACCACATGGCTACAAAATTAAGAGCTGTAATTATAGCCTCTAATAAAACATATAAAAGAGATGCTTTTTCATCCTGAAGAGGTATTAATAGAAAATAAATTATAATTGATAAGACTATTGCAATTAAAACCACTGAAATATTTTCTTTCTCTGTATTGTTTTTAATGAAAATATTGGGTTTATTATCAGCATCTTTTCTGAGCCAATTATACCAGCCATATCCATTCATCAAAAAAAAGAAAAGATTAATTACAGATTGTCCAAAAAGCTTTCCAATCCAACAAAGGTAAATCCATAACAGCACACTAATTATTCCCACTGGATATAACCAAACATTCTCTTTTTTAGCAAACCAAACACTGGTAATTCCGGTAAAAACAGCAATTATTTCAATTAAAAAATCCACGATTTGTTATTAGAAAGCGAATATATAAACATTATCAAAAATTAATATTCAAATTGTTTATTCCTTTGTTTGAAAGCTAAGTAATTTTGTTTAAGTTTGACGGGTAAAAGGTAAACAAAATGAAAAAAACAGCTGTTATACGCAAAGAACACTTCAATGCAGCACATAGGTTACACAACCCTGATTGGACGGAAGAAAAAAATCTTTCTTTTTATGGGAAATGTAACAATCCTAATTACCATGGTCACAACTATGATTTAGAGGTGACTGTTATTGGTGAAGTTGATCAAGAAAGTGGATATTTAATAGACATGAAAACCTTATCTGATTTAATTAAAGAAGAGGTTCTTGATAAATTTGATCACAAAAATTTAAATCTTGACGTAGCTGATTTTAAAAATTTGAATCCTACTGCTGAAAACATAATACTAATAATCTACAATAAACTAAGAAAAAAGTTGGAAGAAAAATTCGAACTTAAAATTAAACTTTATGAAACTGAAAGAAACATTGTTGTATACCCAGCCTGAAACCTCGTCAGAAAATAATTTTGATGAAGTTGGAGATAATCATGTGAGTAACTCATGTGAAACACCTATTAGAAAAGATGCTTTTGTCATCTCTAATGAAAAGAAAAAGGAAATTATTGCAGATCATTTTAAAGTGATTATGGAAACTCTTGGTCTTGATTTAACAGATGATTCCTTGAAAGGAACACCACAAAGAGTTGCTAAAATGTATGTAGAAGAAATCTTTTCTGGTTTAGACCCTGCTAATAAGCCAAAAGCAGCATTATTTGAAAACAAATACCAATACAACGAAATGCTGGTGGAGAAAAATATTACATTTTATTCTAATTGTGAGCACCATTTTGTTCCAATATTTGGAAAAGCACATGTTGCTTATATTTCTTCTGGTAAGGTAATTGGTCTATCTAAAATCAACAGAATTGTAGATTATTTTGCAAGAAGACCGCAAGTACAAGAAAGATTAACCAACCAAATTGGCAATGACTTAAAAGAAATTTTGGGAACAGAAGATGTTGCTGTTATTATAGATGCAAAGCACTTGTGCGTTTCTTCAAGAGGAATTAAAGACGATACTTCAAGTACAACTAGTTCATATTATTCGGGGAAATTCAAGAATGATTCTACCAAAAAAGAATTTCACCATTATCTAAATTCATGATAAAATTTAGTAGTCATTCTGGAATTAACACTTTAAAAGTTAGTCAGGAATTAAACATTACTCTAGATGAAGCATGGGATTTTTTCTCCAATCCAAAAAACTTAAGTGAAATAACACCATCAGATATGGGTTTTAATATTACTTCGGAGATACCAAATCAAATGTATGTAGGACAAATAGTTTCTTACAAGGTTGCTCCTATTTTAGGAATAAACTTAAATTGGGTAACAGAAATAACTCATATCAACAACAAAATATTTTTTGTGGATGAACAAAGGTTTGGTCCATATGCAATGTGGCACCATGAGCATCTTTTTCTACAAAAAGGAGATAAAGTAGAAATGACAGACAAAGTTTCTTTTAAAGTTCCTTTTGGACTTTTGGGTAGAATAATGACTCCAATAATTGTTATTCCACAACTAAAGAAAATTTTTAATTACAGAATCAAATTATTACATCAAAAATTTAACAATGGGTAAAATATTAATTGTAGGAGGAACTAAAGGTATAGGGCAAGAAATAGCTCAATTATTAGAAAATAGAGAATGTGTAATTTTCAGTAGAGAACAGTACCAAGTTAACTCCTCAAACCACACACACTACCAATTAGATGTTTCAGATGGGAATTTTCCAGAAATTGAAGATTTATCTTCCATTGTCTACTGTCCAGGAACTATCAATTTAAAACCTTTCCGTTCACTAAAAGTAGAGGACTTTCAGCACGACTTTAATATCAACTTTTTAGGTGCCGTTAAAGTTATTCAGCACTACCAAAGGGGTTTATCTAAATCTCCAGATGCCTCCATAGTTTTATTCAGTACAGTTGCTGTAAATCAAGGAATGTCTTTTCATGCTTCTATTGCTGCTGCTAAAGGTGCTGTGGAAGGTCTAACTAAGTCTCTTGCTGCAGAATTTGCAGGAAAAATAAGGGTTAATTGTATTGCTCCTTCTCTTACAGATACACCATTGGCACAGGGTATTTTAAGAAATGAAGATGCTATAAAAAGATCTAATGAAAGACATCCCAGTAAAAGAATAAATACAGCTTCAGATGTAGCTAAAACAGCAGAATTCTTATTGCAGAACAACAATATAACTGGTCAAATAATACATGTTGACGGTGGAATGTCTACATTAAAAGTATAGGAATGACAATTTTTTGGTTTAGAAGAGATTTAAGATTGTTGGACAATATTGGTCTTAATTTGGCACTTTCAGAATCCAAAGATGTACAACCAATATTTATTTTCGATGATGATATTATTGATGAATTGTCCAAAGACGATCCAAGACTAAATTTCATTTACCAAGAATTACTAAAAATTAATAAAGAACTTCTTAGCTATAATAGTTCTTTGAAAGTATACCATGGAAATCCACTAAAAGTGTTTAAAGAACTTTCTAGAGAGAATCCAGAACTAGTAGTTTACACCAACAGAGATTACGAACCCTATGCAATTAAAAGAGATGAAGATATAAACCAACTCTTATTAGAGAACGGATCAAGTTTAATCTCTTGTAAAGACCAGGTTATTTTTGAAAAAAATGAGGTAGTAAAAAACGATGGTCTACCCTACACTGTGTTCACCCCATTTAAAAATAAATGGTTGGCCAAATTCAAAGAAGAAGGATTGCATGTTGAACTGGAATTAAACTCTGGAAATTTCAATAAGTCTAGCCACGCGTTTCCTAGTTTGAAAGAATTAGGTTTAGAAAAATCTTCCATTGAAGTACCTTCTTTTAGTTTAGAAAAAGTCCATAACTATGAGGAAACAAGAAATTTTCCCTTTCTAGACAGCACTTCTAAAATTGGTCCACATTTAAGATTTGGAACTGTTAGTATTAGAGAAATTGTAAGCAAGGCAAAGGACCTCAACGATACTTATTTGAGTGAGCTAGTGTGGAGAGAATTTTTTATGCAAATCCTATGGCATTTCCCTAAGGTAGTTCACGAAAACTTTAGAAAAAAATACGATTTTATTCAATGGCGTAATAACCAAGAAGAGTTTGAAAAATGGTGCAAAGGTGAAACTGGTTATCCATTAGTTGATGCTGGCATGAGAGAACTTAATAAGACTGGTTTCATGCACAATAGAGTGAGAATGGTTACTGCTGGTTTTTTGTGCAAGCACTTACTTATAGATTGGCGATGGGGAGAAGCTTATTTTGCCAAAAAACTATTGGATTATGAACTTTCATCCAATAATGGAAACTGGCAATGGAGCGCTGGAACTGGATGTGATGCAGCTCCTTATTTTAGAGTTTTCAACCCAAGTGAACAAATCAAAAAATTTGACAAGCAAAATAGCTATATAAATAAATGGATTGAAGATTTCAATGAGTTTTCTTATCCAGATCCTATCGTTGAACACTCCTTTGCAAGAAACAGAGCTATAGCGAGTTACAAAGAGGGGTTGTTAAAATTCTCGGAATAAATTCAATTCCAAATAGTTGAGTTAATATGCAAGGTATTAAACCTTAATTGCTAATTTAGACATTGTTATTCTTTCACTTTCCTATTGTAATCTTCTTGTAAATGATAAAATCATCTTTTAAGAACCCGTACTTAATAATAGTTATTGCACTAATGGTTAGTGTTCTAGGGAGTGTAATGATTCCAAGAATGCCTGTAGATATTCTTCCTCAGTTTAAGAAGTCAGCTATGCAAGTATTGACTTTGTATCCAGGAATGCCAAGTGAAGTTGTAGAAAAAGACATCACTAGCAGAATGGAAAGATGGACAGGACAATCTCCTGGTATAGAGAAACAACTTTCTAAAAGTATTATGGGAGTTAGTGTGGTAACTAACTTTTATGGAGAAGATGTATCTCCTGCAGAAGCAATGGCCAATACCTCGGCTTATGCTATGAGTGACATGTACTACCAACCGCCGGGAACACTTCCACCAATGGTTCAACCATTTGACCCAACTGCCTCAAAACCACTGATGTTATTAACTGTAAGTAGTGAGACTAAATCCGGAAAAGAACTGTATGATATTGCTTACTACAACTTACGGCAAATGCTTAGCGGGGTTAAAGGAATTATTGCTCCTGCTGCTTATGGCGGATCTTTAAGGCGTATTTACATATTTGTAGATCCATTAAAACTAGAAGCATTGGGTATTTCTCAGACGGAAGTAAACGATGCCATTCAAAAAAACACTACCATGATTCCATCTGGAATTGCTAAAATTGGAAACATCAACTACGGAGTAGATGCCAAGGGAATGATAGTAAATGTTAAAGACTTTAATGACATTGTAATTACTTACCGAGATGGTGCACCAGTTTATGTAAAAGATGTTGGTGAGGCGGTAGATGCTAGTGCTATACAAACAAACATTGCAAGAGTAGATGGTAAGGAACAAGTCTATTTGCCAATTTTTAAACGTCCTGGAGCCAATACTATTCAGTCTGTAAACGAAGTGAAAAATGCCATTCCACAGCTAAAACAAAGAATGCCAGAGGATGTAGAGATGAATGTTATTTTTGACCAATCTTCCTACGTAAGAAACTCAATAAACAGTTTGGTTTATGCAGTAATTAGCGGATTGATATTGGTAATTATTGTTTTACTGGTTTTTATTGGAAATATTCGTTCCGCCCTAGTAGTTTCTATAAGCTTACCTCTTTCTATTTTATTTTCTTTTATTGTTTTGTATATCTCGGGGCAAGCAATTAATAGCATAACTCTTGGAGGAATTGCTTTAGTACTTGGATTACTGGTGGATAATTCTATTGTTGTTATTGAAAACTTTGACAGACACTTAAAAATGGGCAAAAACTCCTTTCAAGCAGCGATGGATGCTGCTATTGAAGTTTCTAATCCTGTTTTGGCATCTACTTTGGTGATAATTGTGGTGTTTTTCCCAGTATTTTTTCTTACTGGAATAACCAAGTTTCTTTTTTCTCCTTTGGCTATCACAGTTATAGGAGCAATGGTAGGTTCTTACCTATTTTCATTGACCTTAACTCCCATACTGGCAGCATTTCTTTTCAAGAATAAATTGGCAAATTCAGAAAACAGAAAAAGAAACTTTTTCCAAGGGTTTATTCAATTTTTAAATACCCAGTACAAAAAGAGTTTGGCATTTATTTTACGATTTAGAGCCATTACTTTACTAATCACCATTGCATTATTTATTTTCTCTGTAAGCCAAATAACTGAGTTAGGTTACGAACTATTTCCACAGTCAGATGTTGGACAAATGGAAATTCAAGTACGTATGGAGTCTGGAACCACTTTGGAAACTACTCAAGAAACCATTGTACTTATGGAGCAAGAGATAAGAGCAGAAGCTGGGGATGATTTAGAGCAAATTATTTCAAATATTGGTGTTTTTTACGATTTGCCTGCTGCTTATACCCCTAATTCTGGTACACAAGACGCATTTATTGGGGTTCAGCTAAAGAAAGAACATAAAAAAAGCACCTTTGAATATGCCAATAGTTTAAGAAAACAATTCAAAAATAAGTTCCCTGGAGTTGAAATTAGTTTTAATACCGGAGGCTTAATTACAGCTGCACTTAACGAGGGGAAACCGTCTCCTATAGATGTGCAGATTAAGGGAAACAAACTTGAAAAATTAAGAGAAATTGCCGAACAAATAAGAGATACGATGAACACGCTTTCTAATTTGAGAGATGTGAGAGTACTACAAAGAATAGACCAGCCTTCAAAAAATATAGATATAGACAGAATAAAAGCAGCAGAATTGGGTGTAGAACCGGTAGATGCTATTAAAAACATGGTTTCTGCTCTAAATTCCTCTACTACTTTTAACAAATCTTTTTGGATTGATGAAAGAAATGGAAACCATTATTATGTGGGCATCACCTATCCAGAAAATGAGATAAATACAGAATTTACTATAGAAAATGTGGCTGTTGGCAGTAAAACAAGTGATAAAACCATACCATTTAGAAATTTTTCTAAAATTACTGATGGAACCAACCCTGTAGAAATTAACCACCACAATTTAATGAGAACTTTTAATGTTTACGCCAACGTAGATGGAGCTGATATTGGCCATGTTTCGGACAAAGTTAAAGACTTAATTTCGGGGATAGAATTGCCAAAAGGTTACGAAGTTAATTTTGATGGAGAGGTGGTAATGATACAGCAATCTTTTAGCGGATTGAGTTTAGGTCTTTTATTGGCAATTGCCTTTGCATTTTTAATTATCACCCCCTTATTTAAGTCTTTTAGGCAGCCATTTATTATTATTCTGGCTTTTCCTCTTGGGTTAATGGGCGTGATTTTCTTATTGAAAATTACCGATACTTACCTTAGTATTCAATCTATTATGGGAATTATTATGATGGTTGGAATTTCTGTTTCTTATGGAAATATTTTAATTGATAGAATTAACAATTTAATTATCGATGGACAAAGTAAGACAGACGCTATTATCAATGGCTCTAGCGAAAGGTTCAGACCCATACTTATGACTGCCGCAACTACTATTTTCGGACTGCTTCCTACTGCGCTTTCTACCCAGGCAGGAACTGAGGCAAACGTACCATTGGCTATTGCTGTAATTGGCGGAACTTTTATGACTACTCTACTTACTTACTACATTATTCCAATACTTTATTCATTCATTGCCAAAAAATCTCAATCATGAGCTTAAAACAACCCAATAATATTATTTCTATTCTATGCTTACTATTTATTGCTGTTGGATGTAACTCTTCTACAGAAAAAGAAGGGAATAGTGAAGGTGTTGAATCTGTTTTTCAAGAAGAAATTAATACTTCGAGTGTAGAAGTTGTACAACCTTCTTACCACTCTTTTATTTCCAGAACCATGATTACTGGAGTTGCCAAAGCGTATAGAAAGGTAATGGTTCATCCTATGGAAAGTGGATATGTCCAAAGTATAGGAAAAGACATAGGAGATTTGGTTTATACCAACGATGCTATAGCTACACTCTATAATCCAGAGCTATTGAGAGATGCAGAAAAGCTAAAGGCAGAACTAATTGCCAAAAAAGCTATTTACGAGCGTTTAAACTCAATTCAAGAAAATACTCCATCACTTTCGCCTATTCAACAATTGGAAGCCGCAGAAGCCGCCTATTTATCAACTCAAGCAGATTTGAGCGCCATCAACGACAGAATTAGCCTACTTACAGTTAAAGCACCATTTACAGGCCGAATTACTAAGAAAATGGTGAATGTGGGGGATTTGGTACAAAGTGGAATTAACAATAGTGGAACCAAGCCACTAGTAGAATTGCAACAAACCCACCCAATTAGATTAACGGTTACAGTTCCTGAAAGCGATGCTTGTTTTGTGAAAGTAGGATTATTGTCTCAAATAAATTTCCCTGAGTTGCCCGATGGAAATTACTCTGAAAAAGTAACTAGAACAGCCAAAGCACTAGAGGCTAGTTCTAAAACAATGCTAGTAGAGATAGACATTCCCAACAAAAGCGAGGCAATTCTTCCTGGTATGTATGCCAAGGTTACTATGGAATTGTCTAGTAGAGACAACGTGCTTTCTCTTCCTAGTAAAACTAAAACCATGATAGACGATGCACCCCACATAATGGTGGTAAATAATGGTGTAGTAGAAAAAATAGCTTTGGAAATAGGATTAGAAAATGCCAACTATTACGAGGTACTAAATAGTAATATTAACGACTCTACACTGGTGATTTCAAGGGGAAAAAGTCTTGTAAAAACAGGAAACAAAGTTTATCCAGTTTTAAAAAAACCTGAAGAATGAATAGGCATTTGAAGTATTTATTAAAATTAAAGCTATTTGTAGCTTTTTTACTGCTACTAAGCAATGGTCACGGGCAGGAAACATCTACCATGAGCATAGAATCTTCACTTAAAATAGCAGGTGCTAAAAACCTGACTATAAGCAAATTAAATTTAAATAAAACAGTGTTAGAAGCCGATCTTCTAATAAGCAAAGGATGGTGGATACCAGAGCTATTTGCAGGCATTCAAACTAGACAATTGCAAGGGGCTGCAATGAATGGCAACGGCAGTTTTTTTACAGAAGTAAACCAGCAAAATTTATGGAATGGTGTTGGGATTGATGCGCTATGGAATATTGGAGAAGGAATTTACAAAACTAAGGCATCTGAGTTAAAACTAGAAGCCAATACCTACAAAACCACTGCAGAAAAAAATATAGTGCTTCTAGAAGTTGCAGACACTTATTACCAGCTGCTAATTGGGTTTTTAAAAGCAAATGCATACCATCAGCTGCATACTGTAGCAAATAACATCTCTCAACAATTGGCACTACAGGTAGGAGTAGGTTTGGCTTATGAGTCGGAGCTTTTATTGGCCCAGAGCAATGTTCACCATTTAAAAATTCAAGAATTAAACCAGCAAAAATATTATTATAAAAAAAGTGCCCAACTATCGCGTTTATTGAATTTAAACCCTTTTAATAATTTAATTCCTGTAGATACTATTTTAAAACCTATAGAATTGGTGAACATAGATTCCTTGGAAAACTTGGACTCTTTGGGCAATAACAGAGCAGAGGTTCAAGAAGCAAAACTTTTGCTAAAAGCAGTTAGCGCAGAGAAACTAACCACTACCAAAGCCTTTTTTATTCCCAATGTAAGACTCAATAGTTTTGGTTCTCTTTACGGAGGACTGTTGGGTCCAGTTTCATTAATGCCTAGCTCACCTGGATCGGAAATTAAGCAGCTCTACCCTACTACTTCCTTAAATTTCTCTTTGCAGTGGAAGATTCCAATTGAAAAACTTATTTACAATGGTCCAACTAAAAAAATGGAAGCTAGTGAACAAATTAAAGAATTGGAAATTAAAGAAATTAAAGCGGCTATTAACCAAGACATTGCCACAGCAAAACAAAATATACTTATAGGTAAAAAGCAAACGGAGCTGGCAAATAAGGCTTACTTACAAAGCAAAGAAGCATTTAACCAATGTGCCAAAAGACAAGAACTAGGTACTATACGGCCTTTTGAATTATTGCAAGCACAGGAAATATTTATTCAGTCTAAACTAGATTATATTGAAGCAATTGCCAATTTCAACACAGCGCAATATGCTTTTCAGGTTGCTACCGGAATAAATTTATAATACAGACGGTTACTACATTCAATCAATAATTT
>Ga0114997_10004376_pt1 | contig 10946 bp, 8 predicted proteins | sample ArcticOcean_MG_C_2_FD_87045 | JGI IMG/M metagenome (GOLD analysis project Ga0114997, IMG submission 87045) | Marine microbial communities from western Arctic Ocean - ArcticOcean_MG_CB4_136 | ecosystem: Environmental > Aquatic > Marine > Oceanic | place: Arctic Ocean: Canada Basin | collected... | reverse complement strand
CTAGTTCTCATTTCCCATCTTACTACGTTAGCCCATTGATTAACTAAAATTGGCAAATCTCTGTAAGACTGAATCCATTTCTTATATGTGTTCCAAATAATTGTTTCTGAAGTTGGTCTTATAATTAACTCTTCTTCCAACTTTGCATCGGGGTCTACAACGACACCAGAACCATCTTCGGAGTTCTTTAATCTATAATGAGTAACTACCGCACATTCTTTGGCAAAACCCTCAACATGGGCAGCTTCTTTACTTAAATAAGATTTAGGAATTAATAATGGGAAATAAGCGTTTTGATGTCCAGTTTCTTTGAACATAACATCTAATTGATCCTTGATTTTCTCCCATATAGCATAACCATAAGGTTTAATAATCATACATCCTCTAACATCAGAATGTTCTGCTAAATCAGCTTTTAGAACTAGCTCATTGTACCATTTTGAAAAATCTTCGCTTCTTTTAACTATACCCTTTGACGACATAAAAATATATTTGATAGCCTAAATTACCAATTTGAAGGGATAAGTAAGAACCAATGTTAAATAAATACCTTGTTAGGCACTTAAAACTTTATTTATCTTTCTATTCATCTTTGTACTTTGCTCGTCTGCAAGTAAAGCATCTACTAATATTCTTCCACTGTGCTCGTCAACTATAATTTTCTTTCTAGCTGATATATCTAATTGCACTTGAGGTGGAATTTTAATAAAAGAACCTCCAGAAGCTCCTCTTTCAACTGGAACTACAGCTAATCCGTTTTTGGAAGCACCTCTAATTCTATTATATGCCTTAAGAAATCTTTCATCAATGGATTTAGAAGCTTTTAACGATTCTTCCATTAATATTTTTTCTTCTCTTTCAGTTTCTGAAACTATCTCTTCCAGTTCTTTTTTCTTTGCTTCTAAGGCGTCTTCCTTAGCTTTGTGAAGCTCTTTTATCTCATCAAGAATTTCTTTTTTACCATCTATTCTTGCAGAATTTTCTTTAATTCTTTTTTCTGCTAGCTGAGCTTCCAATTCTTGGTACTCAATTTCTTTACTCAAAGAATCAAATTCTCTGTTATTTCTAACATTTTTTTGCTTCTCTAAATATTTCTTGATAGAGGACTTAGATTCTTCAATAATATTTTTCTTGTCTAAAATTAACTGATTTAATCCTTCAGTTTCTTCTTCAACTTTCTCTAATCTTTTGTTAAGACCAACCATTTCGTCCTCTAAATCTTTAACTTCCATAGGTAATTCTCCTCTTACTTCTCTCATATTATCGATTCTAGAATCAATAAATTGAAGGTTAAATAGTGATCTTAAAGTTTCTTCTGGTGTGTATTTTTTTGTTCTGGCCATTTTTATAAATAATTAATTGGATTCGTATTAACTGTTGTTAAACGGATTGCAAAATTAATAAATTTTTTCATTAAAAAATCACTTATTAAATCAATTGTGAATTGTTCGGACTCATAATGACCAATATCAGCTATTAAAATCTTATTATTAGCTTCAAAAAACTGATGATATTTAAAATCAGAAGTTATAAAAATATCAGCATCTACATTTAAAGCATTCTTCAACAAAAAACTTCCAGAACCACCACATATCGCAACCTTTTGAATGGGTCTATTCATTAATTTAGTATGTCTAATACCCTCTGCATGAAAATTTTTCTTAATCAACTTTAGAAATTCCAGTTCTTCCATTGGATTTTCTAATTCCCCAACCATACCTGAGCCAATTGAAGAATTATTTAGAAGTTTAAAAACATCGTAGGCAACTTCTTCGTAAGGATGAGCACTATTCATCGATTCAATAATTTCAGAAAGAAGATGATCGGGGAAAATAACTTCTAATTTATTTTCTTTTACTTTTTCTAATTCGCCTTCTTTACCTTTAAATGGGTTTGCACCAGAAACTGGGAAAAAACTCCCTTCTCCAATAGAGGAAAACATGCAGTTTTTATAGTTTCCAATATTTCCAGCTCCGGAATTAAAAAGAGCTTGGGAAACATTTTCTAAATGAGATTCAGGAACAAAAACAACTAATTTTAAAAGGTTTTGTTTTGGAAGAAGTATCCTTTTTCCTTTTAGACCAATCAACTCTGCTATTTTATTGTTGACCCCATTTGGAACATTGTCTAGGTTGGTATGAATGGCATAAATATTTATATCGTTTTTAATAGCCTTATAAATAATTGAACCAGTCAAGAAATTATTGGTTACTTTTTTTAGATCACCAAAAATAACTGGATGATGAGCAACTATTAAATTACATTTTTGATTAATTGCATCATCAATAACTTCCAAAGTCACATCGAGTGATACTAAAACCCCGGTGAGGTCACAATTGAAGTCACCAACTTGAAGCCCAGAATTGTCGTAACTTTCTTGCAAATGCAAAGGAGCTATTTTTTCTAAATATTTTGTTACATCTTTGACTATCATAATTTGAAAAATGAATTCAAATATAAAACAATGAAATGGTACAATTGGATATTATTGCCAATATCATTGGTGTTTTGGATAATTACCACCCTTAGAAATTTATTTTTTGAGCTAGGACTTTTTAAGAAAAATAAATTTAATATCCCAATCATAGGAATAGGTAATATTACTGTAGGGGGAACAGGAAAAACACCACATTCACAATATATTTCCGAATTATTACAACACAATTTTAAAATTGCTGTTTTATCAAAAGGTTATGGAAGAAAAACTAAAGATTTTCAATATGTAAATATTGATAGCAATACCAAAGATGTTGGAGATGAACCTCTCCAAATGAAAAAAAATTTACCAAATCAAATTGTTGCAGTTGACCATAAAAGAGTAGAGGGTATAAATAAAATTTTAAATGAGCATAACGAAGTGAATTGTATTGTTCTTGACGATGCATTTCAACACAGATCTGTTAAAATTGGCTTAAATATTTTACTATGCGACTACAACAATCCTATATATAATGACTGGATTATGCCTGTTGGTCTACTTAGAGAATCAAGAAGCGAAGTTAATAGAGCGGATTGCATGATAATTTCTAAATGTCCTGAGAATTTATCGATTGGAGAATCTTTGAGCATTAAGAAAAAGCTAAATTTCAAAAAAGAGATTTTTTACAGCAAAATTATTTATGATAAAATAGTTTCTTTAAAGGGGAATAAAACCCTTGAGAAAGCATCTCTAAAAAAAGTTCTATTGGTTACTGGAATTGCAAATTTTAATCCAATTATTGAATATTTAGAAAGTTTAAATATTGAAATTAAACACTTAGCATATAAGGATCATTTCAAATACAAAAAAAAAGATGTAGATAAAATAATTAATAATTATCAGACAGAAAATAGTGAAAGAATAATTTTAACCACTGAAAAAGATGCTCAAAAAATGAAGGAATTTGAAAAATTATGGAACTTTCCGGTATACTATTTGAAGGTTAGTGTTGATTTTATGTGGAATAAAGATAAATTTGAAGAAAAAATCATGAACTATGTTAAAGCTCATTCATAACAGCGTAGAGTATTTAAAAAAAGTGGCTGATTTTCAACCTGAAATTGGCATTATTTTAGGAACTGGACTTGGTGGTTTAGTAGATGAAATCAAAATAGAAAAATCTATTCCCTACAAAGACATTCCCAATTTTCCTGTTTCCACCGTTGAAGGCCATCAAGGAAAATTAATATTTGGACTATTAGGTAGTAAAAAAGTTATCGCAATGCAGGGCAGGTTTCATTTCTATGAGGGATATACAATGAGTCAAATTGTATTTCCAATAAGAGTTATGAAGTTTTTAGGGATCACCAAATTAATCGTCAGTAATGCCTCAGGGGGAGTTAATCCAAATTTTGAAATTGGGGATATTATGATTATTAACGATCACATTAATCTTTTTCCAACCAATCCTTTAATTGGCCCTAACATAGAAGAACTTGGAACCAGATTCCCAGACATGAGTGATGCTTACGACCCAAAGTTAGTAGCTCTTGCTCAATTAGTTTCTAATGAATTAAATATTAAAACAGTAAATGGTGTTTATGCTGGTCTTACAGGCCCTACTCTTGAAACACCAGCAGAATATTCCTACATTCGAAAAATTGGTGCAGATGCGGTTGGAATGAGCACAGTTCCCGAAATTATAGCAGCTAGACATATGCAAATCCCATGTTTTGGATTGTCTATAATAACAGATTTAGGAGTTCCTGGGAAAATCGTAAAAGTAACCCACCAAGATGTACAAAATGTTGCTTCCAAATCTGAACAAGACTTAACAAAACTTATTAAAAAACTCTTAGAATCTATTTAGAAATGGAGCTAGAAAATGTATTAACCAAGTATGAGCCAGTAATAGGAATTGAAATTCATGCACAACTCAAAACAAATTCAAAGGCGTATTGTGGTGATAAAAACGAATTTGGAGCTACTCCCAACTCTTTAACTTCTCCAATATCACTAGGTCATCCTGGAACTCTGCCAAAGTTCAATAAAGAGCTTGTGAATAATGCTGTGAAATTAGGATTAGCACTAGATTGTGATATTACCAGAGAAATGCATTTTGATAGGAAAAATTATTTCTATGCCGATTTACCTAAGGGATACCAAATAACTCAAGATAAAAAACCAATTTGTAAAAACGGTAAAATCTTAATTAGGCTAGAAAATAATAAAACAAAAGATATAGAACTGACTAGAATTCACATGGAAGAAGATTCTGGTAAAAGTATACATGACTTAGACCCTTTTAATACACTAATTGATTTAAACAGGGCTGGTGTTCCACTTTTAGAAATAGTAACTGAACCAGTTATTAAGACCTCTAACGAAGCCTATCAATATGTCTCTGAAATTAGAAAGCTTCTTAGATATTTAGACATATGTGATGGAAATATGGAAGAAGGAAGTATGAGGTGTGATGTTAATATTTCAATTATGCCTATTGGAAGCAAACAATTTGGAGATAGAGTGGAAATTAAAAATTTGAATTCTATAAGAAATGTTCAAAGATCTATTGATTATGAAATTGTTAGACAAGCAAAAATGCTGGATGAAAACATTCCAATTAATGTAGAAACAAGAACTTTTGATGCGCCAAGTGGAAAAACAAGTGCCATGAGAAAGAAAGAAGCAGCTCATGATTATCGATATTTTCCTGAACCAGATTTAAATCCAGTTAAAATTGAAGAAAAATTTCTAATGGATATTCAATCATCTATGCCGGCTCTTCCCAATGATTTGTTTGACAAATTCACTTCCAAATATAGCTTATCCAGTTATGATGCATTGGTAATTATTGAGCAAAAAGAAATTGCTTTTTTTTATGAAAGTATTTTAGAATTCACCAAAAACTACAAAGGGGCAACGAACTGGTTAATGGGCAATATAAAGTCCTACTTAAATCAAAAGGCAATTGAGATAACCAAATTCCCAATTAAGGCTGAGCATATTGCCATTCTGATAAACATGATTGACGATGGCATACTAACTCATTCCTTAGCTAGTCAAAAGTTATTTCCAGAAATGTTAAAACACCCTCTTGAAAACCCAAACTCTTTAGCGGAAAAAAACCTATGGATTAATCAACAAAACGAAAGTAATTTGGAAAACTTGATTTCTGAAATACTAGAAAATAATCCCGATGAAAGGGAAAGGTTTAAAAATGGAGAAAAAAAGCTAACAGGTTTTTTCATTGGTAAAATAATGAAGGCTTCCAATGGAACAGCAGATCCAAAAAAATCAAACCAATTACTCAAACAATTACTCAATTAAAAAATGAAAAAATATATTTCTATTTTACTAATTTTAGTGATAATAAGTTGCAAGGGAGAAAAAGCAACTATTAATAACGAGAATAATTATCATTTAGAGTTTATTCAAAAAACAGATCAATATGTCTACTTATTCAAAATTGACCAAAATAATCCTACTAAAATGGACTCTTCAAAGTCCACTTCTGGGATTCATGAATTCAATATTGATTTAATAAAATCAGATATTTTTTTAGTGGGAACAGCTCCTGAAAAAAGTGTTCTATTTATTGGATGCCCTAATGAAAGTAATAATTTTCTTTTCACAAATGGGGTGTATGATGAGTTGGTTGTCACTGGCGATTCCACCAATATATTATTGCAAAAATATTTTAAGTTTAGAAATGGAATTATTAGTCAAGTACAGAATATAAAAACAACCGACGAACAAGAAAAAATTATACTTAGAAACAGTATCCTAACTACTTATCAATCCTACTTAAAAGATTTTATTGGTGAAAATAAAAACTCACCATCTATAATAATGCTTCTTGGTGAAATTCAGAACCCTATGACTTTTAAAAATGAACTTAGGATAATTAAAAATGTAATTCAAGAAAAATTTGAAAAACAAAAGTATTTAAAAGAAGTAAATAAGCTTATTGAACAAGCAAAACAGCAAGAAGAATATATACTACAGCAAAAAAATAGAGTTCAAGAAGAACAAAATGTAAGAAAAGAATTAGGAATAAACATTGGTGCTAAAGCTCCAGAAATAAATCTTAAAAGTCCAGATGGTAAGTTAATAGCTTTAAGTTCTCTAAAAGGAAAAGTAGTACTATTGGACTTTTGGGCTTCTTGGTGCAAACCTTGTAGAGCTGAAAATCCAAATGTGGTAAGGCTTTATAATAAGTATAAAAACAAAAGTTTTACTATTTACAGTGTCTCTCTAGACCAAAACAAAGATAAATGGCTAGCAGCAATTAATCAAGACAAATTGTCCTGGTCTAATCATGTTAGTGAGCTAACAGGATGGAAATCTTCTGCAGGAGCTAAATACGGTATTTCTAGCATTCCCAAAACATTTCTAATAAATAAAAAAGGAGAAATTATAGCTTATGATTTAAGAGAAAATGAATTAGAACAAAAACTTTCTGAAATACTTTAGATTCTATGATTATAAAAAATTTATTTGCCATTATTATTATTTTCTGTTCGACGATTGCATTTGGACAAGAAATATATTTTCAACAAAAAGTGGATACCAAAATCAAAGTTGAACTAGACGATAAAAAAAACGTTTTAAGAGGAAACGAGGAAATATTTTACACAAATAATTCTAACCAAAAACTAGATTCAATTATCATTCACCTTTGGCCAAATGCATATAAAAATAGCAATACAGAACTAGCCAAACAAAAATTTTCTGATGGCAGTAACACCTTTAAATATGCCGATAATAAAGATTTAGGCTACATAGACTCTCTTAATTTTAAAGTAAATGGCAAAAAAGTAAAATGGGTATTTTTAAATAACAAGATAGATATTGCAATTATATATCTAAATGAAAGTATTGGTTTAAAGGAATCTATTTCTATTACAACGCCATTTAAAGTGAAGATTCCCTCAGGCAAGTTCTCAAGACTAGGTCATATAGGCCAATCATACCAAATTACCCAATGGTTTCCAAAACCTGCTGTTTTTGACAAAAATGGATGGCACCCAATGTCCTATCTAGATCAGGGCGAATTTTACTCGGAATTTGGAGATTACGATGTGAGCATAACTGTACCAAAAAACTATATACTTATGGCCACTGGAGATTTACAAAACAAAGAAGAGTTAGACTTTCTTGATCAAAAAGCAGAAATAACTTCCAAACTTATCCAAGAAAACAAATTGCCAATTAGAGATTCTTCGGGAAGAAAGGATATGAGCTTTCCAAATAGTAGTAAAGAGAAAAAAACATTAAGATTTATCCAAGAAAATGTGCACGATTTTGCTTGGTTTGCAGATAAAAGATACCACGTTCTCAAAGGAGAGGTAAAACTAGAGAGTAAAAATGTAACATCATGGGCGCTATTTACAAATAGTGAGGCCAAACTTTGGGGAAGATCTATTGAGTATATAAATGATGCAACAAAATATTTTTCGAAGTGGGTTGGAGAATATCCTTACAATCATGTAACTGCTGTAGACGGCACCATAAGCGCAGGTGGTGGAATGGAATATCCAAATATAACTGTGATAGGTAGCTCTGGAGATAGTAAATCCTTAGAAACTGTTATTATTCACGAGGTAGGACACAATTGGTATTATGGAATTTTGGGAAGTAATGAGAGAGACAACGCATGGATGGATGAAGGACTCAATACCTATATAGAAATAAGATATATGGAAGAGAAATATCCAAATGGATATGAAAATAAAGAAGAAAAAGTAAAAGAAAGAGGTATTTCTATAACTATTCCAATAGAAGAAAAAGAATTACAGCATATTTCCTATCAATTTAATGCCTCTAGAAATTACGATCAACCCCTTAAAATGGGATCTAAGGATTTTACTCAAATTAATTATGCAGCAATGGTTTATTCTAAAACTGGAATAGGGTTTCACTATTTAAAAGCCTACCTAGGCGAAGAGCTTTTTGATAAATGTATGAACGAATATTTCGGCCAATGGAAATTTAAACACCCAAATCCATACGATATTAAAGTAGTATTTGAATCTGTCAGTAATGAAAATCTAGATTGGTTTTTTGAAGATTTTATAAATACTACTAAAAAAACAGACTATTCATTAAAGAGAATATCTAAAATAAATGACCAAGAATATTTGATAAAAATGAAAAACTTAACTGGCTACAGCTCCCCTATTCCAGTTCAATTAATAAATAACTCTAATGAAATAATCTCAGAAAAATGGATAAATGGATTTAAAAAAGACACTTCTTTCGTATACAAAACAAATGAAAAGCCTTCAAAGTTTGTAATTGATTACAATGTTATAACTACAGATTTTAACTACAACCGTCATATGGCAAGAGCTAATGGGATATTAAAACTTTACAAACCCATAAAATTCAAAATCCTACCAATTAGTGTTAATAATAATAAGGAAAATTTAATTTATTATTCTCCTATAATAGCTGGTAATGCATATGATAAAACTATGATAGGATTAGCATTTTATAATAGCACCATAAATGATAAAAAAGTAGAATATATGCTTAATCCACTATATGGATTAGGAACAAAAAAATTAGTTGGATCAGGAAAAATAGCAACAAATATTAACACAAATGGGCTATTTCCAAGAATCGAGTTGGGCTATAAAATTAGAAGTTTTCATAATGAACATGATGATCTACACAAAGAACAAAGATGGACCAAACAAGAAATATTTACAGATTTAAGATTGAAATCTAAAAACTTAAGAAGCTCTCCATTTCAAAATATTAAGTTAAGAACTATAAGAGTAGATGACTTTGAACCAGATGTTACATTTGTTAGTCCACCTAAAGCGAGAAGAAAAACAGCTTATTATGGAGAAATAGAATACAATTTAAAAAGCCGGCAAATTCTTAAACCAAAAGAATTAAAATTAAATTATATATATGGGTTTAACGAGAATCAAAAATTAGTAAATAGCTTACAATTAACTTCGAAAATTGAAAAATCTTATAACAAAAGCTCAGACAAATTTAAATGGAGATTTTTTGCCGGCTACCATTTTAACCAAGATATTTCTGATCAGTATTCATTCTGTCTTAGTGGAAAGAATGGACGAACAGATTATTTATATGACAACACCTATTTAGCAAGAAACTCTTCAAATCAAGAAGATCTTTTGTCAAGACAGAATGACAATTCTTATGGTGGATTTAAGACAATGGACACCACATTGAGAACTAACCAATGGATGATTTCCAATAATTTTAAAATTGCCATTCCAAAGCTACCAATTGGTGTTTATGCAGATTTAGGGCTATTTCAACCTACTGAACTTGATAGCAAATTAAGCTGGGGATATAATGCTGGAATATTTTTTAGTATAAGCGTAAATGAGGAGATATTGGGAATATATCTACCTATATTGTATTCAGAAAATATTGGAGAATCTTTAAAAGAATTAAAAGTTTTACAAAGAATCAGTTTTATATTTAATCTTCAAAGTATCAATCCGTTTCATCTTAAAAAAACCATAAAGCCATAAAAAATAGATCTAAAATATATTTTGCTTCCGACTTTCATTTAGGTAGTCATAATGACAATAAGGAGAGAGAGAATATAATCCTCAAGTGGTTATCTTCAATTGAAGAAGATGCAAAAGAAATTTTTCTAGTTGGAGATGTTTTCGACTTTTGGTTTGAACACAAGCATACCATTCCAAAAGGGAATACTAGATTTCTAGGGAAACTTGCTGAATTAATTGATAAGGGTATTGAAATTCATGTATTCACTGGCAATCACGATTTGTGGATGTTTGGTTACTTGGAAGAAGAAATTGGATTAAATATTATCAAAAAACCCATTTTAAGAGAAATAGATGGCAATATTTTCTTTATCGGACACGGAGATGGGCTTGGACCAGGAGACAAAAAATATAAGTTCTTGAAAAAGCTTTTCACCAACCCATTATGCCAATGGTTATTTTCTAAAATACATCCCAATTTAAGTTTTTCATTAGCAAGGTATTGGTCTAAGAAAAGTAGAGAAAATGAAAAAGTAGAAAGCCCTTCATTTCTCGGTGAAAAAAAGGAATGGTTAATACAGTATTGCAAAGAAGAGTTTGAAAAAAACAAAAAAATTAATTACTTTATTTTTGGTCACAGACATCTTCCGATAGAACACAAAATTGGAGAAAACTGCACATACATAAATCTTGGTGATTGGATAAATCACTATACCTATGCGGTTTATAATGGGAAAACTACTGAACTTAAAAAATTTAAGTAAAGTAAATTACATACTACTTATAAGAGCTGAAAGATCAATTAGTTTATTAGAATAACCTGCTTCATTATCATACCAGCTAATAATTTTATAAAAGGAATCATTAAGTTGAATACCTGCTTTTGCATCAACTATTGAAGTCCTAACATCCCCAAGAAAATCTTGTGAAACTACTAGCTCTTCAGTATATCCTAATATTCCACTAAGTTCATTCTCAGAAGCTTTTTTTAATGTTTCCATTACATGGTCATAAGAAGTGTTTTT
>Ga0114997_10004373_pt1 | contig 10949 bp, 9 predicted proteins | sample ArcticOcean_MG_C_2_FD_87045 | JGI IMG/M metagenome (GOLD analysis project Ga0114997, IMG submission 87045) | Marine microbial communities from western Arctic Ocean - ArcticOcean_MG_CB4_136 | ecosystem: Environmental > Aquatic > Marine > Oceanic | place: Arctic Ocean: Canada Basin | collected... | reverse complement strand
TCAACATTCTTTCCGACGGTAACCTTCTGTTCGAAGATTACCCAGGTCTGGCTAAGACATTGATGACCAATACCTTTGCTGATGCACTTGGTTGCGATTTCAAGCGTGTACAATTTACGCCTGACTTGCTACCTGCTGACATCACAGGTACCAACATCTATGACGCAAAGAAAGGTGAATTTACTTTCAAACCAGGACCTTTGTTCTGTAACCTTCTCCTTGCTGACGAGATTAACCGTGCTCCTCCAAAGACTCAAGCCGCTTTGCTTGAGGCTATGCAAGAGAAGCAAGTTACCATTGGTACTGTGACGCACAAGCTCCCAGCACCGTTCATTGTTATGGCAACTCAAAACCCTGTCGAACAAGAAGGTACTTACCCACTCCCTGAAGCACAACTTGACCGTTTTATGTTCAAGATGTCCGTCGGATACCCTGACCGAGCTGACGAAGACGAGATTCTCGCCCGCCGTATTGCTCGTGGACAGGACGCTGTCGAAGTCGATGTGATCACTCACCCTGAGATGGTCATTAACATGCAACAAGCATGTGAATTCGTTTATGTCGACCCTGCCCTACGAATGTACATGGTTGAAGTCGTTTCCCGAACACGTGAAGACCCTCGTGTTTTGGTCGGTGCTTCTCCTCGTGGTTCTCAAGCATTGCTCAAGACCTCTCGTGCTGCAGCAGCACTTCGAGGACGTGACTTCGTCACCCCTGACGACATCAAAGCAATCGCAGAACTTGCACTTGCACACCGACTGATTCTCAAACCTGAGCATCAAATCAAAGGCCTTGAGCCCGGTGAAGTGATACAAGCTATTCTACGAGAAGTCCCAGTTCCAACAGTTTGAATAGAACTGAACTGATTTTGAGGTGAATGTGATGTGGAGTCGTAAATCTGCTATGTTAGGAAGTTTGGCTGTTGCCATGTATTTGCTTGGTTTGACCTTGCGAAATTCCCAACTTGTTACGATTGCGGTCGTCATTTTCGTGTTCCTAACTTGGGCGGCCTTGTTTGGCGGCCACGCTGACGTTGCCGCTACTGGCCGTCGTGCAGAAGAATGGACCGGAGAAGAAGGTGCAGCGTTGAACAGTGTGAGTGCTATGCGCAAACTGTCCAGTGCCCGTATTTTTGAAGACGGAGAACTCAACATCACCTTGAGGATGCAAAACCACTCCTCGCTTGCCAAAATTCTCGAAGTTCGAGATCGAGTTCCCGAAGTAATGCGTATCAAAGATGGTGCGAATTATATTTTGATGGAATTGGGTCCTCGCCGTGAAACTTTCATCGAATACACCGTTGAATGTCCTCTTCGAGGTTTCTATAGTGTTGGTCCTGTGGCTGTCAGGATTCAAGACCCATTCGGATTATTTCATAAGGAAAAAGAATTGCATGTCTACAATGACTTCCTTGTGTTCCCGAAAATGGAAGACCTCAAAGATACATTCGTCAAATCCCGTGTTCCGAAGATTTTCACAGGTGCTGTCAACATTCGCCAACCAGGTCCTGGTTCCGAGTTTTACTCCCTTCGTGAGTATTTCGAAGGCGATTCGTTCCGATCGATTAACTGGTCTGCTTATGCCCGTACTGGGAAACTCATGGTCAACGAACGAGAGCGTGATGCTGTTTCAGACATCATCATCATCGTTGACTCGCGCTCAGTTGCTGAAACTGGACCAGTCTCCCGTAATGCATTGGTCTATTCGACACGTGCAGCAGCATCGTTAGCGAAATATTTCCTTAGCCGTCGTGACTCCGTTGGAATCATTGTCTACGGTGATGAAGTGGTTAGCGTTGATCGAGATACAGGAAATAAACAACTCTATGTCATCTTAACCAAACTTTCTGGTGCTGTCGCACGAGGAAACATTCCACTACAAGTGGTTGTGAATCGTATTTTACCGCACATCAACAGAGGAAGTCCAATTATCTTCTTGTCGAATCTTGAAGATGATCCAACTATTGTGAACGCTCTACGTGATTTCCGTGCTCGAAATTTCGATGTCACTGTTCTAACACCATCGTCGCTCGAGTTTGAGTTCGATGCTCATCGCATCGACCGAACTGGCTATGAAGTTATGAAGACCGAGCGCGATGTTCTCATCGGAGAACTTCGTAATCTTGGTGTAAATATTATGGATTGGGAGCCAGATATGTTGCTCTCAACAGCACTTGCAGGCGCAAGAGGATTCTGAGGTGAGAAAATATGACTATATCACGACCTTCCAGCGACACTGCCCACTTGTATGATGGAAAAACTGTTCGATCAGCGGCTCCTTCACGAAAGAAACTTGCTGGTCAAATCGGTGCCGGAAGTGACATTCCAAAAGATGCGATTCCTCAAGTAGAAATTCCGACTTTCATCGAAAGCCTCCTCGGAGGTCCTTTGATTCCTAAGACGAAGTTCTTACCACCTGCTAAGATGGTGCAAAACCTTCAACTTGGCGTTTACGGAATTCTTGTTGCTTTATCTCTGATGACGTACATGATCTCTCCTGCTGAAGGAACTATTTGGTACATGATTACCGGAAGCCTTGGAATTGCAACAATCTTACAATTGGTACTTATTGCTGCAGCAACTGGAACTGGTTTTTGGGGAACTTTCCAGCGTGATGGTCGTTTCACACTCATCAGTCATTTGATGTTTATTCTCGCAATCTTGCGTTTTGCTTCATCAAAAATTATGCTTTCAAACGATATGTTTGAACTTCAAGATAAGCCATTTTTACTTTCAGCCCTCGTTGTTGCCTATGCAGTGCTTTTGATTATGTATTTCGAACTCACCAACGGTGTCATGCGTTATTCAATGCTTGATACAAGTATCCGAACCAATGAAGTGTATGTGATGAATCCACAGAAGATTGTCGGTAAATATCATCGTTCTCTCCTCATCAACCCTCTTATCGCTACTGTTTTAGCAACTTTTGTTCTCTCCGCTAATACGATTCTTCCTTTCTTCGTTGGAATCTTTTCCAAGGATACAGCCCTTCGCATGGAAGAATCAGTTGAATTGATTTCGGTCTATGGCGTTGCACTCGGAACCTTCTTTGTGTTCTGTGTCGTTGGTGGATTGTTTGCATTAAACCTGCCAACTCACTTGCAAAGTTTCCGTGAGAAGCGTGCAGGGGATAACTAAGCCTCAATGGCGAGTTTCAAATGCTTTGCTAATACTTCAAGCATCGAGTTAACATCTTTGTTTTTGGAAATGAGGCGGATTGCATGGTCGGTTATAGAAAGAACCTCAACTTCAATGAGTTCCTTGAGTTGATTTGTTAAGAGTAACTCAGAATCTTCGGGAAGTTTATTCCCTACTAATGAAAACATGACTCCAAATTCTGATATTTCAGGTTCGACAAAGTACTTGGTGACGATAATTGTGGCACTTGCAAGGTCATGTTGAGACACTATCCACGAAATGTGTCCCGGGATTGAGTCCAAATCCCAGCAAGAAATGTTTCCTTCTGCAAATTCGATCAAAACTCTACCGAGCTTCTCACTTTGAAGTTCAAGTGATGGCGAATATACGCTGATTCGAGCAATGTTTGGCAAGCATCCAATGGCTTTAACTTTCCGAGTTTGATGTAAATCGGGTCCGATAATCGATGAGGCTCTTTCTTTGTGAACTCCCCGTAAGTCTCGAATTTCAAGAGGTATTCCAATGCTGCGGAGAGGTTCAATTGTTGCAGGATGTAACACAGGAGTATCCAATCGAGCAAGTTCTACCGCTTCGCCATAGCCAAGATAAGGAATTGGTTTAGATTGAATACCCCACCGTGGATTCAACGGCAATACTCCTTCAACATCTTTCCATAGAATTACCTTATCAGCATCAATCAAATGTGCGATAGAAGTTGCAGTATGGTCACTCCCTCCACGCCCAAGGAGAGCGAGTTCACCATCGGAGCCTTCTCCGAACCATCCAGTGATGACGGGAGTTCCATAGAGAGCAGACCGGTCAAAATCTTCCATTGAAGCATCGATGTCGACAACAGGTGCTCGGTTGAACCCCTTTAGTTTCAAACCGATATCTTCAGCTCCGACTGGATGGGCTTGTATGCCAAACTCTTGCAAACGGTGTGCTACAACCAAAGCCGACAAGCGTTCTCCAGCAGCAAGTAACCGATTTGTGGCACTCCAATCGTCAGGACTTCGAGATAATTCTTCAAGTGCATATTCGATACCTTTCAATACAGCATTGAATAATTTTGCATTTTCACTATCGATTAACCCAGGTGCAAATCGTAAATGCTGGCGTGACAGGTCACTCACCAATCGACTTGCATATCGCGGTTCTTGACTTGCACGCATCAAACGGTCAGTTGTCCCCCATAATGCAGATACAACAAGAACGGATTGACCTGGCCAATATTGTATCACTTCAGCAATACGATTCAAGTCCGAAATATCTCGAAGGCAAGAACCCCCAAATTTGTGAACTGTTATGGTTTTACTCATCTAGAAAACCTCCACGTAATGCAAGGTCACAGAGAACCAGTTTAGCCATCGCTTCAACTACTGCAACTGCTCGAGGACCCAATACAGGGTCATGTCGTCCACCTACAACCAACGGTTCGATAGAATTCGTTGCTAGATTCAATGTGAGTTGTTTGGAAGCAATACTCGATGGCGGCTTGAAAGCAACTGATACATGAATTGGAGAGCCTGTAGCAAGGCCAGCCAAAACGCCATCGGGTTTCTCACCCGTTAATATTGGATGTTCAACCGTTCCCCCCCATGCGTCATTGTGTTCTAAACCAGACATTTGAACAACATCGAATCCACGCCCAAAGGTTACCCCTCGTGCAGCAGGGATGGCAACCATTGCACGGGCAAGAGCAGGCTCAAGACCGTCAAACCAAGGTTCGCCAAGCCCAAGTGGTACACCTGTGACACAGAGGTCCACACGACTTCCAATAGAATTATTCTCCATTCGATGTTGCTCAACTGTTTCAATCATTGCCAAGGCAGCCACAGGGTCACGGCATCGCATTTCTTGGCACGCTTCGTTTTCCCATCTTGGAGGGCAGAGTTCCATCGCCTGTGCCTTTACTTGCCCGATTGCACCGACATGTGCTTCACAATCGATGCCGAGTTTGCTGAGGAGAGGATAAAGTACGGCGGCAGAAGCCACTAAAGCAGCGGTTAAACGAGCACTTGAACTTCCTCCACCACGAAGGTCTGCCTCGCCGTTGGTTCGTTTATGCATCACCATATCTTGGTGCCCAGGGCGTGGGTGGTCGGGTAAGAAACTGTAGTCACGAGACTTGGCGTCTGTGTTGGCGATAGAAATCTCAATTTCTTCACCAGTCGTTATACCATCGAGCACGCCTGTTAGAATTTCAACTGTATCAATCTCCTTACGCTTACTGGCGTAACGCCCACCAGGGCGTCGTGAAGCCATCGCTTGTTCGATAGCAGTATAATCGAGATTAATTCCGGGGGGCACTCCATTGAGTATTGCACCCACGCGGGGTCCATGGCTTGTTCCAAAAAGGGTGAGCCGGATACGTTCTCCGAGGTGCATGTGCATTGGATTCAGTTTCACGAGCCCCCCTCCCTTCAAGAAGGTGTGTCTCACGAAGTTTCTTGTTTTTCGATGCTCAAGAACGATGTTTCAATCACTTTGACTACACCTTTGTTGGCTTCAAACAATTTGCGTAGTCGGTCACAACTCGGTACGCTCACTTTTGGTGCAACCACTATGATGGCATTACCAGATCCGCTCATACCCGCTGCACGTGCGCCATTGAGCATTGCATCATTGGTAATCTTACGACCTTGAACATCGTTCATGACCGCAACAATACCTCGGCCGTTCCAAGTTAAGGCAACCAGTTCATTCATTTCTTGTAATGCTTCAAGTGAATTTTGAAAGGAATTCTGGTGTGGTATGAAATCCTCGAGTTCAGGACGCTTCTCCCGTTCACCACGGCACACAATCATGACCAGCCAATGTTCCATGTTTGGTCCATCTCCTTCAAACAATATTCCTTCAGCGACACTGTTTGCCTGTGGGTCGACGAGTTTCCACCCAGGGGTAAGGCAAGCCCACGCATCATCGACAGAGCCGGTTAGTGACACATTCGCCTCGATTTGGGCTTGTGAAGCCATTGCTACATATTCTTCATCACTCACTTCAGACTTGGTTGCATCCGCAAGGGCCCGAAGTGCACCTATGGCTGTTGCTGCACTTGACTTGAGGCCTTGACGTGGAGGAATTTGACTTATGACTGCCCAATGTAACTCTTCTTTGGTAAGGTCGTTTGGAAGTTTGAATCCGCCTGCAAGCCAAGCATCGACGACTGCTGGAAGCAATTCATCAGGGTCATCGACATCACGCTTGCTTGCCCGGTCAAGTAAACGGACTGCTAAGGGCAAATCTAGACCAATACTCGCGCCATATCCAAGGCCCGCTGCATGGAGTAAACTGCACCCGCCATTAGCGTTTCCAGAACCCAACACTGCCATTATATCATCTCTCAGTAACATTACTTGAGATTGAAGCACCAATATGCCTCGCACCTATGTCGCACCAACCGAGAACAATTTCACCTTCTTTCAATGCAGTGATTGATTTGGTTTTATTGTCTAGGCCCACGACTCGTACTGTCTCCGCTTGTTGCAAGAACATGCTTCCTTCTTTATCATTTTCATCGATCCATTTTACCAAAATCATTGGCCTAATTTCAATTTTCAGTCTGCCAATCGTTGCGCTGCGGAGCATACCTTCGGTATTTGCCAAGAGAATTTCATCACCGGCTTGAAGTTCAGAGAGATATTTAGTATTATTGTTTGCCATGCGGACATAAGCATGTGGTGGGCCAGCATTAACACGGAATGGGCGCGCTGGTACAAATTCTGATTCAACAGTCTCTCCATGCACGAAGAGGAAACTCGAGGCACTCGAGCCGAGTAAAAGACCTTCACCATGCTTCAATAAACATGTCATATCAATGCAATATCGCTCAGCAGTACCTCCTGGTTCCACCGATGTGATGGTGAGTTTTCCAATGCCAACCTTTCCCGAAAAAGATGACGCATCATTCGGTTCTGATTGTTGATACTCTAAACGTTGAGACTTGACTATTAAGGCAGCCTCGACCATTGCAGTAGAATTACTTACAACTAAGGCTTCAACGCCTCTTTGTAAGGCAAAACCAGCTCCTTGTGCCTGCTCAGGCGTAGAAAGAACGGCGGCGACCTTTGTTGGTGTACCTTCACAGGCAGCTAAGAGATTTTCAATTGGAATCATCGACCAGTCTGTGAATTCTAGAACCAACCATTCGACGCTTCCTACCAAAGACCGAGCATGATCTTGCGATTCTTCCCCATCAATAGTCACCAAACTTCCTACGAGTCGATTGCCGCACATCAAGCGACTTCCATCGCTAAAGAAGTTCTTCTGTGATTCAGTTGGCTTCGAAAAAAGAGTACGGTCAGCACCTTCAATATCCCCCTCTTTATATTCTATAGAAGGGCGTCTGTCAATCCAAACTTCCATATGGACACCTCATAGTTCACAGTAATTCATCGCTTCTTCCACAGTGGAATCTTGATGTACGAGCATCACCAATGCTTTGGCGATTGCTTCGACGTTTGGATGTGAAAACACTTGACGTCCCATGCACACTCCTGAGGCACCGGCATCAAGCGCATCCCGAACCATTGTCAAAATTGCTTTTGAATCGCCAGTAGCGGGACCTCCAGCTACCAAAACTGGGATTGGTGCAGCGGAAGTGACTTCCATGAAACTTTTTTTGTTGCCGGTCCAGGTGGTCTTGGCAGCATCACAGCCTAATTCAAAAGCGAGCCGAACAGCGTGTGCGTTGGCATTTGTCTCGTCACCTTCCATGATCGAGAGATGTTCGCCACGGGCATATACCATGCCGAACATGGGCAATTGATGATGGAGAGCCGCTCGGCTCATTTGACCCATGCGTTCAATCATCGCAGCCTCATTTGGGCTGCCCATATTGACTTGACAAGAGACGCCGATGCCACCTCTGGGAAGTACTTCATCGGCATTACCGACCAAGACCTTGTTGGCAGCATCTGGCCCTGCATGGCGCGTGGACACTGAGAAATGAACGACCATATCGGTTGACGAGCCTTGGCAGAGGTAGTTATAGTGTCCAACCAATCCTTTTTGCGCCACAATCGCATCAACGCCAGCCCGAACAAGTGATCGGATGACATGCTCTGTATCCGTAAGCCCGTCCACAGGAAAATCTGAGGCGCCATGATCAATTGGAATCCAAACGCCACGCCCATTTGGAAGCAATGAGTCCAAGCGAGTTGCCTTGTCCATGGTTCGCCCAAAACACGCTTGTTCTCAAGGTTTTGCACACATTATTCGGAGTCAATTTGCTCACTTGACCACTTCATCATGGCTAATTCAGCCCGATTGAGGTGTTCTTGTAAGGTGGAACGTGGTATTTTCATCAATTCAGAGAGTTCTCGTAATTTGATTTGTTTAGGATGGTCATAGTATCCTGATGAAGCCGCTATTTTGACACACTTCATCTGCCGTGGCGTAAGAATACTCTCGATGAGGCTCTCATTATCTCCTATTTCCACTACTTTGACAAAATCAGGTGGTAGTAATTCCCTACAAGTTTTCAGAAATTGTGAAATTCCGGAGGGTACACCTCGGACAGTGAGATTTATTCCTTCACCACCATAGGTGTATGGTGGGAGAATGTGAATATTGGAAAAACGTATTGCAGCGATGGAGAGTGGATGTGAATTCCAAACCACAATATAGCCGGATTGCCCACCATCAAGTTCTGATTCAACAGTCATGAAAGGAACCTCGTTCAAATCTTTGGGACCTTTACCTTCACAAAAATGAGGTAAAATCAACTGTCGAATTCCTTTTTCACCAATATCTAGATGACCAATTACTTCTAAAGAATGCGCAATTTTGGCAATAGGGCCATATTCTGACCTTGCAACGGTCGCTGCGGCCCACTTCAAATGAATTTCGCGCACAAACATTCCACTTACTGGTGCAATATAAACACCAAAGGTTTGCTTTATTTTATCGAATAACTTTCGATATTTTGGGAAATTATCTAAAATTACTGAAACCATTTTGACCGATGCTACCAAAGGCTACCACCCCCTCCGAGTTCTAATGGAGGTAGTGGAAATCGTAACTTGGGTGATAACAATCGCCCTCGCCGGAGGCTTTGTTATTGGATTATGGAAAATTCTCTCCCGTCAAGATGTGACTGTTTCGGCCCGTCAAGGTATGAACCCTGAAGGCCTACGCTATGGGTCAGAAGCTCCCGGCTTTGGTAACGCTAAAATCGAAATCGATCGAAAATTGGCAATTGTAGCAACACGACGTCGACGTCAAGAATCAATTGCAGGTCGCTTGGCAATTGAAAATACAGAACGCCAAGTTAGAGAACAAATGGACACCTCTCGTGCACGACAAGAGGCAGAACGACAACAGATGTTGATAGATGCTCAAGAAGCCGCGCAAGCAGAAGCACGTGAGTCCGCTGAAGCGGCTCAAAAAATCCGAGAGCAACAGGATGAAGACCTTCGTCGAGAACAAGAAGAGGCTCGCCTCGCTGCTGAACGTGAAAATCAACGCCAGGCTGACTTTTTGGCTGCTGAAGAAGCCCGTCTCGCAGAAATCGAAGCTGCACATCAGCAACAAGTATCCTCAACGAATGCAAATTCCAAAGCGATCAAAGAACTTCAAGCACGATTGGAACGAGAGGGTGCGAAATCATCCGATGTTCAAGTTTCATTGATGTGGAATAATTACAATGACCTTGATTTGCATATCGTATGCCCATCAGGCGAGCGACTTCACGGCGGAAACAAAATTTCTGCGTGTGGCGGAGTGCTTGACGTGGATGCGAATGTTCGAGCAGAAACCCGCAAACCTGTCGAGAATGTCTTTTGGCCGGAAGGTACCGCTCCTGGAGGAGACTATCATGTCTATGTGCATTATTACAAAAAGCACAACAAGCGACGGTCCAAAGACCCAACAAGTTTCCAAGTAATTGTAAACAGCGGCGGAGACACGACAGAATATTCAGCTGAACTCAGTAAGGGCGACCCGATAATGCAAGTCTGTTCCTTTGCAGTTTCATCAAAGTCCGATCGAGATAATACGAAGCGTGAACTTGAATTGGAACTTCAATTACTCAAGAACCGATTTACCGATGCAGATGCAGATGGTAGTGCACAACTTTCAGTTGAAGAACTTGCAAAGGCTACCGGTATGTCCATTGAAGATGCTGAAATCATTCACAAGAGAGCCGACAAAGATGGCGACGGTTCTGTTTCACTCGATGAATATCTCACTGCTTCAAATGCCCCAAGCGCTCCTGATTTAGAATCACTGAGCCGCGATGATGACTAATCAATTCAAACGGCCCGAGTTGCCCTCGGAGAAGATGAAGCAATTCATCAATTGATGGCCAGTGTAGCTATCCCGTCGAATCATCAAGAGAGAATATCTTCAAGATGATTGCTTTGACATGCTTTACGAATGGAGCGGGCAATTCGACGACCAGTCGACATTCGCTCTTCATTGATGTCAGAGTATGGTGAGCCACCAACGAAGGGGTTTGAACCAGCGACAATACGTGCACTTATTTCGAACACTTTGAATTCGAGTGCATCAGTGACAATAGTTTCGAGGCAGAAAGGTCCAATCATTCCACGGCTTCCTTCTTCCAATTCAAAGGATTCAGCGACGGTTCCTTCTGCCATTTCAAAAGCCCTTGGGAGTAGAGATTCACGAATCACGACCGGTTGGTTGCCTGTGACGACGAAAGAAGGTTCAACTCCCATTTCACGCAAGTCACGGAGCGAACCTAATTTGTAAAATTCATCGACATTCGATTCATCTCTTCGATCCATTGAAAGTAATTCGAGCCGACCCATATTCTTTCCAGCATGCGAGCCTTTACCACGGACTTGG
>Ga0114997_10004370_pt1 | contig 10951 bp, 13 predicted proteins | sample ArcticOcean_MG_C_2_FD_87045 | JGI IMG/M metagenome (GOLD analysis project Ga0114997, IMG submission 87045) | Marine microbial communities from western Arctic Ocean - ArcticOcean_MG_CB4_136 | ecosystem: Environmental > Aquatic > Marine > Oceanic | place: Arctic Ocean: Canada Basin | collected... | reverse complement strand
GTGTAAACGAGATGCTCTACCAACTGAGCTAACCGCCCAAAACCAAATTACTCGTTATTTATAACAACTAAATTAAGAAAGCAAACTTTAAAAGAGACCAATATTTCTTCAGTTTTTGAATAAATTTCTGACAAATTACATCACTAGTTTTTAAAGAGGCATTTTCTTACACAGTCTCTTCTACTGTAAGTTTATCTTAAAAAAATAGTACAGAAAGGCTGATTATTAAGAAAAAAATAATAAAAAGATTGAGTAATTAGTATTTAAAGTAAGAGTTAATAATTAAAAAAATCTTATTATACAATATTTGGAGTAACTATAGTAAAAAGAATTACAAATTTAATATAATGAATATTCCAATTGTAATTATTTCATTCAACAATCATAAATATATTAATAATACAATTAAGCAGTTAGAAAATATAAATTCAAATATCTTAAATGATATTATTATAATGGATAATAATTCTAATGATATTAATACTATTAATTTTTTAAACACCACTAGATACAAGGTTATACGAAATGCAGTGAACAAAGGTCCTTGGGTAGAACATTATACAGATTTCTATAATTCATTACCAAATAAGTTTTTTATTACTGATCCAGATTTACAGTTTAATGAAAACTTACCTAAAAATTTTACCGAAATATTATCAAATTTATCTAACAAATATGATAGTTACAAAATTGGTTTTGCGTTAGATATTAATGATTCGGATCAAATGTACAGTGCAGTATATTATAATGATTTAACTATCTGTAATTGGGAAAAACAATTTTGGGCTAATAAAATTGATGATGCAAACTATGAATTATATGATGCGAATATAGATACAACGTTTTGTTTAATTAATAAACAAACAGTTAATAGGTCATCTAGAAATATTAGAGTTGCTGGAAATTTTACTGCGAAGCATCTACCTTGGTACATAAAAAATTCTTTTTACAATTTGTATGAGAAATATATTTATGGGATTAATAATTACTCTACTATCAGTAAGTTATTTTTAAGCCATATTAATATTAATTACAATATTACATCTAAAAATAATGAAAAATTTATTATTGATAATAAAATTTTAGATAATTTACATTTTTGGCAAAAAATTTATCCAACTTGGGAAAGTGATACCTTTTCTACATTTGATAAATATTTAAAAAAAGATAAGATTTTTATTGATATTGGTGCATGGATAGGAACAACCAGTATGTATGGCAGTAGAAAATCTAAACATGTTTATGCTGTGGAAGCTGACATTTTATCAGTTAAAGATTTATCATTAAATTTATCTAATAATTGTATTAATAATAACTACACGGTAATAAATAAAGCTGTTTATCATAAGGATGGCGAAGATATTAACTTTGGCAAAAATTTATTTATGAGTGATTCCAAAATGAATGACTCCACTTCACAAATTCATACAAGTAAAAATTCACAACATTCAATACAAGTTAAAACTATTACAATCGAAAATATCATAAGTAATTATAAAATAGATCTAAACAATATTTCATTAATTAAAGTTGATATTGAAGGTGGCGAAGAAAATATATTGAATAATTTGTATAAACTACATACTGAGTACCGCATACCATTATATATTAGTATTCACTATAATTGGTGGAAAGATAAGAACTTAAATCGGTTTACATTTCTGACCGAAGAACAAAAGCATATAATAAAAGATAATCCATTTATTAACTTGTTGTTTGATGATGCTGGTTTAAAGTATACTTTAAACAATTATTTTTTACTCAATAAAAAATCAACATTTAAGAAACTTATCAAAAAAATTATTTCTAAGATGCATATTTTTTAAAATTATGTAAAAAAAAATTAAATTAAATATTAGACAGGGCGCTATTTAAATATTTTTTATTAAGCCTGCAGTCTTTATATCCTTTTTTAACAATATTTAGATAGCGATTCGTTGGATAAGTAAATGATGTTTTTTTTGTCATTGTATATGTCATTACTTTTTTTCTATAATATGTAAAATAAAATTTCTTATATAAGTTGGGATAATCTTCATAGATATCTAATTTTTTTTCATCACTTTTTGAAATTTTGAATAAAGCACCAGGGACAATAGAGTTTTTCTTAGTTTCTACATCAGCAGCTCTATATTTGCTCCTAAAGGTTAATTTAAAATTATTTAAATTAATTTTTTTTAAAAAAATACTATCTTTACAACGACTTTTCATCTGTAAGTGATGAAGATTACTACCATAGGCAAAATAAAGCATGCAATTATCTATTTACTAACTCAATTTTTTTTTTATTAACAAATTCTAAAATTTCAGAAGAACATTTGTCAATTTTAAGTTGATCTTCAGAGCGTATTACAATTGAAACACCTAATTTACCAGCTTGAAAAAAAGGATAGCTTCCAATTTCAACAGTTATATTATTATTCTGAACATTTGTTAGTGAATTGGCAATTTCACTTTCAACAGTTTTTAAACTTATTGTGTGACTTAATATTGGATCACCTCCTATTATCTTATTTTTCAAACCACCTAACATTGATTTTAATATTGAAGGAACACCAGGTAAGCAAAAAACATTTTTAACATTAAACCCTGGGGCACCACTTGTTGGGTTTAAAATTAAATTAGCATTTTTTGGCATCCATACCATTTTCTGTCTACCCTCATTGAATTCACCTATTTTATAATAAGCCTCTAATATCTTAAATGCCTCTTTATGAATCATGTACTCAAGATTAAATGCTTTCGATATTGATTGAGCAGTAATATCATCATGAGTTGGGCCAATACCTCCAGTTGTAAATACATAGTCATTTGCTTCTCTCAAATGATTGACTGTTTTAATAATAGTGCTTTCTATATCTGCAATAACACGTACTTCATTAACTTTTACACCAATTGAGTTTAGCCAAAGAGCTAATGAACTTGTATTTGTATCCTGGGTTCTTCCTGAAAGAATTTCATTTCCAATAATTAATATTGCGGCATTAACTTTTTTGTTTTTTTTCATTATTAAATATATAATTGAAATATGGAATTTACTAAAGCTTTAATTAAAGGCAAACTTATCAAAAGATATAAAAGATTTTTTGCTGATATTAAATTAAATAAAGAAATTGTAACTGCCCATTGCCCAAATACTGGATCAATGAAAGGTTTGCTAGATAAGGGGAATGAAGTTTTTATTTCTAAAAATGATAATCCTAAACGAAAGCTTAAATATACTTTAGAAATCATCAGAGTTAAAAAAAATTTAGTTGGTGTTAACACTCATTTTGCAAACAAAATTGCTCATCACGGACTATCTAATAATCTTGTTAAGGAAGTGTCAAATAATGATAGTATAAAGCCTGAGGTTTTTTTTGACAAAGAAACAAGATTTGATTTTTTAGTTGAAAAAAATAAACAAAAAATATTTGTTGAAGTTAAAAATGTTACATTATTTAGAGATGAAAAAATTGCAGAATTTCCAGACTCAATTACTTCTAGAGGGTCTAAACATTTAAAAACTCTAATTACAGCTATAAAAAAGGGTTATAAATCTTATTTATTGTTCTTGGTTCAAATTCAAGGTGTTGAAAGCTTTAAAATAGCCAAAGATATTGATAAAGAATATTATGAAAACTATTTACTTGCAAAAAAAGCTGGAGTTGTTTTTTTAGCTTATCGCTGCAAAATAGATTCAAAAGAAATTAAAATAGAAAAAAAAATTAAGATCATTAATGATTGATTATTTAGAAAAGTTTGAAAAAATGCGAGTGGCTGGAAAGCTAGCTGCAAAAACTCTTGATATGCTTACAGAAAATATTAAAGCAGGAGTAACTACGGATTTTATAGATAAGTTGGGTTATGAGTTTATTAGAGATAATGGTGCTTATTCTGCACCTCTTTTTTATAGAGGATTTACAAAATCATTGTGTACTTCTTTAAATCATGTTGTCTGTCATGGCATACCTTCTGATAGAATTCTAAATGAAGGTGATGCTCTAAATGTTGATGTTACTGCAATAATCAATGAGCACTATGGTGACACTAGCAGAATGTTTTGTATCGGTAAAACTCCTGTTAAAGTTAATAATCTAATTGATGTTACTTATAATTCTATGATGTTGGCTATAAAGTCATTAAAGCCAGGATTAAGACTTGGAGACATTGGACATACAATACAATCTTTTGTAGAAAAAAAAGGTTATTCTGTTGTAAGAGATTTTTGTGGTCACGGTATAAGTACTACATTTCATGAACCTCCAAATGTTTTACATTATGGTAGGAAAAATACTGGTATGGAATTAAGACCTGGCATGACTTTTACAATTGAACCTATGATAAATACAGGTGAATGGGATGTAAAAATGTTAAAAGATGGATGGACAGCTGTCACAAAAGATAAATCTTTATCAGCACAATTTGAGCATACACTGGGTATTACTGAAAATGGTTATGAAATCTTTACAGAATCTGTTAAAGGTTATTCAAAGCCTCCTTATTTATAATTGATGATTAATAGATACTCTAGAAAACAACTTACTGATATTTGGTCAGAAGAAAATAAATACCAAATTTGGCTTGATGTAGAAATTGCTGCAGCAGAAGCAATGGAAAAACTAGGTCAAATTCCAAAGGGAGTAGCCTCTGTTATTAGAAAAAAAGCTAAGATTGATGTGAAGAGAATTCACCAAATAGAATCTACAGTTAAACATGATGTTATAGCATTTTTAACTTCTGTTACGGAAAAAGCAGGGATTAAAGCAAGATATTTACATCTAGGAATGACATCTTCAGATGTACTAGATACGAGTTTAAATATTCAATTGGTACAATCAGGTAAGATTTTAATAAATGATATTGATAAAATTTTAAATGTTCTGGGCAAACAAGCCAAAAAATATAAATATACTCCCTGCATAGGCAGAAGTCATGGTATTCACGCTGAACCAATTACTTTTGGTTTAAAGCTTGCTTCTTTTTATGAAGAATTCAAAAGAAATAGAAAAAGATTAGTTGATGCAATTAATGAAATATCAACATGCGCAATATCTGGGGCTGTAGGAACATTTGCAAACATTAACCCCAATGTAGAGAAGTATGTTGCTAAAAAACTTGGCTTAAAAGTTGAGCCTATTTCAACTCAAGTAATTCCAAGAGATAGACATGCTTTTTATTTTTCAGTGCTTGGAATTATTGCTGGCTCTGTTGAAAGAGTTGCAATCGAAATCAGACATTTACAAAGAACTGAAGTTTATGAACTTCAAGAATTTTTTTCAAAAGATCAGAAAGGTTCATCTGCAATGCCTCATAAAAAAAATCCAATCTTAAGTGAAAATTTAACAGGGCTTGCAAGAATGGTACGTAGTGCTGTTGTTCCCTCTTTAGAAAATATAGCTCTATGGCACGAAAGAGATATTTCACATTCAAGTGTTGAAAGAAACATTGGTCCAGATGCAAACATAACCCTAGATTTTGCTTTAGTTAGGCTTGGAAATATTTTAGAAAAAATGATCGTGTACCCAAAAAAGATGATTGAAAATTTAAACTTAACAAAAGGATTAATTTTTTCACAAGAAATAATGCTTGAATTAACAAAATCAGGATTAAGTAGAGAGCAATCTTATAAAATTGTTCAAAATTATGCTAAAAAATGTTTTGCTGAAAATTTAAACCTATTTGATGTAATATCAAATGATAAATTTATCATGAATAAAATATCATCTAAAAAACTTAAAGCAATATTTGGCTATTCCTCTCATTTTAAAAATGTAGACTTAATTTTTAGAAGAGTTTTTAAATGATAAAAAAAGGTAAAAAATTATACGAAGGTAAAGCAAAAATAATTTATGCTACAACAGATAACGATTTAGTTATTCAATATTTTAAAGATGATGCAACTGCTTTTAATAATTTAAAAAAATCTACTATTGAGGGTAAGGGTGTATTAAATAATAGAATATCAGAGCATATTCTCTTAAACTTATCACAAATTGGCATTAAGAATCATTTAGTCAAAAGATTAAATATGAGAGAACAGCTGATAAAACTTGTAGAAATTATACCAGTTGAATTTATTGTACGAAATGTAGCCACAGGTTCAATTACAAAAAGACTTGGAATTGAGGATGGAACTGTTCTGAAAGAACCATTGATAGAATACTGTCTTAAAGATGATAAACTTGGTGATCCCTTAATAGCCGAAGAGCATATTTTAGCATTTGATTGGGCCACAAAAAAAGAAATCGAAAAAGTTAAAAAGATGATCTTAAGAATTAATGACTTTATGATTGGTATGTTTAGGGGTGTTGGAATTAAACTAATAGATTTCAAGCTTGAATTTGGAAGGTTAAAATCTGATGGGAAAACTGAAGTAATCTTGGCTGATGAAATTAGCCCAGATACATGCAGATTATGGGATTCAATTACTGATAAAAAACTTGATAAAGATCGATTTAGAAAAGATTTAGGTGATTTAATTCCAGCATATACAGAGGTTGCTAAAAGATTAGGAATTCTGCATGAACAAACAAATGTAAGTGCAGTTAATATCACAAAACTAAGCTCAGTAAAAAAAAGAAAATAGTATGAGGATATCAGTAATTATCACACTTAAAAAAGATGTACTAGACCCACAGGGTAAAGTTATTCATCAAACCTTAGATGGCATGGGTTTTGAAAACATCAATGAAGTAAGACAAGGAAAATACTTTGAAATCGATACAAATGAAATTGATAAAAATAAAGCTGAAGAAAAAGTTGAAGATATGTGTAAAAAGCTTTTAGCTAATTTAGTTATAGAAAATTATAAAATTATTGGGTCACAATAATATATAATGAATTCATCTGTAATAACCTTCCCTGGATCAAATTGTGATAGAGATATGGCTGTAGCGTTGAGGAAATTTGGTTTTAAAAATAAGATGGTTTGGCATGATGATTTAGAATTACCAAAGTGTGACTTGGTGGTTTTGCCGGGTGGCTTTTCTTATGGAGATTATCTTAGGTGTGGAAGCATGGCTTCAAAATCCAGGATTATGAAATCAATCCTTAACTTTGCAAAAGGTGGTGGTAAAGTTATGGGTATTTGTAATGGTTTTCAAATTTTAGTAGAGGCAGGTTTACTTCCAGGTGTATTGCTTAGAAATAAGTACTTAGAGTTTATTTGTAAAAATATTTTTGTAAAAATTAATGATAAGGACAATCCTTACTTTAAAGATATTAAAAATGATACGTTTGAATTTCACATAGCGCATAATGAAGGAAATTATTTTTGTTCAAAAGATCAAATTAAAGAAATTGAGGACAATAATCAAATAGCTCTATTTTACTCAGACAAATCTGGAATCGTTAGTGAGGATTATAACCCAAATGGTTCAATAAAGAATATTGCAGGTATCTTCAATAAAGAAAAAAATATTCTGGGTATGATGCCCCATCCTGAGCGTATGATAGACCCTGTTCTATCTGGTGATGATGGATCAATTTTTTTTAAAAATTTAATTAATAACTTAAAATAATGACAGTTAATGAAAAGATTGCAGTTGATCATGGTCTTAAAAAAGACGAATACAAAAAAATTTGTGATTTACTAAAAAGAGTTCCTAATTATACTGAACTTGGAATTTTTTCTGCAATGTGGAATGAGCATTGCTCATATAAATCATCAAGATTACATCTTAAAAATTTACCTACTAAGGGGAAAAATGTAATTCAAGGTCCTGGTGAAAATGCTGGTGTTATTGATATAGGTGATAACGATGCAATAGTTTTTAAAATAGAGAGTCATAATCATCCATCTTTTATTGAACCTTATCAAGGTGCTGCAACTGGAGTTGGCGGAATTATGAGGGATATATTTACAATGGGTGCTAGACCTATTGCTAATCTTAACTCAATTCATTTTGGATCACCTCAAAATAAAAAAACTAAAAATTTACTTCGCGGAGTTGTTCGTGGAATTGGTGGTTATGGTAATTGTATGGGTGTTCCAACAATTGCTGGACAAACTAGTTTTGATGAATCATATAATGGGAACATACTAGTAAATGCTATGACACTAGGTTTGGTTAAGAAAGATAAAATTTTTTATTCAAAAGCAGCTGGTTTAGGAAAGCCTGTTATTTATGTTGGCTCTAAAACAGGAAGAGATGGAATTCATGGTGCAAGTATGGCATCGGCTTCTTTTGATGACAAAATTGAGGAAAAAAAACCTACAGTACAAGTTGGAGACCCTTTTACTGAAAAACTTTTATTAGAGGCATGTTTAGAATTAATGGCTGGAGATTCAATTATAGCCATACAAGATATGGGTGCTGCTGGTCTTACATCTTCTAGTATAGAAATGGCCTCTAAAGGAAAATTAGGGATAGAGATTAATTTAAATATGGTTCCTTGTAGAGAAACAAAAATGACCCCTTATGAAATTATGCTTTCAGAAAGCCAAGAAAGAATGCTTATTGTTTTAGAAAATGGAAAAGAAGACTTGGCTAAAAAGATATTCGATAAATGGAATTTAGATTTTGCTGTAATTGGCAAGACTACTAAGAATAAAAAAATTGAACTTTATTTTGATGAGAAAAAAGTTGCAGATATACCAGTAAACATATTGGTTGAAAATTCTCCAATGTATAATCGAAAATGGAAGAAAGCTAAACTACCAAAAAAAATAAAAATTGAGAAAGAACAATTTAAAACTTTAAAGGTTATAAATGTGTTAAATAAAATTTTATCTAATCCAAATGTATGTAGTAAGGAATGGATTTGGCAACAGTACGATCATACAGTTATGGGTGATACTATTCAAAAACCTGGTGGAGATTCTGGTGTTGTTAGAATTCATGGTACCGATAAAGCAGTTGCTGCTTCAGTAGATTCCTCAGCCGTGTACTGTTGGGCTCATCCTTTAAGTGGTGGAAAACAAATTGTTTGTGAAAGTTGGAGAAATTTAATTTCTGTCGGTGCAAAACCAATCGCAATAACTAACTGTTTAAATTTTGGTAGCCCTGAAATTGAAGAAAACATGGGTGAGTTTATCGAGTGTGTTCAGGGCTTAGGTGAGGCGAGTTCATATTTAGATTTTCCAGTAGTTTCGGGGAATGTATCTTTTTACAACCAAACAAAAGATATTGGTATAAAGCCAACTCCTGTAATTGGTGGTATTGGTCTAATTTTAAAATATGAAAATATGGTGACGATGAGTCTTAAGAAGACTGACAATATTCTTTTAGTGATAGGAAAAACTGAAGGACATTTAGATCAAAGTTTGTTTTCTAGAGATATTTTAAATGAAAAAAATGGCCCCCCACCTGAAATAAATCTATTTAATGAAAAAAATAATGGTGAAACTATCTTAAAACTTATAGAAAAAAAATTTGTTAAAGCTGCACATGATGTTTCGTTAGGTGGTATTATTACAGCTTTATCGAAAATGTGTATCAAAGGTAAAAAGGGAGCAATTCTTAATAAGCCTAATTATCTAATTAATAAATTTGAATACTTGTTTGGAGAGGATCAAGGTAGATATATAATTGAAATTGATAAAGATAATCTTCAAAATGTAATTAAAATACTTTCTGAAAATTCTGTTCATTTTGATGAACTGGGAACTGTAAGTGATAAGGATCTTATAATTGATGATAAGTCAAAAGTATCAATTGACGATTTGATTAAATCACATACAATTTGGTTAACTAATTATATGAGTAAATAATGGCAATGGATTTAAAAGAAATTGAAACACTTATTAAAGAGGCCCTACCTGATGCTATAATCGAAATTCAAGATTTAGCAGGTGATGGCAATCACTACTCTGCAACAGTCACTTCAGGTGAATTTTCTGGAAAAAGCAAAATCGAACAACATAAGCTTGTGTATAATTCTCTTAAAGGAAAAATGGGAAATGAACTGCACGCTTTAGCAATTAAAACAAAGGAGCAATAATGGATCAAGAAACTAAAGATTTAATTAATAATGAAATTACTAATAATGAAGTTTGCCTATTTATGAAAGGAACGCCCGACGCTCCGCAGTGTGGATTCTCCATGGCTATTTCAAATATGTTAAAAATTTTAGAAGTAAAATATAAAGGTATTAATGTTCTTGAAACTCAATCGTTAAGAGAAGGTATAAAAAAATTCAGTGACTGGCCTACTATTCCTCAAGTTTATATTAAAGGTGAATTTATTGGTGGCTGTGACATCGTTAAAGAAATGTACGAAAATGGTGAGCTTAAAAAAATTCTTGAGAATAAAGGGATTAATTTTAAAAAATAAATATTTACTACCTTGAATAGTATTCAATTACTAAATTTGGCTCCATAACAACTGGGTATGGAACTTCCTCAAATTTAGGAGTTCTAACAAAAGTAACTTTTTTATTTTTTTCATCCATTAAAATATATTCAGGAGTTTCTCTTTCTTTATTTGCTAAAGCAATATCAATGAATGCTAATTGTTTAGATTTATCTCTAATTTCAATCGTATCTTCTTCACTAACCATATAACTAGCAATGTTAACTTTTTTACCATTAACTTTCACATGTCCATGATTAATAAGCTGTCTAGCTGAAAATACTGTTGTTGAAAATCTTGCTCTGTATACAACTGAGTCGAGTCTTCTCTCAAGTAATCCTACTAAATTCTCACCAGTATCACCTTTTTGCATGGCCGCTTTTTTGTAAATATTTCTGAATTGTCTTTCATTAATATTACCATAGTAACCTTTCAATTTTTGTTTAGCTTGTAGTTGAATACCATAATCAGAAGGTTTCCCTTTTCTACCCTGGCCATGTTGTCCTGGTCCATAATCTCTCTTATTGAAAGGACTCTTGGGTCTACCCCACAGGTTAATTTTTAACCTTCTGTCTATTTTGTGTTTAGAACTTATTCTTTTTGTCATTTGATAGTTGGGGTTATAAACTTACTCATTATTTTGTCAATCAACCTTTTTTGGCTAAACTAGCAAATAC